>Ga0265313_10000492_pt1 | contig 41593 bp, 33 predicted proteins | sample 4123metaG_FD_203122 | JGI IMG/M metagenome (GOLD analysis project Ga0265313, IMG submission 203122) | Rhizosphere microbial communities from Carex aquatilis grown in University of Washington, Seatle, WA, United States - 4-1-23 metaG | ecosystem: Host-associated > Plants > Roots > Rhizosphere >... | reverse complement strand
GCCACCAGCGTCGGCAACATCCGGCACCAGGGGCGGGCCCAAGGCTTGCTGGAGCGGTATGGCGTGGTTCCGACCTACATGGTGGACTATCCCGTGGCGTCGCAAGCGGAGGGGATTGCCCCTCTGGCGGAGTTTCTCGCCGATGGGCGGTGCCAAATCGGCGCGCAGCTCCATTCCTGGGTCACTCCGCCCTTCGAGGAAACCATCTCCCATCGCAGTTCTTTCGCCGGCAATCTTCCGGTGGCGCTTGAGTTCGCCAAGATCAAATGCCTGACCGACGTTATCGAGCAGAATTTCGGCGTTCGCCCGACCGTCTACCGCGCCGGACGATACGGCTTCGGGCCCAATACGGCCCAGTCCCTGCGGCGGCTGGGCTATCAGATCGATTGCAGCATCCTGCCCTGGGTCAATCTCGAATCCCGCCAGGGCCCGGATTTCAGCCGGTTCGGCACGACTCCATTCTGGATCGACGCCGCCCGGAGCTTGCTGGAGCTGCCACTGACCGCCGGCATGGTGGGGCTGCTTGATCGGCTGAGCATCGCCTCGGCCGTCTATCCATGGGCCGCCTCCCCCCTGGCGGCGAAATTGCGCATTCCCGCCGTGCTGTCACGACTACGCCTGCTGGATCGCATTCCGCTCACCCCCGAGGGCACCTCGCTGGCCGAGGCGCAGCGGGTCACCCGCTGGCTTTCGGGCCAGGGCCACCGGCTTTTCTGCATTTCCTATCACAGCTCCTCGCTGGTCGTCGGTCAGACCCCCTATGTCCGGAGCGCGGCGGATCTCACCGCCTTTCTCGATTGGCTTGAACGCTATCTGGAGTTCTTCTTCGGCGAGATGGGCGGAAAGGCCGCCACGCCGCACGACATCCGGGCGTTGGCCTCGGCACCGCCGAAAACCCATGGATCACCCTGAGGACGGTCCGGTCAGCCACGATGTCGGCCGGAAGATGGTCAGCGGCACCTTGTGGATGGTCTCCATGCGCTGGACCATCCGCCTGATCGGGCTGGTCAATACGGCGATCATCGCCCGCCTCCTCATTCCCACCGATTTCGGCCTGGTCGCCTTGGCGATGATCGCGGTCGATCTCCTCGTCACCATCACCGACGGCGACATGGAGATGGCACTGGTGCGCTCGGCCGAGGCCGATTCCGACCTCCAGAACACCGGCTGGACCCTCAAGATCATGGCGGGAATTGCCACATGGGTGCTGATCATGGCCATCACCCCGCTGGTCTCCGGGCATTTCGGCGATGAGCGGATCGCCACCATCCTTCACATCGCCGCCCTTCGGCCTTTGATCCTCGGCTTCGAGAATATCGGCGTCGTCGAATTTCGCCGCAGCCTGAACTTCGCGACCGAGTTTCGCTATCTGGTGTTGCAGCGGTTGATTACCGTCTTCATCGGTCTTGGCCTGGTGCTGACCTTTCGCGACTATCTGGCGCTGGCTTGGTCCATGCCCGCCTCGGCCCTGGTCACCTTGGCGCTCAGCTTCATGGTCGTGCGCGGCCGCCCCCGCCTCGGCTTGAAGCGCTGGCGCGAATTCTGGCGCTTCTCGCGCTGGCAGATGATGTTCAACTCGGCCCGGCTGGCGGGGGAGCGCTGCGACCAGATCATCATCAGCCGCCTCGGCAGCCTCGATGATACCGGCGTCTATGTGGTCGGCTTCGATCTGGCCATGATGCCGACACGCGAAGTCATGCTGCCGGCCGGCCGGGCCTTGATGCCGGCCTATGCCAAGATCGCCCATGATCCCAAGGATCTGTCCGCCAGCTTCCACACCGTGCTGGGATTCGCCGCGATCATCGCCTGCGCCACCGGAGTGGGGATGTCATCCATCGCCGAGGATGCGGTCTTCCTGGTCTTGGGCGATCACTGGAGCCGAGCGGTCCCCTTCGTCCGCTGGCTGGGAATTTTCGGCGCCCTCGAAGGCATGTGGCTCATGCTCGACCCCTTTCTCATCGCCACCCGCCACGAACGGACCCTGGCCATCTTCAATCTCGCCTTCGCCGCCCTCACCATCCCGGCTGTGGCGATCACCGCGAGCCTGATGGGGATCGAAGCCATCCCCCTGGCCCGCATCGCGGTGATGACAGCCGTTCTTGGCGGGGTTTTCATTCGCCTGCTGTCCTGGGACTGGATATCTCCCTCATCCCTGACCAGAACTCTCTGGCGGCCGGTAGCGGCGGCGTTGGCCATGGCCGGCGCCATTTTCCTGCTTCATCCGCAAGGACTGTCGTCGCGGCCGCTGTCCATGGCCCTGGACATGGCGATGGGAGGGGCGACCTATCTGGGCGTTCTGTACGGGCTATGGCATCTGTCGGGACGCCCGGAGGGAGCGGAGCGAAGCCTGGCCGCGCTGGTCCTGGCGAGGCTGGGTCGTCAGAGCGCCAGCTTATAGAAGGCCAGACCCAGCATTTCATGGAAGGCGAAATAGCTGCTTTGCAACGCCTTGGCCGAGGGCAGCACGTCCCGGATACCAATCCCGCCACCGGGCTTCAGGCTGACAGCGCCCTTGATGAAGGCGGTCGGGGCACAGATCACCGTCATGCCCGCCCGCTCGAAGGCCAGTTTCGCCCGGGGCATGTGCCAGGCATGGGTGACCAGGAAGATGCGGGTGATGCCCTCCGCTTTGAGGATCGAGGCTGATCGCAGGGCATTCTGACGGGTGTCCTGGGCCTGATCCTCCACCCAAGCCACCGGCACGTGAAAGTCCTCGAGCAGGGATTGCCGCATGACCGAGCCCAGACTGGTGGGCCGTCCCGCCGGAATTCCGCCGGTCACCAGGATGGGAAGGCCGGTTCTCCGCTGCAGGTGGGCGCCATAGCGCAGCCGTTCCAGGGTCATCGCCCCGGGGGATGGCGCGGAATATTCCGCCATCATCAGGGATTCGGCGCTGAGGATGACAATGGCCTGCGCCCCTTGCGGCAGGGGACCTTCCGCCGGCAGCAGGGGGAAAACCTCCAGCGCAGACAGGGCCGCATCGCCGACCAAAGGGGTGGACAGCAGATACAGCAGCACCAGACCCGCAGTGACGCCCCGCCGGCCGGCCCTTGTCCCTCCCAGGAAGACCTGGACGATCAGGACGGCAATCAGCACCGATGCCGGCGGCAGAATGACGGCCTTCAGAAGCTCATACATGCGTGCCGCTGGCATGACTGAGGAAGGCTTCGAACATCAGCAGCAACCACAGCGCGGCCGAGTGATCCCACTGACCTGAGGCGTGCTGCCGGACCAGCTGCCGCACCGTGCCCATGTCGAACAGTCCGGTCTCGGCCAGAACCGGCCCCTCGGCCATGGCGCGCAGGCGCGGCAGGAGCGCGCCGCGGAACCACCGGGCCAGGGGCATGGAAAAGCCCCGCTTGGGACGATAGAGCAGATCGTGGTCCACATAGGGCTCGACGGCGCGCTTCAGCACCAGCTTGCCTTCGCCGCCGCTCAGTTTCAGCTCGGGCGCCAGACCGGCGCTCCAGTCCGCCAGCCCGTGATCGAGAAGCGGCGCCCGCACTTCAAGCGAATTGGCCATGCTCGCCCGGTCCACCTTGACCAGGATGCCGCCCGGCAGCCAGGTCTTCAGATCGAGATATTGCGCCTGCAACACCGCGTCATCGGTATCCGCCCGCTTCATATGGCCACGCAGAACCTCCGCCGCGTTGTAGCCTTGCAGGTCGCGGCGGAAGGCCGGACTGAACAGACGCGTCCGCAACCCGTCATTGACCACCGAAACCGCCTGGAAGTACCCGTCGCAGGTATCGAGGGCCAGTTCCTGGAAGGTGGTCTTGGCGCGCAGGACCCTGGGCGCCCAGTCGGCCTTGGGATAGACCCGGCCGAGGAACCCGAACAGCGGCCGGCGGAGCGCCGCGGGCAGCGACCGCCTCACCCGTTCGGTCCGGGCGTGAAGGGCGGTGCGCCGATAACCGGCGAACAGCTCGTCGCCGCCGTCCCCCGACAGCGCCACCGTCACCCGCTCGCGGGCCAAGGCGCAGACACGGTAGGTGGGCATGGCGGAGCTGTCGCCGAACGGTTCGTCGTAGATGGAGGCCAGACGGTCCAGCAGTTGGAAATCGTCCGGGCGGACCTCCCGCTCGTGGTGATCGGTGTGATAGCGCGCGGCCATGCGCCGGGCATAGGTCGATTCGTCGTATTGGGGATCGTTGAAAGTGATGGAAAAGGTCTTGACCGGTTCATGGGTCAGTCCGGCCATCAGGGCGACGATGGCGCTGGAATCCACCCCGCCGGAAAGGAAGGCCCCCAGTGGCACTTCCGAAACCAGGCGCAGACGGGTCGCCTCGGTCAGGCGCGAAATCAACTCGAACTTGGCCTCCTCGAGATCAGTCACCCGAGGCCCATGGAAGCTCAGATCCCAAAACGCCTCGATCCTGGGCGCGGCTTCGCCGCGACGCCAGAGCAGACGGTGAGCGGGAGGCAGCTTCCTGACCGCCCGGTAGATGGAGCGCGGTTCCGGGATATAGCCGTAGGCGAAATAGTCCTCGATGGCCAAGGGGTCCAGGTCGCGCGGCAGTGCCGGATGGACCAGAAGCGATTTCAGTTCGGAACCGAAGATCAAGGTTCCGTCACTCAGCACACCATAGTAGAGCGGCTTCTTGCCCATATGGTCGCGGGCGATGAACAGGGTCTGCGCGGTCTCGTCCCACAGAGCAAAGGCGAACATCCCGCGAAAACGCTCGACCGCCGTCTCTCCCCATTCCTCCCAGGCATGGACGATGACCTCGGTATCGCTATGGGTGCGAAAGACGTGACCCGCCGCCTCCAATTCCACCACAAGCTCGTGGAAATTGTAGATCTCGCCATTGAAAACCACGACCACCCGGCCGTCTTCGTTGTAAAGCGGCTGATGACCGCCGCCAACGTCGATGATCGCCAGCCGCCGATGGCCGAGACCGATCCCCGGACCGACATGCTCTCCCCGCCCATCGGGGCCGCGATGGGCCAGGGAATCGGTCATCCGCCGCAAGCTGTCGCGGTCGATCTCACGCAATCCCCTGGTGTCGAAAATACCCGCCAATCCGCACATCAGTCACCCCCGGCATCAGTGGTGGTCAGACGAGCGAGCGGCAGACCCTCCAGGAAGGTCCGCAACGCCTCGTCCGCCGCCGTGTCGCCCATATCGGCCTCGGTGGCGGCGAGAACCAGCACCGCCCGCCGATGTCCGGCCAAATCCGCCCTCAAATCGGCCATGGCGGCCCTCAGACCGGGCCGGCGCCATGCATCACCGGCCCAGAACAGCGACCAGCTCCGTCGGCGATGGCTGCCCCGAATCTCCAGATCAACCTGGACCGGGATGGAACGGCCACCAATGTGCTGAACCGTCACCAGCCGCGTCATGCGGCTCCAGCCTCCGCCGGCGGCAACCCAGCGCTCGACCCCGATCAATTTTCCAAGACGGACCGGTCGGTCTAATATCGCCACGGCCAAATGCACATGCCGGCCGTCCCGTCCGCAATCGATGGAAGCCAGCCCATCGACCTGATCGACGACGGCGGGCCATTCCGGCGACGCCGCCAAAAGCTCCGATGATCCGCAGGACAAAAGTGGCGGGACAACCACCGGCCGCTCGCCGGCGGGCCAGCATAGCCCAGCCAGCGCCGGAGCCGCCGCCACCAGCACGGCCGAGAGAGCCGCAGCCCTCAGGATAGATGCGGACGCCACCGGGGGAACCGCCACCGCCACCATACGTGGGGGGGGCGGATCCTGGCGATAGCGCTGCCCCAAAGCCATCGCGCCCAGCAGCAGCACGGAAAAAAAGGCCCAGCCGTAAACGATATGGTCATCGGCAATATTGCCGACATTGTTGGTGGCATGGGCGATGGCGATGATCAGGAAGACCCGCAGGGCGTTGCCGACCACCGCCAAGACCAGCATGGCGAGCACGAAGGCCACCCGACGGCGCCAGGAGCGGTAGATCATCTCCGCAAAGGCGACCGAGGTGGCCAGGGCCGCCAATACGAAATTGAGGCCGGCGCAACCGGGAGCAACCAGATAGGCACCCGACGGAACCTCGATGCCGATCCCGTCGAGGAACGTCGCGATGCCGACCAGATCCAGCAACCAGGCCGCAGCCCTAGCCGTCACCAGCTGCAAGCCCGGCACCAGGGACTCGCCGCTGGGGACCAGGAGCCACAGATAGCAGAAGGGGAGCAGGAGTTGGAGGTAGATCCGCCCGCCCAACACGGTGAGAAGCACGCCTTGCACCATGCCGACGATGGCAAACTGCACGCCTTCGGCCACGCCCGAGAGATGGGACAGCAGCCACAGGCCGGCAGACCCCAGAATGACCCCGCCCCCCCACAGGGTCGGACGCGGCACCAGACCGCGCAATTCAGCCCGGTTGAACCACACCATATAAAAGAAAACCGGCAGGATCAGAAAGCAGTGATTGTAGGCGCTGGACTGCACCCAGAGCGATACCGCCGACCGCCCCCCGCTCCAGAACAACCCCGCCATCAACAAGATGACACCGCCGACGCCACAGAGCGCCAGCACCCAGCTCGGCCGCGTGTCATCGGCCCATGGGACCGCGCTTTCGGCCATCGCCGCATCCGAAGTTAGGGGTGAAAAATCAACGGATGGGTCCCACCCGCAGACGGCCCACCTTGAGGAAGGTCCGCTACCGGCCAAGAGCGTGACGGCCAGTTGTCCGACCGTAATGGCGATCACCGCGCGACGGCATCCCCGGAATCTACCCAGAGCCTGGCCACGCCCCCTCACTGAGGTGAGCGACCGCGCACCACGTCACCCCGATTGCCGACAAAACGGATGAAATTGTAAGACATTATAGAACAGTGAAAAGCACACCTTACAGAGGCGTTCAACAGACTACCCGACACCCGCAGAAAACAAGGATTTTAATGAAATGGCGCGGTTATTGCTAAGCCAATCAGCAGCTCCAGAGGATTCCAGGGAACAACACTTTCAGGTCCCCGAGAGAGACACTGGTCGCTATCGAGGAGATACGTAAATGAACGCAAAATACCTTATCTCAACAACGATCAGCTTGGCGTTGACCGCAGCCTGTTATTCCACGGCATCGGCCTCGCCGCTGCCGCTACTGGGCTCAACGGCAGAAACTTTCGCTGTTTTGGCCGGGGCGGGAATAACCAGTTCCGGCGCGACCACCATCAATGGGAACGTGGGCTCCGGCCCAACCAATACAATTATCGGTTTCCCTCCCGCGACCATATCGGGCGGCGGACTGACCAGCACAGTTGTCGCCCAGCAGGCTCAGGCCGATGCCCTGACGGCCTACAACTTTCTCGCACTCCAAACCCCCACACTGAACCTGACGGGGACAGATCTCGGCGGGCTCACTCTCACACCGGGCGTCTATAATTTCTCATCTTCGGCATTTCTGACCGGCACCCTGACCCTCGATGCCCAGGGCGCCAGCAACGCAGTCTTCATTTTTGAAATTGGCAGCACGCTCACAACGGCGAACAACTCCGTGGTTTCTGTGATCAACGGCAATTCCAGCGAAGGCGTGTTCTGGCAAGTCGGCAGTTCCGCGACCCTTGGCGACAGTTCCCTTTTCATGGGAAATATTCTCGCCAACACGAGCATCACCCTCGACCCCTTTGCTTCAATTGGCTGCGGACGAGCCTTGGCTGGCATAAATGCGGTCAGCGGCGCGGCAACGATGGCCAATGGCAATAATGTCGCCATCAATGCCGGCTCAAGTTGCGTCGGCGGCTATGGCGGTGGCTACCAATCCACGCCGACCGGAGGCTTCCAACTCATCGGAGGAGACATTATCGCCCCCCCCCCGGTGACCGTTCCCGAGCCCCCCGCCCTGCCGCTGCTCCTTGGCGGCGCTCTCGCCGTCATGGCCGTGGCGCGTCGGCGCAATCGGCCGGAGGCCTCGTCCGCGCCAGTTTAACACCAAGGCCCGATGAGCCGGACTCATCGGGCCTTGGTTAGGTGCAAGGCGCCGGAGACGGCGCCCGGCGCTTGAGGGCCTCGCCGACCGGTTCCGATCAACGATATTTGATACAAGCCAAAAATCCCCGGACTATTCCAAATGGGTCCTGAAAAATTCCCAGGACCCACAACTACCCAAGCCCCTGAGTAAATATACTCACGGAATAACATTCCGCATAATCGCGTATTTTGTCTATGCAAAAACACCAAAACCACGTAATTAACTTAGCTATGCGAAATTTATTATTTTTATGCCAACGCATCCCCTATCCGCCGAACAAGGGGGATAAGCTTCGGTCGTTCTCCGTGCTGCGCCACCTCGCCAAGTCATGGAAGGTTCATCTCGGCTGCTTCATTGATGACCCCGCCGACTGGCAGTATGTGGACGAATTGCGCCCGTATTGCGCGGAGCTCTGCTGCATCGGGCTGGACAAGCGCCTGGCCAAGCTGCGCAGTCTGACCGGACTGATCGCAGGCACGTCGCTGAGCGAGCCCTATTTCCGCAACGCCCAATTATCCCAGTGGGTGGAGGCCGTGCTGCGCGACGCCCAACCCGCCGCGGCGTTCCTTTACTCGTCCGTCATGGGACAATATCTCCGCCGCGGCAGCCAATTCCGCCCGAGAAGGGTGGTCATGGATTTCGTCGACGTGGATTCGGACAAGTGGCGGCAATACGCCGACATGCATTCCTGGCCCATGAGCTGGGTCTACCGCCGCGAAAGCCGCCAGCTCCTGGCCTTCGACCGGGCCGTGGCCGGCTATTGTGACGCCGCGGTGTTCGTCTCGGCACCGGAAGCCGCCCTGTTCCGCCGCCTCGCGCCGGAAGCCGCAGCCAAGACCCACGCCATCTCCAATGGCGTTGACCTTTCGTATTTCTCCCCCGGAGCAGAGCGGCCCGATCCGTTCCCGCCGGGACGCCGGGCCGTGGTGTTCACCGGAGCCATGGATTATTGGCCGAACGTGGATGCCGTCGCCTGGTTCGCCGAAGCCATGTTTCCAACCATTCGCGCGCGGATCCCCGAGGCGGTCTTTTTCATCGTTGGCGGCAATCCGGCACCAAAGGTGAAGGCCCTCGGCAGCCTGCCCGGGATCACCGTCACCGGGCGAGTTCCCGATATCCGCCCCTATCTGGCCCATGCCGAGGTCTGCGTCGCCCCCATGCGGGTTGCACGCGGCATCCAGAACAAGGTCCTGGAAGGCATGGCCATGGGCAAGGTGGTGGTGACCACCGACCAAGGCCTCGAAGGCATTGATGCCGTTCCCGGCCGCGATCTCCTGCTCGCCAATGACACCGATGCCTTCATTGCCGCAACGGTGAAGGTTCTCACCGATCCGTCCTTGGCCGGGATCGGTCTCGCGGCACGGGATTGCATGACCGGCGGCTATTCCTGGGACGATAAACTTGCCGCATTTGACCGTCTGCTTCCCGGCGGCTGAGTAGTTTCCGATGCTGGTGACGGCGCTCTCCCGCCAGCTATGGTCGCGACGGCGACAATGCCCGATCGAGTCAAAACAACAATAGAAAATAGTCTTTGGCGACCATGCGCCTACGCTTGGTTGTCCGATGGAGAGGCCGGATCAGATGCTTATACGAAACATAATTCTGGCTCTGACGCTTTTGGGCTCCATGGCGATAGTGTCAGCCTGTTCGACGGCGGCCGATGCGCCAACCCAGATTTCCCAAGGGGCGATCGTCACCAACGACTATGTCATTGGCCCTGGCGACCAACTGCAAATCTTCGTGTGGCGCAGCCCGGAACTTTCGACAATGGTCCGTGTCCGCCCGGATGGGCGCATTTCGGTGCCGCTGATCGATGACCTCGAGGTTTCAGGCAAGACGCCATCGGCCGTGGGCCGCGAAATCGAGCAGAGGCTGTCCACCTTCGTCAAGGACGCCGTGGTGACGGTGATCATGGCGGATTTCGTGGGACCGCTGGAACGCCAGGTGCGGGTAATCGGCGAGGCGTCCAAACCACAGTCGGTGTTCTACCGCACCGGCATGAGCGTGTTGGACGTCATGATCCAATCCGGCGGCCTGACCCAGTATGCGGCGGGGAACCGGACCACTCTCGTCCGCGTCGTCGACGGCCGGTCGGTGACCTACCGCGTAAGGCTGGAGGATCTGCTCAAGAACGGCGATCTGTCCGCCAATGTCCCCATCGCGCCAGGGGATGTCCTGATCATTCCTCAAAGCTTCTTTTGAGCGCGCCACTCACGCCGGCTCATTGCCAGGGAGACGAATAAGCGTGCCCATGCTCCCTTACATTCCGGCTCATATTTTATCCGAACTCCGGGTTTACTGGCGCCGGCGGTGGACTGTCATCGCCTTGGCCTGGGGGGTATCGATTGCCGCGTGGCTGGTGATCATGATGATACCCGACAGATATGACGCGATGACCCGCATCTATGTCGATACCGACAACCTGCTCACCCCGCTGCTTCGCAATATCACTGTCCAGGCCGATGTGACCAAGCAGATCGAGGTCTTGCAGCGGACGCTGCTCAGCCGCAAGAATATGGCGTCGGTGGCTCATTCCGCCGATCTCGACCTTGACCTGCAGACGGAGCAGGACAAGGAAAGCCTCTACACCCAACTCTCCAAGCAGATCGCGGTCAAGGCCGAGGGAGCCAATCTTTTTTCGGTGACCTATTCGAATTCAAACCCGCAGATGGCGAAGCGAATCGTCGAGGCCCTGCTCACCATCTTCGTCGAGACGAATCTTGGCCAGAACAGATCCAGCATGGGAAATGCGAGGGACTTCATCGAAAGCGAGATCGCCAATTACGAACGCAAGCTGAAGCAGGCCGACGAACGTCTGGCCGACTTCAAATCCCATCATGTCGGCGTCTTGGCGGGCGAGGGTAACATCAGCTTCTCTACCCGGATCGATTCGGCGCGGCAGGAGTCCATCGCCGCCACGTCGAAAGTTGAAGACCTGGCCGCCTTCCGCAGGGATCTGGCCGCCAATCTCGCAACCATCCCCCCCTATCTGGACGTGGACTCGCCCGGGCAAGTCGTCATCTCCGGCGGCACCCCGACGGTAACCTCGTCGAGAATCCGCGTCCAACAGCTGGAGGCTGAACTCTCACAGTTGCAGTCCCGCTTCACCGACGCGCACCCCGACGTCGTGGCGATCAAGCGCGCCCTGGACCGGGCCCGCCAGTCCGCCGAAAAGGAGGCGACCCAACCCGCCACCGCCCAGGGCGGCAGCCGGGGCCGGGTATCCAATCCCCTCTTCGAGCAGGTCAAGCTGCGCCTCATCCAGGCCGAAGCCGACCTCGCCCAGGCCCAAAGCCGCGCCAGGATCGCCGGGGACGAGGTCCTGCGCCTGCAGGGCCTCGCCGAGACGGCACCCAAGGTCGAAGCCGAATTGGCGGACCTCAACCGCGAATATGGCGTCATCAAGGGCAAGTACGAGGAACTGCTGGGACGGCGCGAGTCGGCGCGCCTCAGCGAAGCGGCGGAAACCAGGGGGGACAAGATCCAGTTCCGCATTATCGAGGCACCGCAGGTCCCGATCTTGCCGTCCTTCCCCAACCGGCCGCTGCTTATTTCGGGGGCCCTGGCCCTGTCCCTGGTGATCGGTGCCGGCGTCGTCTTCCTCCTGCACAAGATCGACGACACCGTGGAATCCGTCGCCACCCTCGCCGAGGATTTCAATGTCCGGGTATACGGCACGGTCCCCCGGGTGAAAAGCATCCTCGGGACAAAGCGGCGGCGCCGGGAAGTGCGCAATTTCGCCATGGTCACCGGCGGCTTGTTTGCGGCTTATCTGTTGGTGGTGACCGTCGCATTCCGCCAGCAGTCCGACCCCACCCTCCTCCGCGTGGACTTGCCCACCCTGCTTGAAAAGATCCAACATCATGTCGGCTGACCGTCCACGGCCGCCCGAAGGGCACTCTCTCGCCGAACGTGTCGCCAACAGGTTGGGCGGCAGCCGCCCGGCACACGTCCCGGCGCCCCCACCCGAGCCAAGGCTCGATCCCGTGGCGATCACCCCATTGATCGAGACGATGACGGCCAATCCCGGGCAGCCATCGGCGGTCGCGGCCGACATCGGCGCACCGGCGGGAGCGATTCTGCAGATCAATCTGCAAAAATTGCAGGCTGCCGGGTTCATCACCCCCAACTCCCCCCGGGCGAGCAACACCGAGGCCATCCGGATCATCAAGCGCCAGCTGTTGAAGAGCGCCTTTCCCCAAGGGCGCCGCGGAGCCGGTGGCGGCAACGACAACGTCATCATGGTGACCAGCTCCATGCCGGGAGAGGGCAAAACCTTCATCTCGCTGAACCTGGCCATGAGCTTCTGCGCCGAGCGCGACCTTTTCGTCCTTCTCATCGACGGCGACGGCCATCGCCGTCACCTGGGGGAGCTCCTCGGTGCCAAGGAGGATGTGGGGCTGGTGGATATCCTGGTGGACAGCAACCTTCAGGTCCGCGACTTGATCCAGCGGACCAATATCCCCAACCTTTCGTTCCTATCGGGGGGGCGCTCTCACCCGCATTCGGCGGAACTGCTGGCCAGCAAGCAATTTGCCCTGCTGATGCAAGATATCGCGGCACGCTATCCCGACCGGATCATCATCATCGATACGCCACCGGTCCTGGCCAGCGCCGAGGCAATCGTGCTGTCGTCCCATGTCGGTCAGACAATTATCATTGTTGAAAAAGGGCAAACATCAAAACGGCAGATTCAGAGGACACTTGAAATGCTCGAGGGTGGGCGTAATGTGGGCTGCATTTTGAACTTTGTACCCTCGGAAGAAGACTTCACCGGTTATGGGTACTAGGGGCCATGGGGGCGCAGTTGAAAGTATCACAGACCGTCTTGATCTCAGGGGTAACCTTGTTGGTCGCCCACCCAGCCTGGGCACAACAGGCGGTCACCCCCCCAGCCGATACCACCGCGCCCACGATAGACAAGGTGTTGCTTCCGCAGATGCCGGTCAATGGTGGGGTGGGAGGATACGGAGCGGCACCGCTGTTCTCGCCTTTTCCCCGGGATGGGGCTGTGCAGCCCCTCTCGTTCCAGGTTCCGGGGTTGAAGCCAGCGGATGAGGCGCCACGCGCATTCTCCGTCAAGGTCGGGGTCGACGGCGAAGAAAAGATGTCCGACAACGTCTACCTGACCACAAAGCCGGCCAAATCCGATTTCATCACCTCGGCGGGAGGATCGCTCGGCGCCGATGTGGACACCAGACGGGTGAAGGGCGGCATCAAGTACGATCTGGCCTATGACAAATACGCCCGCTATTCCGATCTCGACGGCTTTCGCCAGGACGGCATCGGACTCTTCGATGCCGAACTCCTCGAGCAGCGGCTGTTCATCGCAGGTCGGGCCAGCGTCAGCGAACAAAGCATCAGCCCGGCCGGGCCCTCCGGCGCCACCGGCGCCGGCCCGCGCACCTCGGCAAGCAATTCTGTGCGCGTCTATTCCGGGAGCATCGCGCCGCGACTGCAGCAGCGGTTTGGCGAGTGGGCTCTGGCGCAGGTTTCCTACCATCACGACGAGATCCGTTTCGAGAATGCGTCCCAAGTGACCACCCCGACGACCTCCTCGACCTTGACGGCCGCCAATCTCAACGACAGCAAGACCGATGGCGGCCGGCTGGAGATGCGCGGCGGAGAAGCGTTCTCCAGGCTGCTCTGGGACTATACCGGCGACGTCGATCACGATGTTTCCAGCGCGAGAACCTATGATCAGGTCAGCCACACCCTCGGCACGGAATACCGGCTGAGCGCCGATTTCGGACTTCTGGCGACGCTCGGCCACGATTATCTGCACAGTGATTCCGTCGACCTGAACAAATATGGCGGGGCATTCTACAATTCCGGAGTCCACTGGACGCCATCCCCCGCCACCGATGTGCGGGTGGGGATCGGGCGTCGCTATGACAAAGCCGATTGGATCGCGTTGATCACCTACTGGCTGGGTTCATCGACGGTTGTCCGCCTGTCCGAGCACGCCGGAGTGACCACGGACTCCCTGGCCACCGAGCAGGCATTGAACGCGATTCAGCGCGACTCGAGCGGCGGCTTCATCGATCCCTTCTCGGGCTTGGTCGCCAATCCCTCGTCCTCGCTTTTCGCCCGGACCAATGCGATTTTCTACCAGCGCAACACCGATGCCGTGATCCGCCATGATGAAACCCGAGACAGTTTCGCGCTGACCGCCAGGATCGCCGAGCAGCAATTGCTGGGCGGCTCCACCACCCTCAATTCCCCGGCCATTGCCGGTGCGGCCAACAGCACATCGACCACGGTCATGGGGGCGTTTTTCTCCTGGGGGCACCATTTGACACCGGTTCTCACCAGCATGGCGACAGTGTCGCAATTCGATACCCTTGCCAGTACGGTCGGCCGCACTGTCCAGCGAAAGGGAAGCCTGGCACTAAACTACGATATGAATCCCACGTTGCTGGGAACGCTAGGCTACAGCACCGCCGCCACTTTTCCTGCGACCACGGGAAGTATTCGCGAGAATATTATCGCGGCCGGCCTCCACAAAACATTTTAATGTATACAAAATACTATGGATTGTCTGATCTTCCATTCCAGCTGACTCCGGACCCACGTTTCTTTTTCGAAAGTTCCGTACACTGCAAGGCGATGGCGCACCTGCTGTTCGGACTGGAGCAAAGCGAAGGCTTCATCGTCATCACCGGCGAGGTCGGCGCCGGCAAGACCACCATTCTTGGCTACATGCTGGCCACCCTGGATTCCCAGGCCTATGTGACCGCCAAGATCGTCAGTTCGCATCTGGCGGGCGACGACATGCTGCGAGCGGTCGCGGCGGCCTTCAACCTTCAATTCACCAACCTCGACAAGGCTTCACTGCTGTGCCGGATCGAGGATTTCCTGGTCACCAACCACCGGCAGGGAAAGCGCACCTTGCTGCTGATTGACGAGGCGCAGAACGTCCCTCCCCAGGCCCTGGAGGAATTGCGGATGCTCTCGAACTTCCAGGTCGGGGCGAAGGTCCCCCTGCAAAGCGTCCTTCTGGCCCAGCCGCAGTTCCGCCGTACCCTCGCCAGTTCCGATCTCGAACAGTTCCGACAGCGCATCATCGCCTCCTATCACCTGGGTCCCATGGGCGCCGCAGAGACCAGCGAATACATCCGGCACCGCCTCGCCGTGGTGGGATGGAAGGGGGATCCGCACTTCACCGAGGAGGCTCTTGCCGACGTCTTCCTCCACACCGGCGGAATGCCGCGCAAGATCAACACCATCTGCTCGCGGATCATGCTGTTCTGTTTTCTTGATGAGTTGCACGCGGTGGATCGCGATGTCGTCAAAAGCGTCGCCGAGGATCTGGGCCGCGAGACCAACCAAATTCTCGACGCCTCCGACGGCCGGACCGGAGGGGTCATGCTCTCGCCCCAGGGAGAGGCTGGCGACGCGTCGCAGCTTCTTCAGCGGGTGGACAAGATTGACAAGACCGTCGAACGCCACGGCCGAGCCCTGAAATTTTTCTCGTACATGATCGAGAAGAACATGCTCGAAGATCCTGGCGATGGCGAGCCCGGTTGAGGAGGCATCATGGACGAGAGAGCCCCCGCTTTCCGCACCAAGACCCTGGAGCCGCTTCGCCGCGACGGCAGACTGGTCAACGCCATGTCGGTGGACGTCGAGGACTATTTCCAGGTCCAGGCCTTGTCTGACGCCATCCGCCCCGAGGACTGGGAGCACCAGCCCCGGCGGGTGGAGGCCAATACCAACCACATTCTGGAGCTGTTCGCCCGCCACGACGTGAAGGCCACCTTCTTCACCTTGGGCTGGATCGCCGAACGGCATCCGTCCCTGGTACGGCGGATCGTAGCCGAAGGGCACGAACTCGCGAGCCACGGCAGTGAACACCGCCGCGCCGACGCACAGGATGCCGAGACGTTCCGCGAGGATATCCGGCGGTCCAAGAAAGTCTTGGAGGATATCGGCGGCGTGGCGGTGAGGGGATACCGCGCGCCCACCTTCTCCATCGGCGACCGCAATCTCTGGGCCTTCGACATCCTTGCCGCCGAGGGCTATGCCTATTCGTCCAGCGTCTACCCGGTGCGCCGCGACTATTACGGCATGCCCGGCGCGCCGCGTTTCGCGTTTTTCCCGCTCGATGGGCAGCCGCTGGAGGAATACCCGATCACGACCGTGCGGCTGGGCCGCCACAACCTGCCCAGCGGCGGCGGCGGGTTCTTCCGGCTGCTGCCCTACGCGTTGAGCCGCGCAGCCATCGCCCAGGTCAACCGAACGGACCGGCAAGCGGCCATCTTCTATTTCCATCCATGGGAACTCGACCCGCTTCAGCCGCGGGTGAAGCCACTCGGCTTCAAATCACGTTTCCGCCATTACCTCAACCTCGACAAGATGGCGGAACGCCTGGAACGGCTGGTGACGGATTTTGCCTGGGACCGCATGGATCGGGTCTTTCGCCCAGGCATCCAGTCGTGAGGAGTCAACATGGCCGTTCAAATCAAGGAGCTCGATGAGCCCCGTCGTCCGGCGTGGGATCGCTTCGTGCTCGAAGACTGCCCGGAAGCGACGTTCTTTCATCGCAGCGGCTGGAAGACCGTCATCGAGGCCGCCTTCCATCAGCGCTGTCATTACATCTATGCCGAACGCGATGGGCGGATCGTCGGTGTCCTGCCACTGGTTCATGTCAAAAGTCCGCTGTTCGGCAATCGCCTGATCTCGACCGCCTTCACCATCGGCGGCGGGGTAGCGGCACTCGATCCCGAAGCCCATGCCGCCCTGGATGCCGAAGCGTTGCGCCTGATGGACCACCTGGGGGTGGATGGCTTGGAAATCCGCCGCCCGCCGCAGCCGCATGACGGCGATGGCTGGACCTCCAAGGAGAACATTTATGCCAACTTCTCCCGCCCCATCGCCGCCAGCGAAGAGGATTGCCTGAAACAGATTCCGCGCAAGCAGCGCGCCGTGGTGCGCAAGGCGGTGGACGCCAATCTGCTGGCCGACGGGCTGGACACCGGGCCCGGCCGCTTCTTCCCCCTCTACGCCTACAGCATGCGCAACATGGGAACACCGGTTTTCGGCCAACGCTTCTTCGAAGCCTTGATGACGGAATTCGCCGGGGACTGCGATTGCCTCACCGTGACCCACCAGGGCGTGGCCATCGCCAGCGTTCTGAATTTCTACTTCCGTGCCTCGGTGATGCCCTATTACACCGGCTGCCTGCCGCAGGCGCGCGACCTGGGAGCCAACGACTTCATGTACTGGCGGCTGATGCGCCAGGCCCATGACCGCGGTTTCACCACGTTCGATTTCGGCCGGTCCAAGCTTGGAACAGGGCCGTTCAGCTTCAAGAAGAACTGGGGGTTCGAACCGCAGCCCATCCTGCACGAGTACAGAATGAAAGGCGGCGGCGAGCCATCGGAGATCAATCCGCTCAATCCAAAATACGCACTATTCATCAAGGCGTGGAAACATCTTCCCCTGGGTGTTGCCAATATTCTTGGCCCACATGTAGTCCGCCACATCGGATAGAGACGTCACCCCCACTTTCCTAAGTATATCCCGACCCTGCTCATATCCGTCACGTGCCGGATAGAGTCCGATGATGGTGGTTTCCCTGGCCGCAAAGCCCCTGTTCGCAGGACCGGAAACCACCGTTCAGATCGCGGCATTCCCGCCGGGAACTGCCGCGACTGGTCCCGTGGCCGATTATTAAGGTCTCCCCCCCCTCTGGTGGTCGGCCACGGGATCACCTCGGAACCTGCGACTCGGTCGGGCGCATGGACGCCGCCGAGCCGCCTCGTCACGAAGGGTGCACGGCCGATGACACATCTTTTCCATCCGTCGATTCTGCGCGAATACGACATTCGCGGGATCATGGGCGAGACCCTGTCCGCCAATGATGCCGAGGCGATCGGACGAGCCTTCGCCAGTCTGGTGATCGACAGGGGCGGACGCCGGGTCTGCGTCGGCCGTGACGGGCGCCTCAGTTCGCCCGAACTGGAGGAGCGGCTGATCACGGGCCTGGTCTCCTGCGGACTCACCGTCCATCGCATCGGCCTTGGCCCTACCCCCATGCTGTATTATGCCACCCACGTCATGCCGGTCGATGGCGGCATCATGGTGACCGGATCGCACAATCCACCCAACCATAACGGCTTCAAGATGGTGCTGGGCGGCAAGCCCTTCTTTGCAGACCAGATCTGGGAGCTGGGCCGCCTCGCCGCCGCCGGGACAGGCAAGAGCCGCCCCGATGGAGCCGTCATTCACACGCCGGTCATGGACCAGTATGTCGAGCGCCTGCTGGCCGATTACGATGGCCGACAGCCGCTTACCGTGGTGTGGGATGCCGGCAATGGGGCCGCGGGTGAGGTCATGACCCGTCTGGCCAAGGCCTTGCCCGGTACCCATGTGCTGCTCAACGCCGAAATCGACGGAACCTTCCCGGCCCACCACCCCGACCCGACCGATCCGGAGAATCTGGCGCAGTTGATCGACGCGGTTCGCCGGCACGGCGCCGATCTGGGCGTCGCCTTCGATGGCGATGGCGACCGCATCGGGGTGGTCGATCCGAAAGGGCGGATCCTGTGGGGCGACCAGATGTTGATGCTGTTGGCCGAGGATATGCTGACCTCCCGGCCGGGAGCGATGGTTCTGGCGGATGTGAAGTCCAGCCAAGCCCTGTTCGACCACATCACCGCCCTGGGCGGCGTGCCGGCGATGTGCCGCACCGGCCATGCATTGGTCAAGACCCGGATGGCGGAAACCGGGGCAGCGCTGGCGGGAGAGATGAGTGGCCACATCTTTTTCGCCGACCGCTATTACGGCTTTGACGACGCACTCTACGCCGCCGTGCGGTTCATCAGCCTCGTTGCCCGCTGGCAGGATGTCAGCCTGGCGGAGCGCTATGACGGGCTGCCCCGGTTCTACAACACCCCGGAACTGCGTATCCCTTGCGCCGACGAACGCAAATTCGCCGTGGTGGCGGAGGTCAGACAGAGGCTGGCGAAGGCGAACGCCCGAATCTGCGATGTGGACGGTGTCCGGGTGACCACGGAAGACGGCTGGTGGCTGCTCCGGGCCTCTAATACCCAGGCGGTCCTGGTAGCCCGCTGCGAATCGGCGACGCCGGACGGGTTGGAACGGCTGCGCCGGACCTTGACGGAACAACTGGCGGCGTCCGGTCTGGCATACTGATCAGTTCATGGAGGCCTGCATGGTCGGGTCGAAGAACCGCAGGGTGTTGCGGCCAGCGCTCTTGGCTTTGTACATGGCCACGTCGGCGTTCTTGAGCAGGGTCGTGACCGAATCCTCCTGCCCCCGGCATAAGGCGACGCCAAAGCTTCCCGTGCAATGGAAGTCGTGCCCGCCGAGAATGCAGGGCTGAGCGATGGCCAACCGTATTTTTTCGCCCAGGAAGGTGATCTGAGCGGTAGCCTCGCGGGCGTCGGCACTGAGATCCTCGAAGATCAGAACGAACTCGTCACCGCCCAGCCGCGCCACGGTGTCACCTCCGCGCACATTGGCCTGAATGCGTTTGGCCATCTCGACCAGCAGCTGGTCTCCGACGTCGTGACCACGGGTATCGTTGAGGGTCTTGAAGTTGTCCAGGTCCAGGAAAACGACCGCCCCATGGTGCCCGCTGCGGCTGCTGCCCACCAGGGCCTGGCCGATCCGGTCATGCAGCAGGCGGCGGTTGGGGAGGTTGGTGAGCGGGTCGTAATAGGCCAGCCGATGGATCTTGGCCTCCGCTTCCTTGATCTCGGTGATCTCGGAAAAGGCGCCGATGTAATGACTGGTGCCCCCATCCGGAGCGATGACGGCGGAAATGGTCAGCCACTCGGCATAGAGCTCGCCATTCTTGCGCCGGTTCCACAGCTCACCCTGCCAATATTTCGTCGCGATCAGGGTCTGCCACATCTGCCGATAGAATTCTTTGTCCTGACGACCGGACCTGAGCCGGGAGGGTTTGCGGCCGATCACCTCTTCCGGGCCGAAACCCGTCAGCTGGGTGAAGGCCCGATTGACCCGAAGGATGATCCCGTTCGGGTCGGTGACGATCATGCCTTCCTGTGACTCAAAGGCGATGGAAGCGATGCGAAGTTCCTCCTCGATCTGCTTGCGCATGGTGATGTTAGTCAGTGTCACGCGGAGCGCCGGTCCCGCGGCCCCTTCCGTGTTGAGCCGCGTGTCCAGGCAGGCGTCGAACGTCGTGCCGTCGCCGTGCAGAAGCGCCAGCTCGCAGGTCTTTTTTCCGCCGCGGTGGAACGCCTGCTGAAAATGCAGATGCCATTGCTCCCGGTCCTTGGGCGCCACCAGATGCGAGAAATGACGATTGAGCAGCGCGTTGCGGTCCTCCTTCAGCAAAGCCGCGGCGGTAAGGCTGATTTCCTCAACCAGCCCGGTGTCTGTGAGGGTGAGATAGCCGACCGGGGCGAATTCGTAGAGGTCCAGATAGCGATCTCGGGATTCCTCCAGGGCCCTCTGGGTCTGGCGTAAGGCGTCGTTCTGCATTTCCAGTTCGATCTGATGCACCTGGAGCTCATGCAGCAGCCTCTCCACGGATGGCGGCGGCGCCTTGGCCGGGGGGGTCAGGACAAGCACCGCCTCCGCCTTGGCCCGGAGTTGGCTTTTGGCTGACGATGGGGGAGTTCGCTTGGCCCCCAGGGAAGGGATGGGGACGGCCGACTTGTTCATGGAGCTGCACCTCGGGACAAATTCGCCAGCAAATCACGGGTTCTAACGGCACCCTGCGCAAAGGCCATGCCAACAGCGCAACACCATGAAAAACATAGACATCAGTCAACGCCTAATTCAATGATGTAAAAAATGCCGACACTCAAGCTGTAAGAAATTCATACAAACACACACAGGCATCATCAGTAATTTTAAAAGAACTTTAGCTAGTAGTGATTACGATGATGCCACGATATCATCGCGCATCTCATTAATGATTATTTATTTGTACCAATTAGGTATTTTCCGCTGCTACCACAAACATGGCGCTATGATCCACCATTATACCCGACGCAACTTCAACAAAGCCCTTTCTCCAGGAGACAGGCCATGATTCTTCCCGAAGTCCCAATGAGACTCAGCCTTCATACGGTTTCGATGCACCTTCTTGGGGCCAAGACCAATTGGCAGAACGTGCAGGACGAGGCCACCTTGGGCCACCAGACCGCCCATGGCGTGGTCACGGACTACCAGAAGCACCGCACGGTATCGGTACAGACCCTGCGGGCCTATCTGGCCTTCATCACGACGGCGCCTCAGGCTTGGCTGGGCGAACCCGCCGCGGACCAGATCGAAGGGATCGCGGGCACCTGATCCCGGCGCCCACCGCCTTCATCGCGACGCGAAAAAAGCCGCTCCCCATTGCGGGAAGCGGCTTTTCGCTCGATCAGGCTGCGTTTGTGCGCGGCGGCCTATTGCGCTGCGAAGCGCTTTTGTATCGGCCCGACGGAAGCACTAAAGACCGAGGAGGTCAACTCGGCGATGACCTTACCGTCGGCAACGGCCGACTCGTAGCCTTCCGTGAGCAGACTTTGCTGCACTTCGAAGAACTCGGCCGGCGTCTTGACCGAAGACAGCCTATGGAAGGACGAAACCAGCTTCTCGACATTGCGGCGAGCCATGTCCTGATAGGCACTGGTCAAGGTCCCTAAGCCATTGATGGCGGCGCTACCGCTCTTGGCCAGGGTATCGGCATTGTCCTTGGCTACAATGGTCAGCTTCTCGGCGGGGGCACTACCCATGATAAGGTCTCCGTGGCGATTTGGACTGTGTCGGAGCCACCCTAGCAGAGGTGATATGGCCTGAGGGGGGGACGGAATCTACTCAATCCCCGTCATGACCGGAACCGTCGGAGCAAACTGTGCTGTCCCCCTTGGCAGCGAGAAATAGAACGTCGCGCCCTGATCGGGAAGCGACTCGACCCAAATCGTCCCGCCGTGGCGCTCGACGATTTTCTTACAGATAGCGAGACCAATGCCCGTCCCCTCGTATTGTCCCCTGGGGTGGAGGCGCTGGAAGATCATGAAGATGCGATCGTAAAATTCCCTGTCGATGCCAATGCCGTTATCCGCCACCGAGAAGTTCCAACTCCCGTTCCCTGGCTGGCAATCGACGCGGACCTCCGCCCGACGGCCCGCGTGACGGTACTTGATGGCGTTACCGATCAAATTCAAAAACAACCGGACCAGTTCCACCTGATTGCCCATCACCACCGGGAGGGAATCGGAAAAAGCCACAACCGCACCGGACTCGGTGATGAGAACGTCGAGGTTGGCAATGGCTTCCGCCACCGCGGCATGGCTATCCACCGGCGCGAAGGCGCTCGCGATCCGGCTGACGCACGAAATATCCAGCAGATCGTGCACCAGACGATCCATCCGCACCGCGCCCTCCTTGGCGAATTCCAGAAATTCCCTCGACTCCGCGTCGAGTTGAGGATTGCGCCGTTCCAGCAGGGCGAGGAACGAATTGACCATTCTCAGGGGTTCGCGCAAGTCGTGGGAGGCGACATAGGCGAACTGCTCGAGTTCGGCGTTGGATTGCGCCAGTTCCCGGCCTCTGATCTGAATTTTCGCGTCGGCCGCCTTGCGGTCGGAGATATCACGGATATTGCACTGAATGACCTTGATGCCCTCGCAGTCGTAGGAATTGCTGACGAATTCGACGGCGATCTGGGCGCCTGAAATTGTTTTCAGGGGAAGATCCTCGTAGCGGACAAAGCCGACCGTTTGCAGTTGCTCGAACATCTCCTTGCTCTGGGCGATGTCGGCGAACGGCCCGACCTCCCACAGCTTTTTCCCCAGAAATTCGGCATGGGAATAGCCGAGCATCTTGATGAGGTATGGGTTGACATCCTCGATCTGGGCGGTATTGGCGTTCAACAGCAAAATCCCGTCCTGAGCGGTTTCAAACAGTCGGCGATACCGGCTTTCGGATACGCGAAGCGCTTCGCTCGTCACGTCCGAAAGCGCATCAGGAACGTCTGGCACTGCGGGAGGGAAAAAGCCGGGCGGCAAAATCATGGCGTCACCTTTTGCGCGGAAAAGGGGTGCTCCGCGGCGTGGTGGAGCAGGCGACAATCGCCGCCGCTTCCGATCCGGGATGCGGGGACCAGCCCCCCGACATTTGCCCTCATTGCGAACCCTGCCGTCTGGGCCACCCTACCAGACTCGGCGCCGTCGCCAGAGGGGGTGGAATCTACTCAAACCGGGACGCATCCCCCCGGGACATCCCGACTGAAAGGCCCGCATTACAAGTGCGGCGGCGGGACTCCTGGCCACGCCACGAAAGCCGCCGAATTCCCGGCATGGCATGCTCGTTGCGACGAAGCCCCTGATCCGAATGATCCCGGACGACCAGAATTCCCAGCGGCCGTGAGCAGAACACAAGGCCCTTCGAATATGGCAAGCGGCACTCGGAAACACGGTTAGAGCAAGAAGGTCGGAATCATGGCACGGGGTGCGGACACCGCAGTTCCGGTCTGGGGGGTGAACGAGATGGCCGACAACATGGTCGGGCTCGTTCTTTCCCGGATCGGGGAGGATCTGAAGACCACCCGCTGGAGCGCCGGCCTCGCCATCCTGTGCTTTGCCCCCGTCATGCCTGACCACCTCCACAAGGAAGTCCATCGACGCCTCACCCCCCTCCTCACACCCTGATCGGATAAGACCAATGACTGAACCAACCCAGCGGGGCGGAAACAATACGGCGCCCCCAGAGCCGGACACGGCCCCCATCGGCCCCCGGTTCGAATCCTATTCCGGCTCGATCACCCCCCCCCTCAGACGCGATCGTGGATGGCGGTCCGATCCGCCGCCGTGCCCATCCGTCGATACCAGGAGTTGGCTTGATTTCACCAAGCTTGATTGATCGAAGCGGCCGAAGCCAACGAGCACGAATGAGAGGGCGCGATGAATTGGAGCCAGGAGTTCGAATGCGGCTTGGAGCGCTTTGACACGTCCAATCAATGCCTCATCTTCGTCCTCCGTCAGGTCCTTGCCCCAGGCGGCGAGTGCCGGGGGCACCCCGCTTGCGGACAGCAGGCCTCCGACTGCACCAAGACCCGGGCGTTGCAGACCTTCGCAAGCCGTAAATTCGCTTTCGAGGAAAGGGTCATGCGGGGGGCCGAGTTTCCCGGCTTGCCCGAACACGCCGAAGACCATCGGCAATTCCTGTCCCGGATCGAAATGAAGGGGCCGCCCCAGACATGCCTTGCCGGCCTGTCCGAGATCGAAAGAATCGCCGACCTGTGGCTACCACTGCATGTGGACGAGTTCGACCGGTCTTTCGGCCGCTGGACCAGCGCGCTGCCTTAGACCAGGACCATCACGACGGCGCCGGAGCCTCTCTGCCATAGACATCCTCCAGCCGGACGATGTCGTCCTCGCCGACATATTCCCCCGACTGCACCTCGATCAGGCGCAGCGGCATCCTGCCAGGGTTTTCCAGGCGATGGGGAGTGCCGACGGGAATGAAGGTGGATTCGTTCTCGCGCAACACGAACGACCCGTCGCCACAGGTCACCATGGCGGTGCCCTTGACCACGACCCAATGCTCCGAGCGATGCCAGTGCTTCTGCAGGGAGAGTTTAGCGCCGGGATTGACGTGGATTTGCTTGACCTTGAAACGGTCTCCCTCCGCCAGGGTCTCGAACCACCCCCAAGGGCGCCAGTCGCGCCGACCCTGAATCGCTTCCGGACGGGCGTCGCGCGCCAGGGCCTCGACGATGGCCTTGACCTCCTGGTCTCGCGACTTGTCGGCCACCAGCACCGCATCGTCGGTAACGACCACCACCATCTCCGTGAGGCCGATGGCGGCAACCAACTGGCCTTGGCTGCGCAGGTAGCAACCCGAGGAGTCCAGCGCCAGCACGTCGCCGATCACCACGTTGCCTTGCTCGTCCTGGGGGGTTTCCCGCCACAACGCCGACCAGGAACCGATATCGGACCACCCCATTTCCACCGGCACCACCGCCACCTTGTCGGAGTGCTCCATCACCGCATAGTCGATGGACTGCGCCCCGAGTCCGGCGAAGCTTTCGTCGTCGAGGCGAAAAAAGAACAGGTCGCGGCGGCCCTTGGCCAAGGCGGTGCGGCAGGTCTCGACCATCCCGGGAGCGTGCGCCTCCAACTCGGCCAGGAACAACGCGACCGGCAACAGGAAGATGCCGCTGTTCCAGGTGTAGTCACCGGATGCGACATAGGCTTCGGCGGTGGCGAGATCGGGTTTTTCAACAAAGCGTTCGACTACATGCCCCCCCACCAGCGGCGAACCGGCCTTGATGTAGCCGTATCCGGTATTGGGACCGGTGGGGGAGATGCCGAAGGTCACCATCCGGCCGGCAAGGGCCAGCGGTACCGCCACTCCGACGGCTTGGCGAAAGGCTTCGGGATCGGCAATCAGGTGATCGGAGGGCATCAACAGCATCAGGGCATCGGGATCGCTCTCGGCCAGCATCAGTGCCGCCACCGCCGCGGCCGGAGCGGTATTGCGCCCCACCGGTTCGATCACCAGCGCCCGAGGCTGAATATCGACCTCGCGCAACTGCTCGGCGACGATGAAGCGATGCTCGAAATTGCACACCACCATCGGCGGGGTTCCCAGGCGCAGGGCCGTCTCCTGCAGCAAGGTGCGCTCTCCCATCAGCTTCAGCATCTGCTTGGGCATCAACTTGCGTGACAGCGGCCATAGCCGGGTGCCGGCGCCACCCGAGAGAATCACCGGGATAATGGATGTCATGTCGGGGGCTCCTTCCTCCGCCACCCACGCCGGCAGAGACCGGCCGATGATCGGAGTCGATGGCGTGTTCCAAATCACGTTGACCGGAACCGATCAACGGGACCCTCAGACGGCAGGCGGGCCACCTCCGCGGCCCGTGCCTTTCGCGGCACAAGCAGCGTGGCGCTTTGCGCCTGGCCTCGTCCCGATGAATTTCCCTCGACGGGACGAGGTTCTTTAGTCCGGTATTAGTTATGGGGATGGATACCGCGTTCCGCCACCGCGCCCCCGGTCAATACCAATTCCGCGCCCACCGGTTCCGGCCAGGGGCGACCGCTTCGCGCCGAGAATTGGGGATCGAAGGGATGACGCATGGTCGGATAATAGGCTCGTATCCGCCGGATATAGGCCTGGGTCTCGGGATAGGGCGGAATGCCTTTATAGGCGACGACCCGATTTTCGCCGGCGTTATAGGCGGCAAGCGACAGGGTCACGTCTCCTCGGAAATAGGACAGGAGCCAGCGGAGGTATTTCATCCCGGCAACCAGATTGCCTCGCGGCTCCATCGGGTCCTGGATTCCGAAGCGCTGGGCGGTGGCCGGCATGACCTGCATCAGCCCCTGTGCGTTCTTTGGCGAAACGGCATTGGCGTGGAATGCCGATTCGACCTGGATCACCGCCATGACCAACCGAGGGTCCAGCCCATGCTGGGGGGCAAGATCGTCAACCAGTCGAACCACCTCGACCGGTGCGGCGATAGCGACGGAAACAACCGGGGGCAGTTCCGGTCCGAGCAGGGCGCAGCGGGTGGGAAGGCCATCGGAAACCAGCCGGAAGCGAACCATGACCGCGGCCGCCTGCGGATGGCCGCTGGCGGCGGCATCGGTCAACCAGCGCCCGGCGGCGGCGGCGTCTCGCTCCACGCCACGCCCGAGCAGATACATCCAGCCGATGTGATATTGGGCGTCGGCGCTGCCGCCAGCGGCGGCGGAGCAATACAGCGCCAGGGCACGAGGGACGTCCCGCGCAACACCCTCGCCATGTTCATAACGCTGGGCCAATTCCAATTGTCCTGATGGCGCTTCCTCGGCGCGGGCCTCGCGGCCCGCAAGAGCGGCGGCGAACAGGAATAAAAGAGTGGCCGCGATCTTGTCCATGGCCGAACAAATGCAAAGTCCGGACCATAGAATAAAATACTGTCGATTCAATGCTGCCCGGCCACCAGGCACACTAAAGTGTAAAATATTCCGACAGCATCATGCCGACGCGTTCGGCCTCTCCCCGGCCCGCAGCCGGCCCCCGCCCCCCTGCTGCCGCTCGGTATCCCACCCTTCTCCACGGAAAAGGTCATGGCAGCGCCCCTCACCGAAAAGGCCGCGGCAACGCTTCAATGCCTTGATCTGCACCATGAGCGCAGCCTTCCAGATATTCTGCGCCGCATCCCCCTCCGCCTTGGCGGACAGGGCCGCCACCACGACATCGGCCCGGGCCTTCGCCAACGCCCTCGCCGCCGCACGGTAGGCTTGAACCGCCGCGGCCTCCTGGTCTTTTTTCGTCATCGGTGCGCTCCATCAATCCGGTCGTATCCGAGAACAACAAACATCCTACCAAACCCATATCAACCTGACAGGCATGGCCGTGACCGCAGCCCCCTGTCATGAAAATTACGATGAATCTCCGCAACGCGGAAATCGTCGCGACAATGCGATCAGGAAGACACTCGCCTAACTCCAGAATAAATACAATAGGCTTTACGTGACGATTTTATTCCACGAAGGAAATAACTGTAAGGCATTCATTACACACTGCCGGCGATGTAAGGATATGCTTACACATTATTTCATCAATATCGATCAAGTCATTGATTCTGCGCTCAATATAGAGTGGTTCAGTTCTTGCGTCGGCCATATCGACTGACGGATCAGCAACGCCCCCCTTCCCTGTGATACCGGAATTTTATGATCTGCCTCGTCATTCCACCCTTCCCGGCGCGATCCGCCGTTGCAAGGGACGTATCGGCCCCATTCGCCCACCGGAGGCATCATGAGCAATAGCAATACAACACCGACGAAAATCGCCTGCCGCCCCGACCAGGGAACATCGGAGGCCATGCGGCAGCAGCCCCGGGAGGACCTGGCGGACCCAGCCACGCAGCAGGCATCCCCGGGCGTGGCAAGCTCGCCGGCACAGCATGCCGCCTTGGGGCGAAAGCCACTGTTCCGCAGCTGATGAGTATATTCCGACCCAGCCCCCCTCCGGACCAGTTCTGCTAGGCTGGTTCTGGAAATAACCATCCACAATTAAAGTAAATATGGGGGGATAGCAGCCATGTCGGAGCGGACAAGAAGCTTTGTACCAGCCCCGCACGGAACGGCTTTTGGCGATTGGAGGGGGATCAACAATAACCAAACCCCCCTCCATTCCGGCCCCTCCCGGCCCCATCAGTCGGAACCAAGGCTCGACGACATGCTGGCCGACCCCATCGTTCAGCGCCTGATGGAACGCGATGGCGTCCAGATGACGACGTTGCTGTCGCTTATCGCCGAGACGAAACGGCGGTTGCGATGATTTCCCCATCGATCCTGTCAATGGTTGCCGACACCTTGCACCGGGCCGGCGCCACGGAAGACCATGGGGGGCGTGAATACGAGCTGGCGATCCAGGCTATCCTACGGGCCAAGCCCGACATGACCCGATCCTCGGCCGTCCGTCTGCTCAATGTGCTGCTGGAGATCGGGGACCCCAACGGCTGGACGGCGGCGTCAGGCATCCAGTCCCCCATGGAGACCCCCATCATGCCGTCTTGCGTGGAATATGCCGGGTCGATCCCGGCCAAGGTCCGGTGCCGGGACAGCCAAACTTGGCGAGACGGAGGTTATGCCAGGATCACCGACCGCATGTTGTCCGACGTCGTGAAGCCGGCCGCGGTTCTGGTCGATCACCATGGCATGCCCCGCTATTTTTCCGGCAGGATCAACCGCTATCTCAACCGCCCCGCCAGCCAGACAAATCTCGACGTGGTCGGCATGGCTCGCGACGGGCTCAAGGGCATGCTGCAACGCCTGATCCGTCAGGCGGCCAGGACGACCGACGTCCGGAAAATCACATCCATCGCCCGCGTCAGATACAACGGCGACATCGTCCAGGTCCACCTTTCACTCTTCCCGGTCGCGGACGCCGAACCCGGCGAGACGTTGTTCCTGGTATGCTTCGCGGACAAGACCTTTGAAGCCCAATCAATCATCGAAGAGTGAAACCACCAACAAGGATGGGGTAGGCGGCTTTCGCCCCTACGGCCTCACCGCCTATCGGAGGGCGGATCGCCGACGCTTCAGCCACCTCCGCCGCCGCGGCTGGGTGTACTTTGTTCTCGCCAGCCTGTTCGTCGCCGCCATTGGCATCACCGGCCACTTCTTCATTCCGCAATGAAGTGCGGCACCACCATTAGCACCCCATCCCCGCGGGTGGTTTCCGAACCTGCCCCGACGTTTTCTCGCCGGCTAAAATGCGGGGCGACAACACAGATTTTTGAGTGGGGGCAAAGATGGCAGACGTCTTAACCTCCTCTTCCCGCCGGGGCGCCCCCTCGGCCGCCGACTTCCCCGTCGTGGGAATCGGGTGCTCGGCGGGTGGCCTCGCCGCCCTGGAAAAGTTCCTCGCCGGCGTTCCCGCCCAAAGCGGCATGGCCTTCGTGATCGTCCAGCATCTCGACCCCACTCACGCCAGCATCCTCGTCGAACTGTTGCAGCACGTCACCCCGATGACCGTGCAGGAAGTAACCGAGGGCACGACGATTCAGGCCGATTGGGTTTATATCATTCCGCCCAACAAGGACCTCTCCATGCTCCACGGCGTGCTGCATCTGCTCGATCCGGTCGAGCGGCGCGGCCTTCGCCTTCCCATCGATTTCTTCCTGCGGTCCCTGGCCGAGGATCGCCGGGAAAAGGCCATCGGCGTCATCCTCTCGGGCATGGGAGCCGATGGCGTGCTTGGCCTGGGCGCCATCAAGGAGAAGACCGGTCTGGTCCTGGTGCAGGACCCCGCCAGCGCCCAGGCGGATAGCATGCCATCCGCCGCGATCGAAGCCGGGATGGCCGACATCGTCGCCCTTCCCGAGGAGATGCCGTCACGAATCGCCGCCTACCTCAAGGTTCCACCCAAAGTCCTGCCGGACGCGCCAGCGGCAAAGGCCGCCGTCCAGCGCGATCTCGACGAGATCGTTACCTTGTTGCGCGGCCGCAGCGAAAACGACTTCGCTCTTTACAAGGGCAACACCATCAGCCGCCGTGTCGAACGGCGCATCGCCCTGAACCAGTTGGAAACCACCGCCGAGTATGTTCGCTACGTGCGTGGCAACCCCCAGGAACTCGACTTCCTCTTCAAGGAGCTCCTGATCGGCGTAACCGAATTCTTCCGGGACACCGAGGTCTGGGAATATCTGAGCGCCACGGCGATTCCGGCGCTGCTGGCGCGGCAACCGGACGGCAAATGCCTGCGGGCATGGGTTCCGGCCTGTTCCACCGGAGAAGAGGCCTATTCACTGGCCATCGTCTTCAGGGAAGCCATGGACCGGGCTAGGACCGATATTCGTTTCAAGGTGAAGATCTACGCGACCGATCTCAATCCCGATGCCATCGCCAAGGCGAGAAAGGGCTATTTTTCCAGCAACATCGCCGCTGGCGTCTCATTGGAACGCCTTTCCCGCTACTTCGCCGAGGAGGCTGACGGCTTCGTGATCAGGAAGGAGATCCGGGACATGGTGGTGTTCGCCCCCCAGAACATCATCTCGGACCCGCCCTTCATCAAGCTCGATATCCTGTCCTGCCGCAACCTCCTGATCTACTTTCGCCCGGAACTTCAGGCCAAGCTCCTGCCGCTGTTCAGTTACGCGCTGAACCCGGGCGGACTGTTGCTTCTCGGCAATTCCGAAACGGCCGGCGCCTTCGGCCAGCTGTTCGCGCCGGTGAACAGCAAGGCACATCTGTACCAGCGGGTCGCTCCGCCTCGGTCGCCGTCCGACCTGGCACTCTCGGGCAAGCCATCGGATGACAAGGACGAGGAGATCGACGCCAAGGCGCCGCAAGCCGGGCCGAGCGAAAACATCGGACGGCTGACGAATCAGCTCATCCAGCAGACCTATGCCCCCGCCGCGGTCCTGGTCAATGGCGATGGCGACCTTCTCTACATCAGCGGCCACACTGGAAAATACCTGGAACCGGCGGCGGGCAAGGTCAACATCAACATCTACGCCATGGCCCGGGAAGGTCTGCTCGAAGCCCTGCCCGGCGTGATCCGCAGGGCACTGCAGCAGCCGCAGGCGGTCACCCTCAACGGATTGCAAATCCACTGCAACGGCAACATCCAGACCGTCAATGTCACCGTGCAGGCCATCGAAAAGCCCGAGCCGTTACGCGGACGGGTCATTATCGTCTTCAACGATGTCGCCACTCCTCCAGTCGGCCGGAAAAGCCGGAAGATCGCCGGTGCCGCCCTGCATGACGGGCTGGTGCTGGAGTTGCAGCAAACCCGCGAGGCCCTGCAGGCCACCCACGAGGAAATGCAGACATCGTTGGCAGAGCTGACCTCCAGCAACGAGGAACAGCAATCCACCAACGAGGAGCTGATGACGTCCAAGGAGGAGATGCAATCCCTGAATGAGGAGCTCCAGACCGCTATCGCCGAACGTCAGTCGAGGGTGGAGAGCCTCACCCTGGCGCAGACGGACATGGAGAACTTGCTCAACAGCACCGAGATCGCCACTGTCTTCCTGGACAACGGCATGCTGCTCCGGCGCTTTACCTCCCATGTCACCAAGCTCTTCAAGCTGATCCCCGGTGACATCGGCCGGCCGCTCTCGGATATCGCGACCGATCTTGACTACCCCCGCCTGTGCGAGGATGCCAAGGACGTGCTGCGCTCGCTGCTGTTCCAGGAAAAGCAGGCCGGAACCGGTGATGGCGGTTGGTACCGGGTGCGGATCATGCCGTACCGAACCCTGGACGACGTGATCAATGGCGTGGTCATCACCTTTACCGAAATCAGCGAGATCAAGACGCTGGAGGAAAAGTTGAAAACGGCCGAGGCCCAAGCCCCCCCAAAGGGCTCTGAGTAGTTTCCGTGGATGCCGATGGCGGGTGTTGGTCCCTATCCTGGGTCTCGTGGCCAGCCAGACAAGGCCGCCCGGGCGGCATGATGGAGGGAACCCCGCACCCATGCGCATTCTCGAGGCATTGAAGGTCTGCTGCGACAAGCTGGGCCTCCTCGCCGCTTTTCATCGCCTCAAGAACCGCGATACCCTGACCGTGGTGATGTTCCATCGCGTGCTTCCGGTGGAAAGCCTGGCCGAAGCCGACCCGGACTACACCATCAGCGACAGCCTGTTCAGCCAGTGCCTGGCCTTCTTCCGCCGTCATTACACCATCGTCGGCTTTGATGACCTGCTGGGGGCACAGCAAGGCCAGACCAGACTGCCGTGGCGAGGCCTGTTGATCACCTTCGACGACGGATGGGACGATAACCTGGAATTCGCGGTCCCTCGGCTGGCCGATCAGGCGGTTCCGGCAATGGTGTTCGCCAGCACCGATGCGGTGGCCGACTATCATCCCTGGTGGTGGCAGGAGGTCTTGCTGGCCGCCATGCGACACGGCCGCGCCAGCTATGAGACCTTGTGGAAGGCCATCCCCGACGAGTCGTCGCCACCACCGGATTCCGAGCGCATCCTTCGGCTGCTGTTGCGCTATGGGGCCTGTGCCCCCGACACCCGCCAGACGGTCCTGGAGCCGTTCGCGGCCGATCACGGCGGCCGCCACATGCTGACCCCCGGGCGGCTTCGCTCCCTGGCGGAGGCCGGCATAAGTGTCGGGTCCCATGGGGCCGGGCATCTGCCCCTCACCATGATCGCCGATCCCGGCGCCGACATCGACCGCTCGCGCCGGGCATTGACCAATCTGCTTCCGGGTCTCGCCAGCTCCACCTTTTCCTTCCCGCATGGACGGCACTCGCCTTCGGTGATCGCAGCCGCCTTCTCCGCCGGCTTCCGCATCCTGTTCACCAGCGACGCCGTCCTCAACCGGCTTACCGATGGCCGTCCAACGCGCGTTCTGGGCCGCATCGAAATTCCCGCCCATCAAATCGCCGACCGCCATGGACGGCTGCAAAGTCACCGCCTCGCCACCTGGCTGTTTCTGCGCCCCCGCCACCGCCTCGGCCCCATGGCCATGGCCGGTGCCACGCCAGCCTCGCCCGGATGACCGATCCCACGCCCCCGATTCCGGCGTTCAACGTCAACCGCAGTCTGGTCAACAGTTCGGTCTGGATGGTGGCGCTGCGCTGGACCTTGCGCGGCATCGGCGTCATCAACACCTTCATCCTCGCCCGCTTACTGACGCCCGAGGATTTCGGGCTGGTGGCCATGGCGACCCTGATGATCGGACTGGTCGAGGTGTTCGGCCAGACCGGCCAGATTCTCGCCCTTATTCGCCATCCCAATCCCAGCCGCGACCATTTCGATACCGTCTGGACCGTATCCATCATGGTCGGCGGAGCCATTACCGTGATCCTGTGGCTGCTCTCGCCGTTCGCGGCCGATTTCTTTCATGAACCGCGCGCCGTGGAGATCGTCCAGATCCTGGCCGTCCGGGCCCTCGTCGGCGGCTTTGAAAACATCGGCGTCGTGGCGTTTCGCAAAGACCTCCAGTTTTCAAAGGAATTCAACTATCAGGTTGCCCAGCGCGTCATCAATTTCGTCATCACCATCTGCATTGCCCTGTGGTTGCGCAGCTACTGGGCGCTGGTTGTCGGCATCCTCGGCGGCCGCGTCATCTCGGTCGCCATCAGCTACCTGATCCATCCCTACCGGCCGCGCTTCTGCCTGTCGAAGGTCCGCGAGATCTGGTCATTTTCCATCTGGATGCTGCTCGTCCACGTCGCCCAGTTTCTGCACGACAAGGCCGATGAATTCGTCGTCGGCAACATGACCAATACCGAGACCATGGGTAATTACAACGTCGCCGCCGACGCCGCGACGGCACCAACCGTGGAGCTGGTCCTGCCCACCACTCGGGCGCTGTTCCCTATTTTCTCGCGCATCGCCAATGACCCCAAAGCCCTGACGGACGCCTATCTCGGTGTGTTTTCCGTCACCGCCATCCTTGTCTGTGCCACCGCGACCGGGGTGACCCTGGTGGCGGGGGATTTCGTCGCCGTGGTCCTGGGACCGCGCTGGGTGAAGGCGGTTCCGCTGGTGGAGTGGCTCGCCATGAGCGGCGCCTTCTATTCGATCATGCAGGGAGCCATCACCCTGATCAGCGCCTCCGGCCATGGACGGCTGAGCGCTTCCCTCGCCATCAGCCGCACCGTGCTGATCATCCCGGCGCTCATGGCCGCCGGGTGGCTGGGTTCGGTGGAGACCATCGCCGCTACGCGCACGGTCATGACACTGCTGTTCATCCCGGGGGTGTTCTTCGCCCTGGCGCGGATTCTTCCACTTCGCATCAGCGACCTCTCGAACCGGCTATGGCGCCCCGTGGTGGCGGCCGGCGCCATGGCCGCGACGGTCGAGCTTTGCCATCCCCTGTTCCCCGAAATTCCGCTGCTGCGACTGGCCCTCGATACGGGACTGGGAGCCATAAGCTATTCCGCCGCACTGTTGGCTCTGTGGCATATGGCCGGACGACCGGCCGGGGCGGAGCAGGCGATCATCGCCGCCATCGGCCGGCGGTTCGCGGCCAGTCCTTCCGTGCAGGAAGCCGTCAAACCGGGCTCCGGGGTCAGAATTTTCATCATCAGCACCTTTTCGTCCGCCACGGAGAACGGCCCGATCATCCGGGGGGGCTGGGGCTGGCTGCGCAATCGCGGTCGCCGGCTGCTCGACCGCCTGGAATGGAGGCTGTGGGGCCGCTGGCGGTTTCATTACAGCACCTACCTGGATCACCATGACTCCAATCGCGGCGACAGCGCCATCCGGCGGGCCTCAATCCAGGTGCTGCGAAAGGCCTTTTCCAACGAAGTCGAGATCACGGAATTCGGCTGGGACCAGATCGACGAGGCCTTCGTCACCCGGGCGACCTTGGGCGCCGATATGGTGGTTCTCGCCGGTGGGGGATATTTCTTTTTCGATGCCGAGGGCAATCTCCCGCAGCGGCTGATCCTTCACCTCGACGCCTTCAAGCATCTTCGCTGTCCGATCATCGGTCTGGGCCTGGGGTTGAACTGTCTGCTATCGCAACGGGATGATCCGCCGCGATTGACCGCTGAATCGGCCGCAATTCTCAAACAGTTTCTCGATGGATTGACCCTGTTCTCGGTGCGCGACGAAGTGACCCGCGAAGCCCTCTCCCTGGAAGGGCAGGAACCGCCGGTGGTCATTCCCGATCCCGCGCTCCTGCTCACTGGCAAGGATATCGCCTTGCCTCGGCGTCATGCGGGAGACGGCCTCTGGGTCGGGGTCAATCTGGCCTTTCACGGCCCGGTATCCACCGCGCTGCTGGTCCGCCTGTTTCCCATCGTGGTGGACGCATTGCAGGCCTTCCAGCGCCATCACCCCTGCCGCTTCCTGTACTTCGTCCATTCCGACGCGGAACGGCTGATCCCCCGCCTCCTGGCCCAGGCCGGCATCGCCACCAGGATCGTCGATTGCCTGCCCGAGGAAATGGTGTCCTGGTACGGCCTGCTGGACATCCATCTTTGCGAAATGCTGCATTCCGCCATCCTGGCGACCAATGCCGGGGTCCCGACTCTCAATCTGGCCTATGACGTCAAGAACCTGTCGTTCTTCGAGTTGATGGGCCTGCCCGATGCCCTGCCGGCGGCCACGGCCACCTCCGGCGAGATTCTGGACCGACTGCTCGCCATGACTGCCGAGCGTGACATCCGCCATCGCGCCATCCTGCGACGCAATTCGGAATTGCGTGACGACCTGGAAGCCTTCGCGGCCTCCATCGCGGCACTGGCCGCCCGCTCTACCTCCGCCGGGAAAGGACCCGTCTGAACCAGCCGGTCCACAGCGTGGCGCGAAGCAGGAGCAGGGCATTCTCGAAGGGCCGGTAGCCCAGCAGCATGGCGCGAAGAATAAGGGACGCCCCCTCTCTTTGCAGCCCACGCCCCAGGGCCGAGCGGCCGAGGCGGCCCAGCCGGTTGCCAAGGATGGATCTAATCTCGCGCGGCGTCAGGTCCCCCCCTTGCCGCTCGAGATGGCGCCGGATCATCGGCAAAGTGTAGACCAGTTGATCCTGGAAATTGCCGCTGGAGAGGCTGTTGGGGGTTTCATGGACCCGCACCAGCACGTCGTCCACATACCCGATTTCCCCCGCCACGGCGAGCCTGATCCACATATCCTGATCTTCTCCTACCTTCAGCGAGGTGTCGAACACGCCCACAGCCTCCAGCGCCGTCCGGCGGACGACGACACTGGGGGTCGCGATGAAGTTATAGGCCAGGAGCACCCGCCAGGCCTGACCGCCGGAGGACGGCGGCCGCCCGGGATAGAGAGGGCCGCAATCCCGACCGTCGGGGGCGATCAGGTTCGACCCGCAAGACACCAAGGTCATGCCCGGATTGGCCGCAAGCAGGGCGACCTGCTTGGCCAGCTTGCCGCCCATCCATTCGTCATCGGCATCCAGAAAGGCGATCAGGTCGCCGTGACTGGCCTTGACGCCGTGGTTGCGGGCGTGCGCGGCTCCGCCGCAGTGGTCCAGACGAAGCACCTGGACATGGCGGTCGGCAAAGGCCCTGGCCAGATCGGCCGTACCATCGATGCTGCCGTCATCGACCACGATCACCTCGAGGGGTTCGTAGTCCTGAAGGAACACCGACTCCAAGGCCCGGCCAAGGGTGAGAGCCGCGTTATGGGCGGGAATGACGACACTGAGGAAGGGATGGTGAGGCATGACTCTATTTCACCAAAGCCTTCCATCGCCACTTCAGGGACAAACCGGCGCGGATCAGCATGGCCGGAAGATTGCGCCGCTGCCATAGCCCGCGCGTGAAACTGTGTTCGGCATTGGCGAAATCACGCTTGGCCGGGCTATCGCCGACGCCCCTGTCGATGCGTTTGAGTCCCAGCCCGTCGGCTTGCCTGATGATCGCGGTCAGCAGCACGCGGCCCGGGGAAAATTGCTGAAGCTCCGGATTATAGACCGGAAACCAGAAATGAAGCGTGCCGCCATGCATCAGGCCGAAATGCGACGCTACCCAGGTGTCGCCCGCATACAGGGTGCTCATGATTCCCCGGCAAAGAGGATCGTCGCCCTGGGCCAGAAGGTGGAGAAATCGCCGGGTACCCGGGTCGACGAGGGCGTCGTCGGCGCCGGTGCGGCCATACTGCTCACGCTTCCTGGCGATCAAGCGGTCCAGTTCCGTCCCCGGATCGTCATGATGAAAGGTAAGGCGAAGCGGACCATGGGCTTCGATCAGTTTGCGCTCGCGCCGCTCGGTATCGGCGACAAAGCGTTTGTCGCTCCGCTTGAGCTCGGCCCAATAGGCGCCTCCACCCCCGGCCATGTCGATCCGAAGGCCGGTTTGCGGTTGGGTTCCCGTCAGGCCGAACCGCGCCTGACTCTCGTCGAGATGGGTAAAGAACAGGGCATTGAGCCCGGCAAGCTCCATGAGCCGATGCGGCGTAAGCACCACATCAGCGGCAGCAACCATGCCGAAATAGTCGCTGAGCTCGCCGCCGACCCGCTCGCCGAGGCCCATGAGGCGGCGACCCGGGCCACGGAACTGGAACGGAAAAAAGGCGACCACCTGGCCGCCTCGCTCGATCACGCAAACACGCAGATCGCCAAAAGTACGCGATGCGGAAAGCACATATGGAAAAGATAGGAAAGCAGTATCAAGACCGGGCGATGACACACAAAAATCCGCCCACAGAGCACGCTCCACAGGGGAAATGCTCTCCGGAGAAACAACACGCGAACAATATTTATCAGACAAATGTCTTTCCGCCATCGTTGGACAACCCAATATAGCGATCACGCGCCTTTGATTAACAGAACAGAGTCACCGATTGATCTGCACCTGAGTAGTTTCCGAAGGTACTCATCCGTCATGCCGCTGTTTACCGTGGCGAAAATTGGTCCGCCCGGTGCGGTGCGTTCTGACAGTGGGTTCATTGATGACTTGGTGGCATTGCCCGAGGTTTGTCCGCCACGGCCGCCCCCTGTGGCGGCCGGTGATTACGGCTGCGGTCGCGGTGGTTATGGTCATGGCTCTCGCCCCGATGTCCGGGCAAGCCGCCGACGATACCACGCCTGCCGGACGGCAATTGCCGTCCGGATCACACATCCCGGGGATCAAGCGGTTGCCCAATGGGCAAATCGTGGTCGCCGATCCCCAAGAGGAAAGTCCGACCTCGCTCCTGCCCACCCGCCCGGCGAGCGTGATGGCGGCCGCCCCGAAGCCCGCCATGCCCTCAATCGTGGCGACCGTACCACCACCGGCGGCACCATCCCCGGCGGCCCTCACCCGCATCGCCGATTGCCCGTCCGAGGCGATCACCTGCCTGCGCGTTACCGGGGGAAGCACGTCGGTCGAAGCCCTGCCCGTCACCTTTGGCCAGCCCTTCAAGCCGGGCGACGTTCCTAGCCATGCCAGTCTGGTGGGGCGGGACGGCAAGGGCAATCAACTGGCATTGCAACTGGACGGCCGCGCCACCCACGCCGACGGGTCATTGCGTTTCGCCGTCATCAGCGCGGTGCTGCCCAAGGTCGCCGCCCACGAGGCGCGGACCGTGGCCATCCTGCGAGGCGAGGCCCCGCCCCCGTCGCCCAACGCCACCGGAATGCCGGCCTTCGACCTGATGATCGAACTCCGTATTTTCTCGGATCAGGTCACGGTGGTGAAATTCGGCGACCGCCGTGGCGAGAAGCTTGGAACTCCGTTCACGACGGGTGAAACCATCACCCTGGAAATCGGCGCCGAGCGGTTCAGTCTGACCGTTACCCCCGCCATGTCCGGCGGAAACATGACCCCGTACATGACCATCGCCAAGGCCTTCGTCCCGCTGATCAACGCCCGGAGCAAGCGTTTCCGCGCCCGCTGGAACGACGCCAATGACGGTTATGAGAAGCTGTGGATCACCACCATCGATCACGCCGAGGCCTTTCCCGTGACCGCCGATCATGACGGCCCGGCCACCATTTCCATTCAGCCCTACCTGTCGGTGGAAAAGCCGGAAATCTGGGTCGCCACTCTGGGCACCGGCAGCAAGGGCAAGGCCTGGCTCGACGGCCCGGTGGCGAAGGAGCAGGACATTGCCCTGCCCCTGATCTCCAAGACCACCGGCGAACCCCACCCCCAGCTTTCCGCCCGCCTTCACCTGCGCTCCTATCCCTCGGCCAGGGCGTCGCGCGCCGATGTCGTCCTGGAGAACGGCTGGGCTTACGCGCCGGGACCGCGAAACTACACCTACGACATCGCCATCCGTCGCAACGGCGCCGCCGTCTACAGCCATGCCAATGTCAATCATACCCACCATGCCCGATGGCACACGCTGATCTGGTCCGAGGGCTTCGACGAGCCGGCGGTCACCCACCACATCCCCACTCTGCTGGACAGCCGCGCGGTGCCGCATTTCGACCCCAGGCTGTCCATCGCGGAGGGAAGCCTGCAGCAAGACGCCCAGGCCCTGGCCAAGACCGATACCGGCCCGCTGGGCACGGCGCAGGTCACGCTCTACATGCCGACGACCGGGGGCCGGGCGGATATCGGGCCGCTGCCTCGTTGGGCGGTGATCTACCTGTTGACCATGGATCCCAGGGCGCGGACGATCCTCTTCGCCAATGCCGATGCCGGCGCCGGAATCCCCATCCATTATCGTGATCGGAAAACAGACTTACCGGTCAGTCTGGATGACCACCCCACGGTGGTCATGGGCCCTGGCCGCCCCAATTCCCCGGACGCCTTCCCCGCCGTGGTGATCGGCGACACCCCCTGGACTCCGCAGATCGCTCATCATCCGTCCCTGGCCTATCTCCCCTACCTGCTCTCCGGCGATCTCTTTTACCTGGAAGAAGTCACGTATTGGGCCGATTGGGTCCTGGCCAGCGTCGATCCCGGCTATCGGGAAGGTGCAAAGGGACTGATTGCCGCCAACGAGGTGCGCGGTCAGGCCTGGTCGCTCCGCACCCTGGGAGAGGCCGCCGTGATCCTGCCGGATAACCACCCGATGAAGGCCTATTTCAACGACCGGCTGCGGGGCAACATCGCCTGGTATCTCAAGCACTTCGTCAACAACCCGGACCCGGAGCAAAGCCCGGTCCTGGGGATCATCCCCAAGCCGGACGACCCCGGCATCATGTCGCCATGGCAGCAGGATTATCTGTTCCTGGCCGTCGGTCATCTGGCCGAACAGGGGATTCCGGGAGCGGAGGAGATTCTGCGCTGGCTCGCCCGGTTTTCCATCGGCCGCTGGACCTCGGATACCGCCGGGTTCTGCCATCAGATGGCGCCCGCCTATTACATCAAAATCCGCGACAGCAATAAGCGCTTCTCGCCCAGTTTGAGGGATCTCTTCACCCTGAATTGGCCCGAAGCCAAATCCTGTCCTCCGGCCTTTCCCTTCGGCGATCCCGCATCGGCCGGCGGCTACGTCGCCAATGCCCATGCCGCCCTGGCCATCGCCGCCGATTTCAAGATCGTCGGCGCATCCGAGGCCTTCGACCGCCTGAGGGGGGAGGCGCCCCTGATGGTGCGGGCCTTCGCCGATAACCCGACCTTCGCCATCGTCCCCAGGAAATAACCCCATGGCGGATGCCGCGGCCCCCAAGCTCCTATCCATCGAAATGGCGAGGGGACTCGCCGCCATCATCGTCGTGCTCTATCACGCCGCCCGTCACCTTGATAAGACCATGGGATTCCCAGGGGGAAAGCAGGCCTTTCAGTTCGGTCATGCCGGGGTGGACTTCTTTTTCGTCATCAGCGGATTCATCATCCTCTTCATTCATGGCGACGATCTGGGCCGGCCGCATCGGCTGTCCCATTACGGGTTGCGGCGCTTCACCCGCATCTATCCCATCTATTGGGTCATCCTGGGAGTGACCATCGCCCTGATGGTGGCCGGAGGCCACGCCCTGCCGCCGGTCCTGGACATGGCCTGGGCGGCGACGCTGCTGCCCACCCGCGACGACCCCATGGTCGGCGTCGCCTGGACCTTGCAGCATGAGATCATCTTCTACGGACTGTTCGCCATCCTGATCCTGCAGCGAAGGATCGGGGTGGTGCTGCTGACGCTATGGTTCGCCGCCATCGCCCTGAACCTTATGACCGACCGGTCAGTCTTGGCGACGATCATCACTTCGGCCTACAATCTGGAGTTCTTTTTCGGCATGGCGGTGGCGCTCTGGCTGCGTCGCGGTACGGTTCCCTTCGCCCGCGCCCTGTTCTGGAGCGGCCTGGCGGCGTTCAGCATCGCCGCCGGAGCCGAGGTGCTCGGCCTGCTCGACGGCTACCAGTCCTGGGCGCGGCTGGCCTATGGCGGACCTTCCGCCTTCATCATCCTCGGACTGGTGGAAATGGAGCAAAAGAGAGGCCTTCGCGTTCCGAAGCAGTTGCTATGGCTGGGGCGGGCCTCCTATTCGATCTACCTCTTCCACCTCACCGGCATCGGCCTGTTCTACAAGCTATGGTCGGCGGCCGGTATGATGGAGAGGGCGCCCCCCTGGATCAGCTATGGCCTCATGGTCATAGCCGGAATCGCCGGGAGCGTTGTCGTGTCCTTGACCGTCGAGTATCCGCTCATGCGCTGGATTCGCCGCCGGACCGCGTGATCCCGTCCCTACGGCCGTCCGATGCTGGTATAGGTGAAACCCAGCTCGCGCATTTCCTCGGGGTCGTAGACATTGCGCAGGTCCACGATGGCCGGGGCCTTGAGCAGCGACTTGACCTTGTCGAAGTCCAGGGCGCGGAACTCGTTCCATTCGGTGATGATCACCATGGCGTGGGCGCCGGGCAGGGTGGCATAGGCGT
>Ga0265313_10000490_pt1 | contig 41712 bp, 40 predicted proteins | sample 4123metaG_FD_203122 | JGI IMG/M metagenome (GOLD analysis project Ga0265313, IMG submission 203122) | Rhizosphere microbial communities from Carex aquatilis grown in University of Washington, Seatle, WA, United States - 4-1-23 metaG | ecosystem: Host-associated > Plants > Roots > Rhizosphere >... | reverse complement strand
TGCCGCCCGCCGGCGCATCGCTTTCACCATCGGCATCATCGTGCTGGGCGCCAAGATGGCGAAGGCCGACGGCGTGGTGAGCCGGTCCGAGGTCGCCGCCTTCAAGCAGGTCTTTACCGTGCCGCCCGAACAGGAAGCGAATGTCGGACGCATCTTCGATCTGGCCCGGCGCGACGCCCGCGGCTTCGAGCCCTATGCCCGCCAGATCGCCGGACTGTTCCGCAAGCGCTCGCGGGTGCTGGAAGAGCTGCTGGACGGGTTGTTTCACATCGCCAAGGCCGACGGGTCGGTGGGCGAGGCCGAACTCGCCTATCTGCGGGAAGTAGCCCGCATCTTCGGCTTCGAGGAAGCCGACTTCGCCCGCATCCGCGAGGGCCATCTCGGACCCGAGGTCGGCGATCCTTATGCCGTGCTCGGCATCACGCGCAGCATGGACAATGCCGCCATCAAGACCGCCTATCGCAAGCTCGTGCGCGAGACGCATCCCGACCGGCTGATTGCCAGGGGCCTGCCGGTTGAGTTCATCGATCTCGCCACCCGGCGCCTCGCCGCCATCAATGCCGCCTACGATCGGGTGAGCAAGGAACGGGGAATCCCATGAGCGCGGCGCCGCCCATCGCCGCCTTGGATCAGGCCCGCATCGGATTCGGCGGGCGGGCGTTGTTCGAGGGATTGAGCTTCGGCATCGGCAAGGGCGAGCGCGTGGCGCTGGTCGGCGCCAACGGCAGCGGCAAGTCCACCGTCCTGAAAGCGCTCGCGGGCGCCATAGAGCTCGACGCCGGCAAGCGGTTTCTCCAGCCGGGCCTTGCGGTGGCGCTCCTCGCCCAGGAGCCGGACTTCAGCGGCTTCGACCGCCTGGCCGATTTCGTCGCCGGCGATCACGCTCCGGCGCACCGGGCGGCGGCGCTGCTCGACCGGCTCGGCCTCGATGGCGCGCGGGATCCCGCCGGGCTTTCGGGCGGCGAGGCCCGGCGCGCGGCGCTTGCCAGATCCCTTGCCGCCGAGCCCGATCTTCTGCTGCTCGACGAGCCGACCAATCATCTCGACCTGCCCAGCATCGAATGGCTCGAAGCCCTGCTGTTGGATTTTTCCGGCGCGCTGGTCTTCGTCAGCCACGACCGCGCCTTCCTCCGGCGGATTTCCAGCCGGGTGCTGTGGCTCGACCGCGGCCGGCTCCACGAGCTCGACGCCGGTTTCGATCGCTTCGAGGCATGGTCGGCCGAAATCCTCGAGAGCGAGGAGCGCGAGGCCAGGCGTCTCGACAAGCGGATCGAGGCCGAGACCTACTGGTACAACCGCGGCATCACGGCGCGCCGGCGCCGAAACGAAGGCAGGCGCCGCCAGCTCATGGCGCTGCGCGCCGAGCGGGCCGGACGGATCCTTCAGCCCGGCCGGGCCGCACTTGCTGCCGACGCCGCGCCCGCGGGCGGCCAGCTGGTGATCGAAGCGCTGGACATCGCCAAGAGCATCGAGGGCCGTGCGATCCTGCGCGGATTTTCGACCCGGATCATGCGCCGCGACCGGATCGGCATCGTCGGGGCCAACGGCGCCGGCAAGACGACCTTGCTGCGGCTGTTGCTCGGCGAGACGCCGCCCGACAGCGGCCACATCCGATGGGGCACCAAGCTGGTCTCGGCCTATTTCGACCAGCGCCGGGCCGCGCTGGCGGAGGACGCCACGCTCTGGCGCACGCTCGCGCCAGAGGGCGGCGACAGCATCATGGTGCGCGGCGTGCAGAAGCATGTAGTGGGCTATCTCGGCGAATTCCTGTTCGACGAGCGCCAGGCCCTGATGCCTGTCTCGCGGCTATCGGGCGGCGAGCGGGCGCGGCTTCTCCTCGCCCGCCTGTTCGCCGCGCCCAGCAATCTTCTGGTGCTGGACGAGCCGACCAACGATCTCGACCTCGAGAGCCTCGACCTCCTGGAAGAGGTGCTGGCCGGGTACGACGGCACCGTGCTGCTGGTGAGCCACGACCGGGATTTCCTCGACCGGCTGGTGACTTCCATCATCGTCATGCCTGGCGACGGCAGCGCCATCGAGCGTGCCGGCGGCTATTCCGACCTGCCGGCCGATCTGCATCCCAGAATGCGGCCTTCGGCGGCGAAACGGCCGGCGCGACTGGCCAAGCCCGCGGCAGTACGGGAGCCGAAGGCGCGGCGCATGAGCTACAACGAGCAGCGCGAGCTGGAGCGCCTGCCCGCGGCGATCGAGCGGCTTTCGGCACAGCTCGCCAGCTTGGAAGCGGAGCTGGCCGATCCCGGATTCTACAAGCGCGACCGGCAAGGCTATGAAGATGCGGCAGCGCGGCTCGGCAATATGCGGCGCGACATCGCCGCGGCGGAGGAACGCTGGCTCGAGCTGGAAGGCCAGCGTGAGACCTATGAGAGCCGCGAGGCGGACGAGCGCAGTGAATCTGCGCCGGCGAGGAAAGCCAAGCGGTGATCGAGCGGCCCTCGCCCAATCACGACGCGAGGCCGGCTGGCAAGGCGACCGATCTCGTCATTCTCCACTACACCGGCATGCGGGATGCGGAATCGGCTTTGCGGCGCCTGACCGACCCCGCCGCGAAGGTCAGCAGCCATTACCTGATCGACGAGCAGGGCCTGGTCCATCGCCTGGTGGATGAAAGCCGGCGCGCCTGGCATGCGGGCGTCAGCTATTGGGGCGGTGAGCGCGACGTGAACGGCGTCTCCATCGGCATAGAGCTCGTCAATCCCGGCCATGACTTCGGCTACCGGCCCTTTCCGCAGGCGCAGATGACGGCGCTCATCGAACTCTGCCGCGGACTCCTGGCGCGCCACCCGATCTCCCGCGCGAGCATCGTCGGCCATTCCGACGTGGCACCGCGACGCAAGATCGACCCGGGCGAGCTGTTCGACTGGCGCGCTCTGGCCGCCGCCGGATTCGGGCTGTGGCCCGAGCCGCTGGAAGGGCCGGCGGCTCCCGCGGCGGCTCTGAAGGCACTGGCGCGGATCGGCTATGAAATCGGCCAGGCCGAAACCGATGAGATCAGCCGTGCCGCCATCGCCGCCTTCCAGCGCCATTTCCGCCCGGGCCGGATCGACGGCGAGATCGACTCCGAGACGGGGAGTCTGATCTATGGCATGGCGCGGGCGCTGAAGGAGACTGACGGATAGGCAGAACGATCGGGCAAGTGGACTCGCAGGTACTCGGAGGCGCATAGAGAGCCCGATGATCGCGAAGCTCGCCCGCCAGATGGCCATGACGATCATCATCATGGCCATCATGCTCTTCCTGCCCGCCGAGCGCCTCGACTGGCCCGGTGCCTGGTTGTTCCTGGCCGAGATGGGCCTCGTCGGTTTTGGCATGGGGGTCTGGCTCGCCCGTCACGATCCGGACCTGCTCGCCGAAAGGATGAAGCCGCCCTTCCAGCGAGCCCAGCCCGGTTGGGACCGCTGGTTCCTGATCGCCGTCGCCAGCCTTGGGGCGGGTTGGCTCGTCCTCATGGGGCTCGAGCGGCGCCTGGCGGGCGGGCAGCTTCCTTTCTGGCTTGCCATTGCAGGCGCGGTTCTGATGCTGATTTCCTTCGCCATCGTCCAGTGGACCTTCCAGACCAACAGCTTTGCCGCCGCGGTCGTCCGCATCCAGACCGAGCGTGGGCACAGGGTGATTTCGACCGGCCCCTACGCCCTCGTGCGCCATCCCATGTATGCTGGGGCCGCGCTCATTCTGCTTTCGGTTCCCCTGATGCTTGGGTCTCTCTGGGGCCTGATTCTGGCTCCGGCCATGATCGCCATGCTGGGCCTGCGCGCGGTCAAGGAGGAGCGCGTGCTTGCCGCCGGTCTCGAGGGCTATGCGGATTACATGCGCCGGGTGCGCTTTCGGCTCGTTCCGGGGCTGTGGTAGCGGGCCGAAAGGCCGAAATAAATCACCGGTTAACGACTTCGGGCCGGTCATTCAGGCAGTGTAGAATTCGGCAACTCTGCCACGGGTCCAAAGGGAAAACGGCGCCGATGGAGCGCAAGCTGCTGGCAATTCTCGCCGCCGACGTGGTGGGCTACAGCCGCCTCATGAACGAGGATGAGGCCGGCACGCTGGCGACCCTGCGCTCGCGGCAGAAGACCCTGATCGAGCCCCGGATCGGCGAGCATGGCGGGCGGGTGGTCAAGCTGATGGGCGACGGCGTGCTGGCCGAATTCGCCAGCGTCGTCCACGCCGTGGAATGCGCCGTGGCAGTTCAGCGCGGCATCGCCGCCTCCAATGCGAACCTGCCGCCGGAACGCCGGATGGATCTGCGCATCGGAGTCAATCTGGGCGACGTCATGGTCGAAGACGGCGACATCTATGGCGACGGCGTCAACATCGCGACGCGGCTGGAGCAGCTCGCCGAGCCGGGCGGGATTTGCGTCTGCGGCAGCACCTACGAGCAGGTGAAGCACAAGCTCAAGCTCGCCTATCTCGACATCGGCGAGCAGCAGGTGAAGAACATCGACGATCCGATCCGGGTCTTTCGCATCGATCCGGGCCGGCCTGCCACGAGCCGCAAGAGGCCGAAGCCCGGCGGCGCGCCGGCGCTGCGCGAGGCTCCTTTGCCGCAGAACGCCGCCGGAAGGTCCGATCCCTCGCGGCCAGGCATCGTCGTCCTGCCTTTCGACAACCTGAGCGCCGAGACCGGACAGGAAGTCCTTTGTGATGGGCTCACCAGCGACATCACCACCGACCTGTCGAAGTTCAGCTCGCTCTTCGTCATCGCCGCCAATACCGCCTTCACATACAAGGGTCGGCCGACCCGGGTGGAGGAGGTCGCCCGCGCGCTCGACGTGCGCTACGTGCTGGAGGGCAGCGTGCAGCAGATGGGCGAGCGGATCCGCATCAACGCCCAGCTGATCGACGCCGCAGCCGGCCATCACCTCTGGGCGCAGCGCTTCGACCGGCGCACGGGCGATCTCTTCGCCGTCCAGGACGAGATGTTGCGCCTCATCGTGACCGCGCTTGCCGTGCGCCTGACCGCGGCCGAGCATGAGCGCGCGGCGCGCAAGCACCCGGCCAGCGTCAACGCCTATGAAGCCTATCTGCGCGGCATGCATCTCTACTCCACGCGCTCGGCCGACGAATTGGCGGCTTCGCGCGCCTGGTTCGACCGCGCGGTGGAGCTCGACCCGCTCTACGCCCGGGCCTGGGGCGCGCTCGCCTATGTCTATGTCCAGGAATGGCTGAACGGCTGGCGCGACGATTCGGTCCTGGAACTGGCGGAACGCTATGCCCACAAGGCCGTGGAGCTCGATCCCAACGACTACATGCCTCATTCCTTCCTGGCCTTCTGCTGCCTCAACGCGCGCAATTTCGAGCTGGCCATGGCCGAATACGAACGGGCCTATGCGCTCAACCCCAGCGACGCCGATCTTCTGGCCGATATTTCCGAGGCGCTGGTCTCGGTCGGCCGGCATGGCGAGGCGATCCAGCACATTCAGCGCGCGATGGAGATCAACCCCCACACGCCCGACTGGTATCGCTGGGATCTCGGCTGGGCGCATTATTTCGCCAAGGACTATGAAAAGGCCCTCGTCGCGCTGCGCCAGATTCCGAGGCCCCAGCCCGACGTTCATCTAATGCTGGCCGCCGTGCTGGCGCGCCTCGGCCAGACAAAGGAGACGGCGGCCGAGATGAAGCGCTTCCGCAAGGCCCGACCCGGCTGGACCGTCGCGAGCGAGCGCCAGTCGGTGCGCTTCCGCGATCCCGCCGACGAGGAGCATTGGCTCCAGGGCGCCCGGATGGCAGGATTGCCCGAGGACGAGGCGGCCGGCACGACATGAGGAGGGGAACATGGCGGGAATGAAGGACGAGGCGCTGGACGTCTACAAGGCCGCGCGCCAGGCCTATTCCCTGCAGTCGCCTCGCGGACTCTTCCGCTCCCGCGACCTGTTCCGCCGCTCTGCCGAGCTGGATGCGACTTTCGGCAAATCCCGCGCGCTGCTCGCCTATACCCTGGTCCAGTCCTGGCTCCAGGGTTGGAGCGGCGACGAAGCCATGGTCGAGGCCGGCGACCTGGCCAAGGAGGCCGTGCGCCTCGCCCCCGACGAGCCGACGACCAATGCCCAGCTCGGCTTCTACTACTTGAACAAACGCCACTTCGCCGCGGCGTTGGACTACTACCGCCGGGCCACAGCCCTGCCCGGCGCCTCGGACGAGAGCAAGGTCGACCACGCCGAGGCCGAGATTTATGCCGGCAACATCCAGATCGGAATCGACATCATCCGCGCCGTCATGAAAGACCGGCCCGACGTGCCGGACTGGCACCGCTGGGACCTCGCGTGGGGTCTCTACCTGAAGGGCCGGGAGGATAGCGGCGCCACCAAGGAAGCGCTGGCGGAACTCGACCGCATGACTCTGAAACCCGAGGATCCCGACTATCTGGTGGACTGCCTGCTCCAGCGCGCGCTGGTCGAATCGAAGCTCGGCCTGGGAAAACAGGCCGAGGCCCATATGGAGCTCTTCCTCCAGCGCCGTAATGACTGGACCCTCTGGCGCGAACAGCGCTCGGTCAAATTCAAGCGGCCGGTGGATGAGCTCTACTGGCTCGACGGGTGCCGGGCGGCGGGCCTGCCCGCGTAGAGGTCGCAGCAGCGGTTCGGTTCGTCGGCAATTCGGCGCATCGATTCGCGACCCCAGACCAGCCAGCGATACAATCCACGCCCCGCCGTGGCAATCTCCGCCTGACAAGTCTCAGTCGCAAGGAACCTGCTCATGGAAAGCTGGCTGAAAGCCGCGCTCGACTACATTCCCGAGTGGATCGAATACCAGATGCGCCAAGCGGAGCAGCCGGGCGCGGTGCTGGCGGTGGCCTATCGCAGCAAGCCAGTTCTGGAGCGCGCCTTCGGCCTGGCCGATCTGGCGCGAGGCACGGAACTAACCCCGCGCCACCGGTTCCGGGTAGCGTCCCACTCCAAGACCTTCACCACCGCGGGCGTGATGCTGCTGCGCGAGCGGGGCAAGCTACGCCTCGACGATCCTGCCGGGCGCTATGTCGCCGGCCTCCATCCGGCGGTCGCAAAAACAACCATCGCCCAGCTCCTCAGCCACAGCGCCGGGATCATCCGCGATGGGACCGATACCGGACAGTGGATCGACCGGCGCCCCTTCCTCGACGAGGCTGAGCTGCGCGCCGCTCTCGCCGAGCCGCTCAGCATTCCAGCAACACGCGCTTCAAATACTCGAACCACGCGTTCGGCCTTGCCGGCCTGGTGATCGAGGCCGTGGCCGGCGAGGCCTATGGTCCCTGGATTCGCCGCGTGATCCTGGAGCCGGCCGGTCTCGAGGAGACTCTTCCGGACATGCCGCTGCCGCGCGGGGCCCCGATGGCGAGCGGCCACAGCATGCGGCTACCCTTGGGCAAGCGCCTCGTCATCCCGGGGAAGAACCCGACCAATGCCATGGCGCCCGCGACCGGCTTCGTCGCCACCGCCGGGGATCTTGCCCGCTTTTTCGGCCAGCTGGACCCCGAAGCGAAGCGCAGCGTCCTCTCGCCCGAAAGTCGGCGCGAGATGACCCGACGGCATTGGCGGGTACCCCATTACAGCATTGCCAGCTGGTACGGCCTCGGCACCATGAGCGGCGAAGTGGCCGGCTGGGACTGGTTCGGCCATGGCGGCGCCTTTCAGGGTTTCCTCACCCGCAGCGTCGCCTTGCCGGGCAGCGGCCTTTCCCTCTCGCTTCTCACCAATGCCATCGATGGTCCTGCGACCCTGTTGCTGGAGGGAGCGCTCCACATCATGCGGACCTTCGCCCAGATGGGTGCGCCCAAGGGGGCCGCGCGTGCCTGGCGGGGGCGCTTCTGGTCGATCTGGCGGGCCTTCGATCTGGTGCCCATGGGCAGCAAGGTTCTGGTCGCCCAGCCGGCGCTGGCCAATCCCTTGCAGGACGCCTCCGAGATCGAACTCGAAGGTCGTGGACGCGGCCGCATCGCCCTGGCCGACGGCTACGGCAACCAAGGCGAGGAGGCACGCATCGTCCAGGGGCGCGGCGGCAAGGTCCGGGAGCTGTGGCTGGGCGGATCATGCTATCTGCCGGAGGGTCCGCTGGCAGCGGAGATGAAACGCAGGTATGGCGCCTGAGCTTAGGCTAGGCGAGCGACCTAGCCGCCCCGTGCCTTGTCTTTTCGGCCGGGCGACTTAGTTTGAAGCGATGACTTCCCCGACAGCCACGCCCGCGGCGCGCCAGGGCCCCTGGCCGGCGTTGCGCGCCCTGCTGCCGCATCTCTGGCCCAAGGGCGAGCCTGGCTTGCGGCTCAGGGTCGTTCTCGCGCTTTGCTGTCTGGTGCTGGCCAAGGCCGCCAATCTGGTGGTGCCGCTGTTCTTCAAGCGGCTGGTGGATGCGCTTGCCCATAAGCCGAACCTGGCCGTCGCCATGCCGCTGGCCCTTCTCCTCGCCTATGGCCTCGCGCGCGTGCTGTCCCAGAGCTTCGGGGAATTGCGCGACAGCATCTTTGCCCGGGTCGCCCAGCGTGCCATCCGCAAGGTGGCGCTCGACGCCTTCCGCCATCTCCACCAGCTCAGCCTGAAGTTCCACCTCGATCGCCAGACCGGCGGGCTGTCGCGGGTAATCGAGCGCGGCGCCAAGGGCATCGAGTTCCTGCTGTTCTTCGTGCTGTTCAACGTGCTGCCGACGATCCTCGAGATCGGCCTCGTCTGCGGCATCCTCTGGTACCTCTACGACTGGCGCTATGCCGCCGTCACCTTCGCCACCATCGGCGGCTATGTCTGGTTCACCTTCGCCCTCACCGAGTTGCGGATCAAATTCCGCCGGCGGATGAACGAGGCGGACCAGGAGGCGAACACCAAGGCCATCGACAGCCTGCTGAATTACGAGACGGTCAAGTATTTCGGCAACGAAGTGCATGAGGCCCGGCGCTACGACATCGCGCTTCAGCGCTATGAGACCGCGGCCGTGCGCACCCGGATCAGCCTCGCCTATCTCAACATCGGCCAGAACGCCATCATCGCGGTCGGCGTCACCCTGCTCATGGCCATGGCCGCCTATTCGGTGGTCCAGGGCAAGGCCACGGTCGGCGACTTCGTGCTGGTCAATGCCTATCTCATCCAGCTTTACCTGCCGCTGAACTTCCTCGGCACGGTCTACCGCGAAATCCGCCAGTCGCTTATCGACATGGAGGCGATGTTCGCCCTTCTCGATGTCGACATCGAAGTGGCCGACCGGCCGGGCGCGCCGGCCCTGGCCCTCGCCGGCGGCAAGGTCGAATTCCGCAATGTGTCTTTCGGTTACGATTCCCGCCGGCCGATCCTAAAGAATGTGAACTTCACCGTGGAACCGGGGAAGACTCTGGCCATCGTCGGGCCGAGCGGAGCCGGGAAATCCACCATCTCGCGCCTGCTGTTCCGCTTCTACGACACGACCGAGGGCGCGATCCTGATCGACGGTCAGAACATCGCCGAAGTGCGCCAGGATTCTCTGCGCGCCGCCATAGGCATGGTTCCCCAGGACACGGTCCTGTTCAACGACAGCCTCGGCTACAACATCGGCTATGGCCGGCCGAACGCCGGCGAGGCGGACATGATGGAGGCCGCGCGCGTCGCCCATCTCGATGCCCTGGTCGCCCGCCTGCCCGATGGCTATGCCACCAGGGTGGGCGAGCGCGGGCTGAAGCTCTCCGGCGGCGAGAAGCAGCGGGTCGCGATCGCCCGCGCCATCCTGAAGCGCCCGACCATCATGCTGTTCGATGAGGCGACCTCGGCGCTGGACAGCCACACCGAGCGGGAGATCCAGAACAATCTCGCCGAAGTCTCCCGCGACCGCACGACCCTCGTCATCGCCCATCGCCTCTCCACCGTCGTCGAGGCCGACGAGATCATCGTCCTCGAGGAGGGCCGCGTGGCCGAGCGCGGTCGCCACGAAGCGCTGCTGGCCGCCGGCGGAAGCTACGCCGCCATGTGGGCCCGCCAGCAGAAGGCGGCCGCGACCGAAGAAGCCCAGTCCCTGGCGGCCGCGCAATGAGCGAAGCCGGCGCGGCACGCCTTGCCGCCCTGGCCGACGAGGTTGCGACCGGCGACCGGGCGTCGCTGGCCCGCGCGATCACGCTGGTCGAATCCACCCGCCCGGATCACCGGCGCCAGGCGGATGAGCTCCTGGAACGGCTTCTGCCGCGGACCGGAAACTCCATCCGTCTGGGCATTTCCGGCGCGCCCGGGGTCGGCAAATCCAGCTTCATCGAGAGCTTCGGCCTGCACATCGTCGGACGAGGCCATCGCCTGGCGGTGCTCGCCGTCGACCCTTCCTCCAAGCGTGGCGGCGGCTCGATCCTCGGCGACAAGACCCGCATGGCGGAGCTCGCCCGCGACGAGCGCGCCTTCATCCGTCCCTCGCCCGCCGGAGAGACACTCGGCGGCGTCGCCCGGCGCTCGCGCGAAGCGCTCCTCATTTGCGAAGCCGCCGGATACGACACGATCCTGGTGGAGACGGTGGGCGTCGGCCAATCGGAGACAGCGGTCGCCGACATGACCGACATGTTCCTGCTGCTGCTCCAGCCCGGCGCGGGCGATGAGCTGCAGGGAATCAAGCGCGGCATCGTCGAGCTCGCCGACCTCATCCTGGTCAACAAGGCCGATGGCGAGCTGGCCGCTGCCGCCGGACGGACGGTGGCCGAATACCAGCACGCCCTCCGGCTGCTCCGGCCCGCCATGCCTGCCTGGCAAGCGGAGGTGCGAAGCTGCTCGGCCCTGAAGGGAACCGGAATCGCCGAAGCCTGGGAAGCCGTCGGCCGCTTCCGCGCCGCGCTCGGCCATGAGGGGCTCGCCGCCCGCCGGTCGAGCCAGGCCAAGGCCTGGCTGAGGGCCGAACTGGCCGATAGCCTCCTGGCGGCTTTGGCCCGCCACCCCACGGTCAAGGGCCGCCTCAGCGAGCTGGAGGCGAGGGTCGCCGCCGGCAAGGCCACGCCGGGTGCTGCGGCAAGGGAGCTTTTGGCTGGCTTTCTCGGTCCTTGACGGCTGGCTAGGTCTGGCCTAAAACCCCGGCCTGTTTCGGGCGCCCAGGCTGGCGCCGATTTTGTTTATCAGACAAGAGGATAAGGGTCATGGCCCGGCGTTGCGATATCACCGGCAAGGGCGTTCAGGTCGGCAACAACGTGAGCCACGCCAACAACAAGACCAAGCGCCGGTTCATGCCGAACCTGCAGGCGACCGCGCTGATGTCCGATGCGCTGGGCGGGATGATCCGTCTGCGCCTCACGGTCAACGCCATCCGCAGCATCGAGCACAATGGCGGGCTGGATGCCTATCTGCTCAGCACCGCCAACGCAAAACTCCCGGCCGAGGCCCGCCGCCTGAAGCGGCGGATCGAAAGGGCCGGCGCGAAGGCTGCCCAGAAGGCCGCGTAGGCCACACCAGCTCCGGCTTCGGCATCCCCGCGAGGCTTGTCCCCGCCTAGGCGGGAAGCGGGAATTCATCTGCCAATAGCACGCTAGACCATGGCGCCCGTTTTCGCAGGCATGGCGGCATTCGTGGACGACTCGCCTGCCGGAGCGCGGACGGAGGTCGCCTCTCAAGCAGTTGTGATTTGGGCGGGGCAGGCTCGCGGCACATTCTGCGCGACATCCTGAAGCGACCTCCAGCTCGGAAAGGGAATGACGATGTTTCGCAGAGTGAAAGACCTGCTCCGCCTGTCGCCTTTCGTCTCGGCGGTTCTACTCGCGAGCTGCGGATACAACGGCCCGGCCCATGTATCGGCGCCCCCGGGGCCCGGCGGCGAGGTCACCATGGGCTTCGAAACCTTCAATCCGACGATCGTCTATGTTCGCGTCGGCCAGATGGTGACCTGGCGGAACACTGCCGTCATTACCCACACGGTCACCGACGATCCGAAGCTCGCCTCCAGCCCCGCCGATGCGGTGCTGCCGGCCGGCGCCTCGGCGTTCAATTCGGGCGACATCCCCGCCGGCGGGGTCTACAGCTACACTTTCCAGACGCCGGGCACCTACAAGTACTTTTGCGCCCATCATGAGGGCATGGGGATGGTTGGCACCATCATCGTTCAACCGTGATCGAGAGCGGCACGCTGGCCAACCGGGCTAGCTGACGCCACTCTGAATTGCTGGACGCCCGCGGCGCGGGCGGATCATGATCTTGCCTGGGAAGCGCCCCCCTTCGCAGAAAGCACCCCAAGACTGGGAGACAATGCCATGAACCAGATCACGCCTCGAAGCCATTCCAGTGCGTCGTCGCTTGCCGCCGTGCTGGCCGATCCGCGGCTCGCCGCCGAGGTAGCGGCACAGCTCGATACCGTCACCATCACCACCAAGGGCGGCCGGAAGGCAACCGGCGCACTCGCCAAACCCGCGCGCAAGGGTCCGGCCATTTTGCTGATCCACGAATGGTGGGGCCTCAACGACCAGATCAAGGCGGTGGCGGCTGAATTCGCCGCCCAGGGCTATCTGGCGCTCGCTTGCGACGTCTATGAGGGCAAGGTCACCAACGACCCGGGCAAGGCCGGCGCTTTCATGGAGGCGCTTGATGCCGCAAAGGCCATGGACACCCTGACCTCCTGGGCCGACTGGCTGCGCAAGAGCCCGGATGGGAACGGAAAGCTGGCAACCATCGGCTGGTGCATGGGCGGCGGCCTTTCGCTTTCCTGCTCGGTCGCCACGCCGGTGGACGCGACGGTCGTGTACTACGGCCGGGTCAATCACCCGGAGGCCGAACTCGCCAAGCTGAAGGGCCCGGTGCTCGGCCAGTTTGCCGACAAGGACGGCTGGATCAACCACGCCATGGTCGATCCCTTCGCGGCCAGCATGAAGAAGCTCGGCAAGCGTCTCGAGCTTCACTGGTACGACGCCGACCACGCCTTCGCCAACCCGACCGGCCACAACTACGACCAGAAGGACGCCCAGGTCGCCTGGGACCGGACGCTCAAGTTCCTCAAGGCGAATCTTTAGTCGCCTACTTCCTATCCGGTCGCAGGCAGCCGGAAATAGGGAACCGGCTGGTCGAAGCCTTTGACGACGGCGCTTTCCTCGGCCAGCTTCCGGCCGGCGAGGAGTTCGCGCACCTCGGGCTCGGCCATGAGCGGCTGGGACAGCACGATGTCGCCGCCGCTGCTCCGGCCCTGGAGCCGCGCCGCCATGTTCACCGTGCCGCCGAAATAGTCGAGGCGCTCGTTGAGGGTGACGGCAATGCAGGGGCCCTTGTGCAGGCCGAGCTTGATGACGATGCCGGCCTCGCCCATCTCGCCCCGGCGGTCGGCATTGAAGGCCGCGACCTCATGCTGGATGGCGAGTGCCGCCTTGACCGCGTCGGCGGGATCGGCGAAGGCGGCCATGACCGCGTCGCCGATGGTTTTCACGATGGCGCCCTGATGTTCGCGCACCTGCTCGGCCAGGAAGGCGAAGTGATCGCGCACCAGATGATAGGCGGCGGCATCGCCGATCCTTTCGTATAGTGCGGTCGAGCCTTTTAGATCGGAAAACATCAGGGTCACCTGGCCGATGGCGACCTCGTCGCCGGGCCGCAGCACGTCGCCGCTGAAGAGATCGCGGAAGGCCTGGAGCGAGGTGACCCGGTCGGCGGTAAGGCAATCCCTGGTCCAGCTGCGATCCTCGACGATAACGACGCGGGTCCGAGCGGACCGGTTCTCCAGCAGGATCTCGCCTTCGCCCTGGACCGGGCCGGCCTCGACCCGGTCGTCGTCGACGATCACGGCGGGAAACGCGCCGCCCGCATGATCGATGTCTGAGATCGGTCCCGGATCGAGGCAGCGCAGGCGATAGGGCCCGGGTGCGAGCACCGCGGGCAGGCGCCGGGTCTTGCCCGCCTCGACCTCCACCTGGACCCGGATGTGGGGCGTGGCCATGGGGCCGAAGAGGCAGTATTCGCCGCTTTCCAGGCGCCGGATCGCGGGGGCGGGGCGGAAGCCGGCCTCGACGTTCTTGGAGAAATCGGCGTCGAAATCGACGTTGCAGGTCGGGCAATGGGCGCCGCGCGGCAGCCGGTCGAGGCTGCCGATCCAGGCCTTGGCAACCCGGCAGCGCGGGCACAGCAGGTCCCAGCGCAGCTCCAGAAGCCCCGCCTTGACCGACTGCAGACAGGCTTCGATGGCGTCGAGGGAGGCGACCTTCCAGTCCCTGGCGAGCGCCAGCGGCCGGATATGCCAGAGATCGACCTCCTGGGATTTCAGCACCAGATCGGCGAGCCGCCGGGCCAGGCCATGGCCATGGGGCGTTGCCTCGATGTCGGCCACCAGGCGCTCGACCCGCCGCTCGGCCTCGGCGCCCACCACGGGCGGATCGTATTCGAAGGGCGTGTCGCGCCGGCCGGCAGCGAAATCGGCGGCCTCCTTGGCCAGCTTGCCGAAGTTCTTGCCGATGGCGGGAAAGAATCCGGTCGCCAGGATCAGGCTTCCGAGCCAATTGGCCGGTGCCGCCTCGGCCTCGTAGTCGATGCGGCAGCCCTGACCCTCGGGCGCGATCTTCAATCGGGCGCAGAGGAAGGCGATGGGACCGCGGGTGAAATAGCGGCAATGCTCGAACCATTGCTCGAACACCCAGTTGACCGGCTTCTCCCGCCATTCCAGCTTGAACGGGCCCGTCCGGGCCCGGCCGATGTAGAGCACGGAGCCGTCGGGCTGGGGCGTTTCCTCGATCTCGTGGCGCGGAAGCTTGGCCGCTTCGTTGAAGCGGGCGGTATCCGACATGATGGGCCAGACAGCATCGATCGGCTGGTCGAAATGCCAGGTCCAGCTGTGGCTCTTGGCCTTGCCCATCTGACCGCCGATGAAACGCCCCCTTTTGGCGGCTCTCCCGCTCTTGCTATACGCGCGAAGGATGCTAGCGGATGTCGGCCTACCAGCGAAAGCCGGTGACGGCGGCGATGGGCAGGGCCCGTTCCCGCCGGCAGACGGCTTCGAGATCGCCGGCGGCGAGTTCGTCCCTGTGGATGCCGCTCAAGACCAGGAGCGCGTCGATGCCGGCGCCGTTGGCTCCTGCGATATCGGTGCGCAGCGAATCCCCTACCGCCAGGATGCGCCTGCGATCGGCGATGCCGAGGAGCACGAGGCTCTCCTGATAGATGGGCGCATGGGGCTTGCCGAAGTAGTGCACCTTGCCGCCAAGGGCCTCATAGCGCCGGGCGATGGTGCCGGCGCAGATCTCCATCTTCCCGCCATTGACGACCACCAGATCGGGATTGGCGCAGACCATGGGCAGGGCGCGCCTGGCACCGGTCTGGAGCGCGGCTTCGAAATCCTCGGCTCGCACGGCCGAATCCTCCACGCCGGTATTGAGAATGAAATCGGCCGCCTCCATCTCCGCCGTCTGCTCGAAGGGCAAGCCCTCCAGCATGTTCTGGTCGCGCGTCGCCATGATGGCATAGAAGCGCCGGCCGCCCGGATGGCCCTGGCGCAGCCAGCGCCAGGCCGCCTCCCCCGAGGAGAGCAATTCGTCATAGAGCCCGCGCGAGATGCCAATCTCGCCGATGCGCCGGATCACGCCGGCCACCCGGCGCGGCGCGTTGGAGAGGACGACGATCCGCTTGCCGGCGCGCTTCAGGTTCGTGAGCGCGTCGACCGCGCCCGGCATGGGCGACCGTCCGTCATGAAGCACGCCCCAGAGATCGAGCAGAAAGCCGTCATAGCGGTCCGCCAGTTCCGCCACCCCCGTGAGAACCGGCACGCTCATGAGGCATTTTCCTTTCGTGGCGCCCGGTGGTCTGCGCCGACGGCATAGGCGAGGCGGGCGAAACCGTCGGCCTTCAGTCTCAGCGCCAGGTCGGCCTTGATCCGGGCGACCAGGCCGGGCCCGCGATAGACCAGGGCCGTATAGAGCTGGACCAGGGAGGCGCCGGCGCGGATCTTGGCATAGGCGTCGGCTCCGCTGGCTATGCCGCCGACGCCGATGAGGGGGAGCTTGCCTTCCGTGAGCCGGTACATGTCGGAAAGCAGCGCCGTCGACGGCGCGACGAGCGGCCGGCCGCTCAAACCCCCGGCTTCGCTTGCCGATGGACTCTTCAGGCTCCGGGGCCGATCGGTCGTGGTGTTGGCGACGATCAGCCCGTCGATGCCACTCGCGAGAGCCACGCGCGCGATGTCCTGCCGGTCGGCCATGGCCAGGTCGGGCGCGATCTTCAGCAGCAGCGGTGGGCGAGCACCGCCCCGGGCAGTCATCACGGCGGCGAGAAGCCTTTCCAGCGCGCCGGCATCCTGGAGTGCACGCAGGCCCGGCGTGTTGGGCGAGGAGACGTTGACGACCAGATAGTCGGCCATGGCCCCCAGCGCCGCCACGCCGGCGACGTAGTCGGCCACGGCGTCGAAGCTCTCCTTGTTCTTGCCGAGGTTTATGCCCAGGATCGGGCGCCCCGTCCGGCCCGCCTTGGCGAGCCGGGCCGCGACGGCCGCGAAGCCGTCGCTGTTGAAGCCCATCCGGTTGATCACCGCCTGGTCCTCCGCCAGCCGGAAGAGCCGCGGACGGGGGTTGCCCGCCTGGGGGCGCGGCGTGACGCTGCCGATCTCGACGAAGCTGAAACCGAAACGGCCCATGCGGGCAAAGACTTCGGCGTTCTTGTCGAAGCCGGCGGCAAGACCGATGGGATTGGGGAAATCGAGACCGAAGACTCGTTCACGCAGGATCGGATCGTCCGCCGGCGCGGCGCCAGGCAGCGGCAAGGCCTTCAACATGCGAATGGTGAGCCGATGGGCCGTCTCGGGCGGAAGCAGGCGAATCACGCTGAGGGCGGCCTCGGCCAATGCGGGCATGGCGCGGCAAGCTATCAAGCCGTCTGCGGTTTTTCCAGGTGACAAGTCCGCCCGCCGGGCGGAACATCCTCTCATGCTGAAGCATGCGGACGTCTGGCGGGGCATCGACCGTCTGGCGGCGAAGCATGGACTGAGTGCTTCCGGACTCGCCCGGCGGGCTGGCCTCGATCCAACGTCGTTCAACAGAAGCAAGCGCGCCTCGCGGGAAGGCAAGCCGCGCTGGCCCACCACAGAGAGCATCGCCAAGATTCTCGCAGTCACCGGCGAGAGTCTCGACGGCTTCGTTGCCCTGATCGGCAGCCGGCCCGGCGGCGGCCATGTCCGGCGCCTTCCCGTGGTGGGCTTTGCTCAGGCCGGCGGCCAGGGCTATTTCGACGACGCCGGCTATCCCGTCGGTCGGGGTTGGGACAGCATCGACTTTCCGGCTCTGCGCGATCCCGCCGCCTATGCCCTCGAAGTCGGCGACGACAGCATGGCCCCGGTCTTCCGCAACGGCGACGTGATCGTCGTCTCCCCCGCCGGCGATGTCAGGCGCGGCGACCGTGTGGTGGTGAAGACCCGCAAGGGTGAGATTTTGACCAAGCTGCTCCTGCGCCAGACGGCGCAGAAGCTCGAGCTCGGCTCCCTCAACCCTCGGCACCCGACCCGCGTGCTCGACATGGCCGAGGTAAAATGGGTCGCGCGGATCCTGTGGGTCAGTCAGTAGGGTCGATCGCTTCCCGATCTCGGGTCAGCGACTTTTCCATCCTGAAATTGGCCAGCGCTTGACCGCGAACGCGGACGATCTGCGCGGCCAGGAGACGAAACCCGCGCCGCTCGAAGAACGGCCGCGCCGTGATGCTCGCCTCGGTGAAGATGCGCGCAAGTCCTTGCCCGCGCGCTGCCGTCTCGACCCTCTCAAGCAGCGCTGTCGCCACGCCCTGATGAGCCGGGTGGACGAACATCATGTCGAGATGCCCGTCAGGCTCGAGGTCGGCGAAGCCCACCGGCTTCTCGCCGACCACCGCGACCCAGGTCGGCCTGCTGAGACGCCACATTGCCCAGGTGTCGCGATCCGCCCGGGCCCAGGCCTCGATCTGGGCCCGATCGTAGTCCTTGGCGGCAATCTCCCGGATCACCCCAAGGAAGATGCCGATGACGGCATCGAGGTCGTCTGGTCGGTAGGGCCTGATGGAGAGAGTGGGAGACAATCCGCCAATCCGACAACTGTTTCGAGATTGCGATTCCGGAGCGAGCGACCGGTCTTGGGTTTGATCGTGTATCATGACAATGCGGCGGTTGGCCCGTCGGCGTCAGTCGGCTAAGGTGACGCCTGAAATTCCGCGAGGTCTTAATCCATGAACGCTTGGCATTACGTCGACGGGAAATGGGTTTCCGGCGATCCGTTGCTAATGACCGCCTGGAGCCACGCCATCTGGATGGGGGCGGCCATTTTCGATGGCGCGCGCGCCTTCGAGGGCGTGACGCCGGACCTTGATCTGCATTGCCAGCGCGCCGTGCGCTCGGCGATGGCGCTCGGGCTCAAGTCGCCATTGAAGGCCGAGGAGATCGAGGAACTCCTGCGCGAGGGCATCGCCAAGTTCCCCAAGGGCACGGCGCTCTACCTGCGGCCCTTCATGTGGTCGACGGACGGCTGGATGGCACCCTATCCCGAGAGCACCAAGATCGCCATCAGCGTGGTCGAAACGCCGCTGCCGGATCCGACCAAGAGCGCTTCCTGCACCCTTTCCAAATGGCGCCGGCCTTCGCCCGAAACGGCCCCCACCGACGCCAAGGCGGTCTGCCTCTATGCCCAGGCGGGGCGGGCCAATGCCGATGCCAAGTCGCGCGGGTTCGACGAAGGGGTGATGCTGGATCCCATCGGCCATGTGGCTGAGTTCTCCTCGGCCAATCTCTGGATCGCCAAGGACGGCGCGGCGCATACGCCCGCGGCCAACGGCTGCTTCTTGAGCGGCATCACGCGAGCGCGGGTGATCAAGCTCTTGCGCAAGGCCGGGGTCGAAGTCTTCGAGCGAAGCCTCACCTATCGCGATCTCCTGGACGCCGACGAGATATTCTCCACCGGCAATTTCGGCAAGGTCATGCCCTTCACCAAGATCGACGACCGCGCCCTGCAGCCGGGCCCGATCTTCCGCCGGGCGCGCGAGATGTACTGGGAGTTTGCACACGGCTAAGACGGCTTCAGCTTAGCCGCGCCGAAATCTCCGCCAGCTTTGCGAAAGGCGACTCGCCATCGGCCAAGGCGAGTTCCCCGGCGCGCTTCAGACCAACCCGGCCATGGCGCTGGCGCAGCGCGTAGGCGACCCAGTGGCGGGCCTGTGATCGGCGCTGGCGGAGAAGGCGGCCGTCGTCATTGAGCCAGGTCCAGCGCCCGTCCAAGGCTTCACACAGCGCTTCGATCCCCTCGCCCTTCGCCGCCGAGAGGCTTAGCACGTCCACCGGCCTTTCCCCGGCCGGGGCCAGGCCCAGCGCCCCTTCCACGTCGGCCCGCGCCCGCGCCGCGGCAGGGCCCATGTCGGATTTGGTCACGGCGACGATGTGGGGGATCTCGACGATGCCCGCCTTCATGAACTGAAGGGAATCGCCGGCGCCGGGCTGGACGCAGAAGACGACCGTGTCGGCGCAGTCGGCGACATCGGTCTCCGATTGGCCGACGCCGACCGTCTCCAGGATCACCACGTCATAGAGGGCGCGCAACAGCACCATGGCGGCGAGGCTTTCCTCGGCCAGGCCGCCCAGCCGGTCCCGCGCCGCCATGGAGCGTACGAAGATGCCGGCATCCGTGGCGTCGGCGGCGATCCGGCTGCGGTCGCCCAGAAGCGCGCCGCCGGACCGGCGCGAGGAGGGATCGACGGCGATGATCGCGACGCGCCGTCCGCCGGCGCGCAGTAGCTTAAGCAGCGCGCCGGCGAGCGTCGACTTGCCCACGCCCGGCGGGCCGGTGAGGCCGATCACATGGGCCGTGGGTCGGGCGTAAGCGGCGTCCAGCAGCGCAAGGCTGGCGCCCGATTCCGGCGCGCGCTCGATCTCGCCGAGAGCCGCCGCCACCGCCGGCTTGCCGCCGGACTCGAGCTTCGCCAGGGGAGACGATTGCGCGGCCGGCTCAGTCCGTGCCATGGGCCGAATCGGGACCGGCGAGAGCGGCCTGGGCCGCTGCCAACCGGGCGATCGGCACGCGGAAGGGCGAGCAGGAGACATAGTCGAGCCCGACTTTGGCGCAGAAGCGGATCGAGGCCGGGTCGCCGCCATGCTCGCCGCAGATGCCAAGCTTCAGGTTCGGCCGTGTCTTGCGGCCCCGCTCGGCGGCGATGCGCACCAGTTCGCCCACGCCGTCCGGATCGAGGCTGATGAAGGGATCGACGGACAATATGCCGCGCCGCTCATATTCCTGGAGGAAGCGTGCCGCGTCATCCCGGCTGAGGCCGTAGGTGGTCTGGGTGAGATCGTTGGTGCCGAAGCTGAAGAAGGCGGCATCCGTAGCGATCCGATCGGCCAACAGGGCGGCGCGCGGCAGCTCGATCATCGTGCCGACGACATAGGGGAGATCGATGCCTTGCGCCTTGGCGACCTCGGCAGCGACCCCGTCGGTCATCTCCTTCAGGATCGAGAGTTCGCGCGGGATGGCGACCAGCGGGATCATGATCTCGGCCTCGACGGTCTCGCCGGTCTCCTGCTTGACCAGGGCCGCGGCCTCGAAGATCGCGCGGACCTGCATCTCGTACACTTCCGGATAAGTGATGCCGAGCCGGCAGCCGCGGTGGCCCAGCATCGGATTGGATTCCTTCAGCATCGCGGCCCGATGGGCGACCATGTCGACGGCGATGCCGGCTGCCTTGGCCACCTCCTCCATCTCAGCCTTGGTGTTGGGCAGGAATTCATGGAGCGGCGGGTCGAGCAGGCGGATGGTGACCGGCAGACCGCGCATGATTCGGAACAGCTCGACGAAATCGTCGCGCTGCATCGGCAGGATCTTGGCCAGCGCCGCACGCCGGCCCTCGGTGGTCTCGGCCATGATCATCTCGCGCATGGCGACGATTCGCCCACCATCGAAGAACATGTGCTCGGTGCGGCAGAGCCCGATGCCCTCGGCGCCGAAACGCCGGGCCATGCGCGCGTCGGCCGGAGTCTCGGCATTGGCGCGGACCTTGAGGCGCCGGACGTTGTCGGCCCAGGCCATCAGCCTGGCGAAATCGCCGGACAGCTCGGGCTGGACCGTCGGCACCTCGCCCAGCATCACCTCGCCCGTGCCGCCGTCGATGGTCAGCAGATCGCCGTCGCGCACCACCGCGTCGCGCACCTTCATGACCCGGGCATGCTCGTCGATGCGCAGATCGCCCGCACCGGCGACGCAAGGCCGGCCCATGCCGCGGGCGACCACGGCCGCGTGGCTCGTCATGCCGCCCCGGGTGGTCAGCACGCCGGCGGCGGCGTGCATGCCGTGGATGTCCTCCGGACTTGTCTCGCTGCGCACCAGGATGACCCGTTCACCCTTCGCAGCGCGGTCCTCGGCCTCGTCCGCGGTGAAGACGGCGCTGCCCGAAGCCGCGCCCGGGGAGGCCGGCAGGCCGCGGGCAATCACCTTGCGCGGCGCCTTGGGATCGAGGGTCGGGTGGAGGAGCTGGTCGAGGGACGCAGGGTCGATCCGGGCCACGGCCTGGCGCTCGTCGATCAGCCCCTGGTCCACCATGTCGACCGCGATCTTGAGGGCGGCCTGGGCCGTGCGCTTGCCGCTGCGGGTCTGCAGCATGTAGAGCGTGCCGCCTTCGACCGTGAACTCGATATCCTGCATGTCGCGGTAGTGGGATTCCAGGCGCTGGCGCACGGTCTCCAGCTCCGCGAAGACCCTGGGCAGAGCCTCTTCCATGGCCGGCAGTTGGGAGCGGTTGGCCTTCTTGCCGGCAACGGTCAGATGCTGCGGGGTGCGGATGCCGGCGACCACGTCCTCGCCCTGGGCGTTGACCAGGAACTCGCCGTAGAACTCGTTGGTGCCGGTCGACGGATTGCGGGTGAAGGCGACGCCCGTGGCGCAGTCCTCGCCCATGTTGCCGAACACCATGGCCTGAACGTTGACCGCCGTGCCCCAATCCTCGGGAATGTTGTGAATCTTTCGGTAGGTGACCGCGCGCGGCGTCTGCCAGCTGCCGAACACCGCGCCGATGGCACCCCAGAGCTGTCGCGAGGGATCTTGCGGGAATGGCTCGCCCAGCTCTTCCTGGACCTTGGCCTTGTAGGCCTCGATCAGCTTCTGCCAGTCGAGCGCGTCGAGCTCGGTGTCGAGGCTGACCCCGCGGTCCTCCTTGTGGAGTTCCAACAGCTCCTCGAAATGGTGATGGTCCACGCTAAGCACCACGTTGGCGTACATCTGGATGAAGCGCCGGTAGCTGTCATAGGCAAATCGCGGATTGCCGCTGCGGCTCGCCAGGCCAGCAGCAGTTTCATCGTTGAGGCCAAGGTTCAAGACCGTGTCCATCATCCCCGGCATGGAAACCCGGGCGCCCGAGCGCACCGAGACCAGGAGCGGATTGCCGGAATCGCCGAACTTGCGTCCCACCAGCGCTTCGATGCTGGCCAGCGCCTCGGCGACTTCGGCCTCGAGGCCCGCGGGGTAGCTTTTGTGATTGGTGTAGAAGTGGGTGCAGACCTCGGTCGTGATGGTGAAGCCGGCGGGCACGGGCAGGCCGAGGTTCGACATCTCCGCCAGATTGGCGCCCTTGCCCCCCAGGAGGTTCTTCATTTCGGCCCGGCCGTCGGCCTTGCCGTCGCCGAACCGATAGACCCAGCGGCCCATCTCAGGCCTCGATCTTGGAGAAGTCGGCTACGGTGTTGAGCGTGGTGCGGATGCGCGCCAGAAGCCTCAGGCGATTCACGCGCTGGGCCTCGTCCTCGGCGTTGACCGTGACCCGGTCGAAGAAGTCGTCCACCGGCCCGCGCAGCTTGGCCAGCGCCCCCATGGCGACGCCGAAGGCCTCGCGCTTCAGGGCCGTCTCCGCCCGCTCGCGTGCCTCCTTCATGGATTCGACCAGGTTGAACTCCTCGGGCAGGCGCAGCAGCGAGGGGTCGGGCAGATCCTTGTAGTCGCGCCCGTCCTTTTTCTCCTCGATGCGCAGGATGTTGCCGGCCCGCTTGGAGGCGGTCAGCAGGTTGGCGCCGTCCTCGCTCTCCAGGAACTTGGCGAGCGCATCCACCCGGGCGAGCAGCCGGACCAGGTCGTCTTCTCCCAGCCCATCCTCGCGCTTGTGGGCGAAGACCGCGGCGACAAGATCGTGGCGCACGCCCTTCTCCTTCAACAGAGCCTTCATGCGATCGGCGAAGAATTCCAGCAGATCGCGGCGAAGTTCGTTGGCGTCAAATTTTAGTCCTTGGGCCGCGTAGGATTCGAAGGCCACCCGGAACATGGCGAGGAGCGCAAAACGCAGCTCGTTCTCGATGATGAGCCGAATGGCGCCCAGCGCCGCCCGGCGGAGTGCATAGGGATCCTTGGACCCCGTGGGCCTTTCCTTCACGGCCCAGAAGCCGACCAGGGTATCGATCTTGTCGGCCAGCGCCACGGCGACGGACACCGGCGCCGTGGGCGCGCGGTCATGGGGGCCGAGCGGCGCATAGTGCTCGGCGATGGCGTCGGCGACGGCCGGCGCCTCGCCCTCGAGCCTGGCGTAGTAACGCCCCATGATGCCCTGGAGTTCCGGGAACTCGCCCACCATGCCGCAGGTGAGGTCCGCCTTGGCCAGGCGCGCGGCGCGGCGCACCGCCTGCTCTTCGGCCCGGGCGAGTTGGCGGGCGATTTCGACGGCGAGCTTTTCGACCCGGTCCGACTTGTCGGCGAGGTTGCCCAGCTTTTCGTGAAACACCATGCGCTTCAGCGCCGGCAGCCGGTCGTCGAGCCGGAGCTTGCGGTCCTGGTCCCAGAAGAACTTAGCATCGGCCAGGCGCGCGCGCAGCACGCGCTCGTTGCCGGCCGTGATGGTGAGCCCCTGGTCGGGGGTCACCATGTTGGAGACGACGAGGAAGCGCGGCGCCAGCCCGCCCTCGGCGTCTTCCAAGGCGAAGTATTTCTGGTGCGAGCGCATGGCGGTGATCAGGATCTCGGGCGGCAGATCCATGTAGGCCGTATCGATGCGGCCCATCAGCACCACCGGCCACTCCACCAGCCCCGCGACTTCTTCGAGCAGGGCTTCGTCGGGGCGCATCTGCAGGCCTTCGGTGCGGGCCAGGCGCTCGGCATTCTTGCGGATGATGTGCATCCGCTCGGCCGGGTCGATCACCACCTGGCGCACGCCGAGCCGCGCCTTGTAGGTGTTGAAATTGGTCACCGTGAAGGCCTGCGGTCCGAGGAACCGATGGCCGTAGGTCTCCTTGCGCGAGGCGATCCGGCGCGGGCGCTCGGGCGAGCCGAAATCGACCTCGAAGGGTACGAGCTGCCCGTCGAAGACGGCGACGATGTTGTGCAGCGGACGAACCCAGCTGATCCGGTCATGGGCCCAGCGCATCGAGCGCGGCCAGGAAAGGCCGGTCACGACGCCGGGCAGGATCCCGGCCAGCACCGCCGTGGTCGGCTGGCCGGCCGCCCGTTCGACATAGAACCAGAACTTGTTGCGGCCGACCTCGCGCTGCTCGCACAGGTCGAGGCTCGCGAGCCCGCGGGCCCGAAGAAAGGCATGCAGCACGTTGTCCGGCGCGCCGACGCGCGGGCCCTTGATTTCCACTTCCCGGTGGGGTTGCTGGCTCGGCAGCCCGTCAATCCAGAGTGCCAGCCGGCGCGGGGTGGAATAGGCCTCGGCCCGGCTGAACTTCAGGCCTGCCTCGCCGAGCTGCTCGGAAACCTGGCGCTTTATCTCGTCGGCGGCGCGGCCTTGCATGCGGGCCGGGATTTCTTCCGCCAGAAGCTCGAACAGGAACTCTGGCAACGGCCTAGCCCTTCACGGCATGGCCGCGGCTGGCGAGCCAGGCCTCGCAGCAGCCCTTGGCCAGGGCCCGCACCCGGCCGATGAAGGCCTGGCGCTCGGTCGCCGAGACCACGCCGCGGGCATCGAGCAGATTGAACAGGTGGCTCGCCTTCATGCACTGGTCGTAGGCCGGCAGAGGCAACGGCTTCGGACGGTCGAAGAGCATCCGGCATTCCTTTTCCGCGTCCCGGAAATGGCGCTGCAGCGCGCTCGTGTCGGCGACTTCGAAATTGTAGGTGGAAAACTCGCGCTCGGCCTGGAAATAGACGTCGCGGTAGCTCATGCCGCCAGAGTCCCTGGGCAGGCCATTCCAATCGAGCTCGAAGATATTGTCGACGCCCTGAACGAACATGGCCAGCCGCTCGAGACCGTAGGTGAGCTCGGTCGAGACGGGATCGCAGTTGATGCCGCCCACCTGCTGAAAATAGGTGAACTGGCTCACCTCCATGCCATCAAGCCAGATCTCCCAGCCGATGCCCCAGGCGCCCAGCGTCGGGCTCTCCCAATCATCCTCGACGAAGCGCACGTCGTGATCGCGCAAGCGGATGCCAATCGCCTCCAGGCTCGCCAGATAGAGTTCCTGGCTCTCGCCGGGCGACGGCTTCAGGATGACCTGGAATTGGTAATAGTGCTGCAGGCGGTTCGGGTTCTCGCCATAGCGCCCGTCCTTGGGCCGGCGCGAAGGCTGGACATAGGCAGCGCGCCAGGGCTCGGGGCCGAGCGCCCGCAAGGTGGTCGCCGGATGGAACGTGCCCGCGCCCATCTCCATGTCGTAGGGCTGGAGGATGACGCAGCCTTCCCGAGCCCAAAAGTCCTGGAGCTTCAGAATGAGCCGCTGGAAGCAGGTTTCGGGATTGGGCATCGCAACACTGCCGGAATTATGCCGCGGCGCAACCTAACGAGCGGTGTCGCGAGGGTCAAGCAAAGGCCGGGTTTAGGCCGGAAACGGACAGTCGGCCCTGCCGCAGCGCAAGGGCTGGCGCGCCGGGACGAACGCCCCGCAGGCCCGGCAGCGGATCGTCTCCTCGACGTTGGCCATAGGCCTGTTGGTCGAGCGGGCATTGGTCGCGCTCGCGGATGGGTTCGGGCGCCGGGCCTGCTGCTGGGCCTGCTGGGCCTGCCGACCCCGGGCCCGCACACGCTCCAGCACGCTCACGAATTTGAAGCCGTACCAGACCGCGGCAATGATGCCGATGAGGAGGATGAGTTTTTCGAAGCTGGCAAAGAACATCGGACCATTTAGCGGCCGGCCGCGACCGGGTCAAGCAATGCCCAGGTGCCCTAGAGAGCGATGGCCTCGCCCCCGCGCAGCACCGCCTCGGCTGCCGCCGTGTAGCGCCCGTCGGCCTGATGCAGAACCATCCCCGCCGCGAGCGTCAGGGGTGCCCGGCTGCCTTTATGGGCAAGAAGCAGAATCCGCCGCGCGGCCTTTCCAGCGGCGGCCCAGAAGGGAAACACCGTCACGCCCCCGGCGCGACCGTCAAGCAGGCCGAGGAGATCGGCCAGACGTTCCGGCCGATGGATCAGCAGGACTTGCCCCCCTGGCCTCGCGAGAGCGCAAGCCTGCGCGATCCAGGCGGCAAGATCGGCCTCGCCCTCCACATGGCCCCGGGCGCGGCCTGGCTCGGCCGGTGGCGTGGCACTCCCGGCAGCATGGAAGGGCGGATTGGCCAGCACCAGGTCGAAGCCGCCAGTGGCGACCTCCAGCGGCGGGCGCAGGAGGTCGCCGGCGCGGAAGGCTAGCCGCCCGGCAAGCCCGTTGATGCCGGCGTTCTCGGCCGCCAGCGCCGTCAGGGAGGGCTGCAGCTCGAGTCCCAGGACCCGCGCCTCGGTCTGACGCCATGCGAGCGCGAGCGACGCCGCGCCGACACCGGCACCCAGCTCGAGTGCCCGACCATGGCCCAGAGATGGGGCGGCAGCGGCAAGCAGGATCGGGTCGATCCCGACCCGATATCCCGCGGCGGGTTGCCGCAGGCGAAGTCGCCCGCCCAGGATTCCGTCTTCGGTGATGGCCGCCTCGGCGCTGGGCGAAGCCTCAGCGGGCATCGATCCCCGCCTCGCGAAGCAGGCGCTGGGCGCGCTGAAAGTCCTCGCCATCCACCATCACCCGAGGCGCGATGAAATTGGCGTTCCCCTCGGTGATGCTCATGTGGGTATCGAAGACCTCGAAGGCGATTCCGGCCTCGGCCAGGAGCGCCTTGAGGAAGGACAGCTGCACCGGATTGTTGGTCCGCATCAACTCGCGCATCATTTTGCGTTGGTTCCTTCCCCGGGCTTGACCGCCTGCCCTGCCCTTCTATGCTCGCCCGCGAAGGATGCCGGGTCAAGAAACGGGGTCTCGGGCGTGGCCGTTATCGTCAATCTCGAAGAAGGCCGAGGCCGGGGCCGCAAGCCCTCCCTGGACGAGCTGCAGCGCCTCGTGGTGGACGATCTGCGGGTCGTCAACGAACTGATCCTGAAGAACATGCAGAGCCCCGTGCCGCTGATCCCCCAGCTGGCGGGGCACCTGATCGCCGCCGGGGGCAAGCGCCTCAGGCCCATGCTGACCCTGGCCTCGGCCCGGCTCTGCGGCTATCGCGGCGGGCGCCACCAGGCGCTGGCGGCCTCGGTGGAATTCATCCACACGGCGACCCTGCTCCATGACGACGTGGTGGACGAGAGCCACCTGCGCCGGGGCCTCGCCACCGCCAACGCAGTCTGGGGCAACAAGGCGAGCGTGCTGGTCGGCGATTTCCTGTTCAGCCGGGCCTTCCAGCTCATGGTCGCCGACGGGTCGCTGCGCGTGCTGGAAATCCTCTCGGGTGCCTCGGCGGTGATTGCCGAGGGCGAGGTGCTGCAACTCATCACCAGCAACGACACCGCCACCTCCGAGCAGGCCTATCTCGACGTCATACGCTGCAAGACCGCGGCGCTGTTCGCCGCCGCCTGCCGGATCGGCGCCGTGGTCGCCGACCGACCCAAGGTCGAGGAGGAGGCACTTGACAGCTACGGCCTCAATCTCGGCATCGCCTTTCAGCTGATCGACGACGTGCTCGACTATTCCGCCCGGCAGACCGAGCTCGGCAAGACCGTGGGCGACGATTTCCGCGAGGGCAAGCTGACGCTGCCGGTCATCCTCGCCTTCCGGCGCGGCGACGAGGCCGAGCGCGGCTTCTGGCGCCGGACCATGGAGGAGCTGCAGCAGGAGGAGCCCGACCTCGACCGGGCGATCCACGCCCTGGAACGCCATGGGGCGCTGCGCGATACCGTGGCGAGAGCCCGCCACTATGGCGCCATCGCCCGGGACGCGCTTGGCATCTTCCCCGAAACAGCGGAGAAACACGCCCTCATCGACGTGGTCGATTTCTGCATCGAGCGGGCGTTCTAGAATCTCGCTCGCGCCCTTGCCTCGCCCCGCGGATCGGGGCTATAAGCCCGTCCTCCGGTCGGAGTGTAGCTCAGCCTGGTAGAGCACTGTGTTCGGGACGCAGGGGCCGGTGGTTCGAATCCACTCACTCCGACCAATTGCCGTGTTGAATTCTCATATAAATATCAATGCATTGCCGCAGGCGCGCCGCGAGCATCAAGGCCCGTGGGTAACGCATGGGTAACAGGCGGCTTCAATTTCGCCTCTTGTGAGCATCTGCAGCACGAACGATCCAATTCAATTTGCCCTTCGCCCTTTCCTGGCGCCTGCATCGCCAGACTAAGCGCGAAGCTCCCCTTGATCGCTGGGCCAGAGAGGAGATGTTCGGCTTGGGGTGCCTTAGCCTCGGCCACCCCGCTCACTGTGCTATGAGGTTGGCGTCAGTTAGAAGCACGCGCAACTGTTGGCCCGCTTGCGTGGCAGCTGGAGCCGCAAGTGTTCCTCGTTGAGAAACACCGGCAACCTCCCACACTACCGTAACCAAAACATACCAATTGGCCGCGGGGAGCTGGTTGAACTCAAAGTTACCTTGAGTGTCGCAGGTCGTGCTGCGCCGACCGTTGGCCCACTTTTCGCCGCTCCAGTTAGGGTCGTAGCCGGAATACATAGCGTTAAGGCCTTGGTGAGTTGGTGGAAGATCAGGCAGCAGCAAAGCCGTTGAGCCAGCACATGTCACGACCCCGCCGCCCTGCTCACGCATCAAACCCTGCCCAATGATCGAGGCGGTGCCAGCTTCGCGGTATCGCGCTGAATCAGTGTCGCCGGTGTCGCCGTAGACGGGGACGGTTCTCTGCATGCATCCGCACAGTAAAAGTGCGGCGAGGACAGCGTGCATCTTCATGTTGGCCCCCTTTGATCCAATCACCACGGCCGCAAGGACGGATGCCCACGCGACCTCACGCACACTTGAGCGATGTCATGGAATCGACGGAGCTTTGCACATCGGTGAAAGTCATGTCTCACATTGCGGGACAAGTCGTCTCCAATCAACGATTGGATCGCTTGGAGACATGCGCGCAAGGGAAATCCCGCCAGAGGGGGAATTGGGCGCCTGAACTCGGCTGCTCAATTCAACGGGTCCCCCCTCTCGCCTTCCCCTCCTGAGCCCCTCGATCGCCTTGAGGATCCGGCGCCAGGTCGCCGCCCCGATCATATCCCCGGCCTCGAGCAGCTGATCGGCGCGCTCTGCCACCCGCAGCCCGGCGTCGGCCCCATGCTGGTCGATCAGCAGCTTGGCGGCGCGGTAGATGTCGGGGTCAGAGGTCACTGTCGGAAGGGCATCTCCGTCAGCCCCTCCCGTACTCCCTCAAGGCAGCCTTGGGTGATCTCGGCCACCACACCGGCCTCTACGGCGCTTGGGGCACTCCTGGCCGCTTTTTGGCTGCGATCCACGATGTCTAGGGCGTCGTCGCGAGACAGGATGCCCTTATAGACGAGCGCCTGTAGTAAGCAGGATTGGAGCGTGAGGGCGGCCGTAGCGATGCCTTGGGCGGCTTCGTCCATTGTGGTTCTCCTCTGTCAGCAACTTGACGGCGCAGAAAATGTCGGGGTCGGAAGTCACTTCTTGGCCAGCCGCTCGATCGCATCCAAGTCCAGTACGCCCGCGGCGCCCCACCCGCCGACGCCGGCCGGGATGTTTGGCCGGAACTTCTCGTATAAGGCATAGGCTTGCGCCGCGAGTTCGTGTGCCGGCATGGCAGCCGCCAAATTGGCCATAGCCCGCCGGACTGGCTCAAGCGAGATGCCAAACTTGCTGGCCAGATACCGCTCGACGGACGCCGGATCGATCGGCTTCTCCTTGGCGAGTGCCCGCAGCCCATCGGGCGTCCGCGTCATCGGTACTCCCCGGTGCAGGAGGCTGACAGTCACCCGAGCGCCATCTTCCAGCTCTTTGCGCTGCTTCTTCACCGTCGCTGACGCCGGTTCATATATGCCCAGCTTGACGCCTTTTGGCGTAGGCGTTGAGGCCCGCCACCGCCCGGCCCAGCGTCAAGGCCTCGGCTTGGTCGAATCCCAGGCGCTCGGCGACGATGGCCGCCCATAGGGTTAGGACGGGTGCCCGATTGATAGTGATCTTGCGGCCGACGGCGCTGGTCATTCAGCACCAGGGTGACAGGACCGCCCGGACAAGGGCGCCGGGACCGCCTCGGCTCGCGCGCACTGCGGCTTCGATATGCTCGGCCTGCACCGTTCGCCGCATGAACACCGAAACCGCCGGCCGACATAAGACAGCTCGGGCGGGAAGGCCATGAGATCGATCGTCACCCACCGCTCGGAGCGCCAGTAGGACACGTCCATCCGGTAATCGTGGCGCCACAGCGAGCCGAAGGTGGACAGGATGATCGGTGCCTTGGAGGTCATGGTAAGATTGAGCCACCGGACCATGCCCAAGGCAACCTTCACCCTCACAACGCTCCTGGCGGCCTTCCTAGCGGCTTCTACGCCCACCGCCCAGGTAAAGCAGCCGGTCTGGCAGGTCTGTTTCACTCCGGGCCAAGACTGCACAACTCTGATCGTGGATGAGATCAGCGGCGCCCGAGCTTCGATCCTCGTGCAAGCCTACAGCTTCACGTCAGTTCCGATCCTATCGGCTCTCAAGGCCGCTCACGCTCGCGGCGTCGACGTGGAAGTGATCGTCGACCAGACCTCGGCCAAGGTCAGTAAGTCGGGTTCTCACTACAGCGCCGCCACTTACCTGACAAATGCCGGTATCCCAGTCTGGGTCGACATCCATGTGTCGATCGCGCACAACAAGGTCATGGTGTTGGACGGAGCCACGGTCATAACCGGGTCGTTCAATTTCACGGCCGCAGCGCAGCACCACAACGCCGAAAACCTGCTGGTGATCCGGGATCCGCAGCTCGCGGCCGAGTATCAGGCGAATTGGGAGAGCCGGCGGGCGGTGTCGGTGCCGTATGCAGGGCCCGGCGATTTTGGACCGGCGGCCGAGGAGTAACGCGCTTAGTCTTGGACCGCGCCGTGCCAGCTAGTCCGATGGCAATTCGGGTGGAGATGGCCAAAACCAGGCTGGCCCAGCTTTCCTCACCCACATCCTTGACCACCGCGAGAATCCGGCACAGTGGCGGCGGCGCGGGATGGCCTCGCGCTGGCCGCAGGACGGTCTCATCACCTTCCTGGTGGCAAGGAACCTCACCGCCTCTTCCGGCGCGCGCGTACCAGTCCGATGTCGCCCCGTTGGCGGCTTCATGACGCCGCGCGGTCCGGGCCCGACGGCGCGTGATCGCAGGCTTCTCCAAGGCTTCGGCATCTGGCCTTTGCTATCGGTTGCTATCTAGTTTGCTCGCCCAGAACAGACCCCCACAACTGCCCTATACAAACGCTGCGGCATACGCTCATTCACCGGGGAAGAGCAGGCGTTTTCGGGGCTGTCAAGGCGCCCACCTAGGCACTTTGAGGTGCTATGGTTGTAAGACTACCGCTACTACGGCGCATATATACCTATCAAATGCGCATTGTTATGGTCCTGAATACGCCTATATTGCATTCACTAGGCGCGAATTGCGGTCTATGGAGGATGATAATGGCGATCGTAAATGGAAAGGCGCTGGCGGAAGCCCGTCGGAAGAAGGGGTGGACGCAGGTCCAGTTGAGTGAGGCGACCAAGCCAAGAATCAATATTTCGACCATTTCCAGGATTGAGAGAGGAAAGCCAACCCGCGTTCGAGCGATCACGCTGACGGCACTCGCGAAGGCGCTCGATGTGCACCCTGAGAGCCTATGTCCGACGGCCGAGGCGGAGCGAGATGTGATGAAGCTTCGCATCGAATCTGCCGCGAGAAATGCTCTGAGCCTGGTCGCGCTCCGTTACAGGATCAGCCGTGAAAACATCATCGAGATAGCACCCCTCCTGTTCTTCATTGCGGCAGAACAGTGTCTCCAGCAACGGCGAGAGCGGATCACAGAACTCCGTGCTTCTGCAGATACCCTGTTTGACCTCCAACGCGGCATTCGCCATCTGCCACGGCATTGGCCTGTGGACGAAAGCGTCGTTAGCAGCGAAGAGCAGTCAATTAAAGCCCGCGACCTCTTCGGCAAAAAAGTGCTGGAAAATGCGCAGCAGTTCATAAGCGAGTTGGACGCCGACTTCGACGAGGCGGAACAGAATCCCTTCGTCACATTCCTGCGGGACGGTCTTTCGAAGATTAGCAATTCGCCGGAAGCAGTCGAGTCTGTGCGATGGTCACCTAGCTTGTGGCCCAGCTACGAGATTTGCACCGAAGAAGCCGCCAACATCGTCGGGAACGACGCGAAGGCCATGCGTGCCATTGTTTGTGGAGCTGCGGCTCTGCACGAAATACCCAAAGGGACTCCCGAACAAAGAGCCGATTGGGCACGAGCGGAGTTCGATCGCAAATACGGCGATCTCGGCGACTTGCTCAGCGATTCGACCTGCCTGCCCACTGCCGATGGTCAAGCATCCAATTCCGGAGACCCGTCATGATGAACTCTCTGCGTCTGACCGCTCACGCGGCAATGCGGATGTCCCAGCGCGGACTCGCGAATGACGATCTAGAACTGATCAAGTGGATCGGGACCGAAGTCGAGGGCGGATACCTGGTGCGCGAGAAGGATTTTCAGGCACTCGACCGAGAGCTGAAGCAATTGCGGGATAACGCGAGAAGGCTCGTCGGCAAACGGCTGGTCGTTAGCGGTGACAGGCTCGTGACCGCGTACCACGCCGTTCGTAGCAAGCAACGCCGGCTCCTGCGCGGCGCCCAAGGTCGATCGTTGACGGAGTGACACCCATGAGCATCGCCATGATTTCAGTTACATCTGACGTACTAACTCGCCTCATAACGCTTCGACTGTCCGAGAGCGAAAGCCTCGATGAGGTCCTTCGCCGAGTTCTCGCCGGCGCAACGAAACCGCTCCCAAGGCCGCGCGCACAAGTTTCGACTGCAGCACTGAGCGCGAGCCCCGTCGGCATCGCTTATCAGCTCGATGGCGAGAGGCACGCCGCATCCGATGCGACTGAGGCCATGATCAACATCCTCCGCGATCTCGCCCAGTACGACGACGACTTCTTTCCGAAGCTCGCGGCGAAGGTGCGGGGCCGGACACGCAATCACGTCGCTCGATCCCGGTCTGAAGTCTATCCGGGGCGGCCCGATCTGGTGCGCTACGTCAAGGAAGTCCGTCCCGGATGGTTCATCGGATGCAATATCGCAAACCGCGAAAAGAAAAAGATTCTTCGCGCGGCATGCGATGTGATGGGACTGGCCTTCGACCGGGATCTCAAAATCGATCTGGTGAATGCCTGATCGGCGTAGAGAGATTGTGGGGCCGGCACCGCTCGCACAGGAACACCGAAACCGCCGGCCGAAGTAGGACTGCTCGGGCGGGAATGCCGCGAGGTCGATCGTCACCCGCCGCTGGCTCTGCCCACAGTGGACGATCATATCGTGGCCGTGGCGGCCCAGCGAACCAAAGGTTGAGAGGACGATGGGCTAATCTGGAGCCATGCTAGAATTGAGCCATCGAATCCCAGAGCTCCGCAAGCAGCGCAAGACACCTCCACCGGTGCGGGTTGCCGACGCCGGAGCAGACTTCCATGAACATTGACGACCGCATGACGATCACCGTGGGAAACAATGAAGCCCGCGATCGCTTGATCGTGCAGCTCGGTGGGGAGGGAAGGCCGCTTGCCCATTTCCTGCTCGCCGCGCCCGAAGCTGACGACGTGATCAGCAAGGCGGAGAACAACCGCGCCGCTTTAGCCGACGAGATCCAGGGGGAGTTTGAGCCGACATCTCGGGCGAACGTGCTGGAGCAGCCGGCATGGGCTGTGTCGAAGCCCCGATCGGACGGCAGGTTCGTGCTCGCCATTCGTCACCCAGGTTTTGGATGGCTTGCTTTCGGGATTGAAGTCGAGAGAACCAATGCGATTGCCGCGGCACTGGTCGTTCCTGCTTGAGATGGCCAATGCCAGAAGGACGGCCTACGTCGGCCTCGGGCTGACCTTCACCGGCTTCGCGCCTTGGCTTCTTGGACTATGGCCGCGGTGAGCGCGCAAATGGGCCGCGTCGTCACCGCTTAGTCTGGGTAGAGGATCTCGACCCCTCGGCTTCCCGCTTCTAAGGCAGGCACTCTTACCTCTGAGCTATACCCAGCACATGATATCAACGTAGGCGCCGAAGGCCAAAAGTCAAGGCGCACCCCGTGGACGCGGCTTTTGAGATACCGCTGAATGCGATTTCGCCTTCGGACGCACCTTTTCGTAGACCGCCAGCAACACCGCCTCATCGACAGCGGTATACCGCTGGATTGGCGAGATCGACGCGTGGCCCAGCAGCTTTTGGATAGCCCGGAGATTGGCGTCGGCGCCGAGCAGATGCGGGGCGAAGCTATGGCGTAGCCTCAGGCCTAAGATGGTGGCGACGCCGGCGATGGCGGCAAGGACTGGCCCTCTCGGGCGCGACCTCGCCGCAGCCGTCCGTGGCGTGCTCTGCCAGGGCCGGTCCCGCTGCGATGCAGCCGAACCGGCTTCTTGCCCCTGTACGGCGCGGCAGCTCGATTGCGGGCCACATGGCGGATTCTCGGTTCACGGGCTCGCCTTACCGCTTCCCCCGCCTCGGCTCCTCAATCGCCGCCAGAATCCGGCGCAGGTAGCTGAGCCGATCAGGTCGCCGACCTTGAGCAGTTTGGTCCAGTCCGCAGGGCTATTTCTTCGGATTTTTGTCGCGACGGTAGTGACACCGCCGTAATCTAGAACATGTTATGAACGATAGGCTCTCCCCACGTGGGCACTGACCGGAGCATCCAGCGCGCCATCGAAGGCGGCCAGCGAAACGCCAATGGCTTCACCTTGGTAAAGAACTGGTGCGCCCACGTACGCATCGAGCGGTCCGGCGGCATCGGGATGGTGGAGCAAGCGACTGGCCTCCCGATCGGCCACCACGGCTTGGCTTGCGACCACGCGCCTGCTGGCGGGATGATGTGCTGGGACATTCGCGACGCTGCCCTGGATTTCTACGATCGCTACTGCCACGACTGCACGCTGCGTAAAGCAGTCGGGGTTCCCAACATGGGAAGCTGGGTGGCCGAGCGCGACGCCGAGGTCGCGAAGCGGCAGACCGCGAAAGACGCTGAGGCCCACGAGATCGCGGCCAGGCTGGGCGCGCGGCGGGAGGAGCGAACGGCGCTGCGCGCGGGTCTCCCGCCAATAGCCGCCGACGTTGTCGATCAGATCGAGGAACTGGATCTCTACCGGACACCGGAACTGACTTCACGCCTCGCCGAAACCGCCCGGCTGGCGCCTGAGGCCTTCCCGCCGACGGTGGTCGAACATGTGTTCGGCCTGCTTGAGGCTTGCGAGCACTGGTTCGCCGAGGCTGGCCTTCAGGTGCTGGCGGCCTTGAGCGCCGACCCACGCCGCCTCGCCCGTTGCGCAATGGTCTGCCTGCAGCGCTGGAGCGCCACGCGAACGGCCGCGTCAGTCCTATTCGCCCGCCTCCCAGTGGCAGATGTGGCGCTCATTCCCGCGGTGCTGCCGGCCGTGATCCGAATGGCCTCGCCGACGCGCGAGACCTTTGGATCTCACCAACCTCCGAGGATCGCGACCCTTGTCCGTCTGAACGCGACCTTCCCCCGAGAGGTTGCCGCCGCCCTTGCCACCCTGCTCAATCAGGGGCCGCCGGACGTGAGCCTTGCCGCGTGCGCGCTGGAGGTACTGGCGCGGCGGGATCCAGTGCTTGCACTCCGCTTCGCCCGCGATCTGATTTCGAAGCTCGTTCGCGCGCCCTGGCTGCCGGACCCTGACGACCATGGTCACGATGATAATGCGAGTGTAGCGCGCGACCTGCAGGACGCAATCGCCGCGGCTTTCCTGCGCAATCCCGATGCCGTCGACGCGCTACTGCAGAGCTTCAGGGCTGGCGCGTCGGAGGTGGGCGAGGTGCGCATTTTCTCAGTCTTCAGCCGCGTGCTACATGCCGGCCGCTTCCGCGAGATGCGGGCAGTCGTTGCCGCGGATCGGTTGGCCTTCCGGCGCCTCCTGTGGGAAGCGCCGAAGACCACGAGCGACCGGGTGCTCCGCGAAATCCAGGGCGCCATAAACCAACGCCCCTACGACCTCATCGACCTGGCGCAGGACGAAATCGACGCCTTGCTTGGCGCCGCTATCCAAATGGATGAGCGGGTCCCGGCCCTCGATGCCGAGCCAAAGCCCACGAACGCCACGATGCTGGACCTGATGGAACGCAGCAATCGGCGGGGAACTCTGACCAGTCTGCGGAGCAGCTTCGTCAGCTGGGCTGCGGCGGGCGCAGCCGCGGCCGAGAAGCCCGCGTCCTACCTGGAAGTCTTGAAAGGCCTGCCGGAGGATCGCGACGAGTTTGCGGCCTGTATGATCAAGAACTCGGTCGCTCTGATGGACACAGCAGCCGGTTTCAACGCCGTCCTGCCGTCGATCTACTCTGCACTGGTGGGAATGTCGGTTGTGCGGCGTGGCAGCGCCGCCAGTGCCTTAGGGGAGATGCCATGGCGTCAGCGCGAGAACGCGCCGGACCTATTGTTCGAAGCCTTCGCGACCACGCTTACCGATCCATTCGTCTACGTCCACCGATCGGCGGTAATGGCATTGGGACGGTTGCATCTCCCAGCGACGTTCGACGTCCGCCTACGCAATGGGCTCTGGAACCTGCTCCTGGCCCATGAGCATGACCCTCGTGGGGAGGACATCGTCCTCGAATGTATTGAGCTCTTGGTCGGGCGCTATCTCACGACCGAAGAGCGGGCCGGTCCCGTGGGCGCTTTCCTAGTGACCCTGGTGGCAAAAAAGCCGCATTGGCGGGCGTCCAACGCTATTGGTCTCTTTGCACGCCAACTCGCCTATGCCCCTGGGCTAGTCGACTGGCTCGTCGCGCATTTGCTTGACCCCACGACGACGGAGTACGACGAGCACCGCGTCCTGGGGGCGCTAGCTGGCCTGCCGGTGGAGGTCGTGTACGCCCACCGCGGGAAGCTGGCGGTGATCCCAGTGGGCACCGATCGAGGCTCCAGGTATCGGGTGCTGGATGTGATCCAGATCTTGACCCGATCATGCGCTTGGAACGAGGCTGAACAGCTGGCCGCGGCCGGAGTGGCTGCGATCCCTGATACCGTTCGCGAGACTCCCCAGCGGCTGATGTTCGAACTTGCCCATGCGGCCACGGCCTTCGAGCACGCACTAGCAAAAGGCGACGACGACCGGGCGGCGACCGTCGCGGCACGCTTTCGTGAGGTAAACGCCGCCAAGGAGGCGAACGACCGTGAGAGAGCGCGGCGCCCTGATCCTCTCCGACACTTACGCGGGGCGGCTGGAGGCGTTTAACCTCCTAGCGGCTGCAGCCAGTGCACGGGGCGGCGACGCCCAGGCGCTGCGTCGGTCAGCGGGAACGCTAGATGGCATGTCGGCCCGCTTTGCGGATGCGAAGATCGGTGTTGCGTTCGCCGCCTTCGCAGACCTCGTGCGAATCGCCTCCCTGTTCGTGGACTGGCGCCACGGGGTGCTGGAGGCTGAGTCCGATTCCGAACGGTTCAAGCGAGGTGCACTCGAGCGTCTCGCACTGTGGCGCCTGGAGTACGAGTCCCGTCCGGAGACAGCCGACCTCGCGGTTGCCGTGCGGGGCGTGCGCGAGGGCACAGCCGTCGCCGAGGTCGGGCAGCTCTGCCTGAGGCTCGCCAAGCTGCCCCTGCCAATTGGGGTCTATGGCGACGTGAGGAAGCGGCTCGTGGTTGAACCGTTTGCCCAAGGCCAGCCGGATCGCGAACGTGAACCACCGCCGGAGCTGAGCGTAGCGTTTCTGAGCTTCACTGTGGACGGCGAACCAGCGGACCAGATCCACTTCCTGACGCCTCACGAAATGCACGACCTCGAAATCGAAGTGAGGGTCTCGCGCTGGCCGGAGGGCATGGCCGAACTCCGCCTTTCGCCGGTCAGCATCGAGGTGGCTGGCGCTTACGAATTTCCGGACTTCCGGCTAACTCGGCCGGGCGGCGACTCCCCGTTTGTAATGCGGCAGCGAGGCCGCGCGACCATCAAGGCAGCGCAGGCGCTGCGGGCCCAGCCATTTGAGTTCCGCTATGCAGCCGAGTTCTGGCCGAAAGAGTCCGAACAGCCCTTGTCAGTCGTTGGGCACCGTACCCTGCGGATCGAGAGCGTCGACTTCCGGCGCTCGCCCCTCACTGGCTACCCGGCCATGGACCATCGGCTGCTCGAGGTTCGCAACACCCTGCGGCGGCTGCCGGCGATGCCCCAGGGCGATCTCGAGTCCGCTATGACCCTTGCCGTGGCCCTGGCTGGGCTCGCGGCACGGGCGGTGCAGGATGACCTCTTTTCCCAGCCGATCAGTGAGGCCGAATTCCAGAGGCAGGTCCGCGGCGAGCTGAGGAGGCGGTCCGAGATCGGCGCCGAGCTAGAGGAGCATCCGCACGTCGGCGGTGGCGAGACTGATCTGTCCTTGCGGGGCGTGCGTCTCGAGCTGAAGGTCGAGCCCAAGCGTCGGCAGCAACTAGCGGACTGCCAGCCGTTCGTGGAGCAGGCCGCGGCCTATGTGGTGGGGTCGGCGAAGCGCTTGGGTCTGCTCTGCGTCCTCGACGTATCGCCCAAGGATCAAGCCCCATTCCCCGCGGAAGAAGGGGTCGGAGTGCTACTCGCCAAGTCCGGGCTTCCAATTGTCACCATTCTCATCCAGGGCGGTCTCGCGAGCCCGAGCATGATGTCGCGGCGACGGACTGCGTTAAAATGAGCGGACCTGCTGTGCGCCGATAGTTGGACACCGGGCGGCTGGCTACGGGCCAAGGTCAAATGTCCCCCGTGATCGAGCGACCCGACCAATATTGCGCCCGGAGCAATCATGCCACCGACGACTCCTTTATGGGAGGTTACAGCTCAGATGTGGGTCGGCGCTGATCCGGGAGGGATAGGGAGGTTCGGGATCGCCGTTTACCGCTCTAGCCTGGCAAGCCGGCCCTCTAGTCTGCGCATGATTGGGCTCCACCGGATGGGCGCCTACGTCTCACCTTGGAGGGGGGGCGGCCGCGCGAACTACTCTTTCGGTAGCCGCATAAGCTCCATATGGCTGACGCCCAGCGCCGTAGCAAGCTCGTAAACGGTAACGACCGTCGGATTCCGCCGCCCCTGTTCTAAGCTGCTGATGTATTGCTGGCTGAAGCCTGAAATCTCCGCAAATTTTTCCTGCGTCAGGCCCTGTTTGTTTCTGATCCGGCGGACGTTTCGCCCCACCAGCTTGCGCATGTCCATGCGCGCATGGTTTGCAAATTACGCACTATAAGTTTATCAACTATAGTATGTTGGTGTTCCTACGCGGCAGCCTTTGGAGGCCGAGACATGACAGACTTTCTGAATCAATATGGTGAGGCATTTATACGGGCTCTGCCGGTCGCTCTGTTCTTTGGGATTGGCTACCTCCTCAAGCGCATTTATTCGAAACGAACGCCAGGTTCCGCGAATCCAGTAGATTTAGAAAAGGAGTCACAATGAATTGGGTCACTGCAATCCGGTACTAGTGTGACGTTATCCGTCCTGACTGGCACATGGGAGGACCTCCAACGCCTAATGCAGTCCGACTCCGCTATGCCCTGATCGCCGTGATCATTGTGGTGGTCGTAGGCACGGTCTACATGGCATCCCTCTCCACGAAGGGAAAGCCGCCGCAGGCCACGGCCGCTGCTACGCCAGATGCGTTCCGGGTTTTGGGGCAGTGGGGGCTTTCTGCCAATGAATCTATCCGGCTCATGCATATCCCGGACGATCCGATCGGACTGCGTTGCTTGATCTAGGATGCGAGCCGCCGAGTGGGCCGATCAGCTCCTGGACGCGGGCAACATGATCGGGGCAACGACCTAGCGCCGCATCTTGGCGGCGATCGAGGAACAGAGGCGGGGCGGCAGCAGGGGGAGCCGACTAATTGGGCAAGACCACCGAGGTGGGGATTGCCCGCCGGCCTTTCAGCGCCGCCAAGCTGGCGGCGCGTCCGGTGAAGCGGAATCTGCAGGAACTTGAGCCGTAGACGCCGGCTCCCTGAGTCGGAGCTCAACGAAGAATGGGAGAATCACCTCGTCGACGTTCGGCGCGCCCGTGATGCTCACCACGTCTTTGGCCAGCATCTCCTGGCCGAAATGCTTATGCCAAGCTGCTGCCATGTACGCCTTTGCAAATTCCATAAGGTGCTCCGCCGCCGCCGACATTTCGCCCATGAACTTGGTGTGCCCCTGTACCAGATCGGCGCCAGCGGCCGCGCGGCTAACGCCATGAGCGATGACAAGGTCCGAGAGGAGAAACAGTGAGTTGAATCCGTGATGCGAGAAATACAAATTCCATAGGTCATCGAGGTCACGATCATCGAGCGCAGCGTCGAACGCGGCTTCGACTTGGTCCGTATCCGGATAGTGGAAGGCAAAATTGTTTCGGACGGCGTTGAGAAGATTCGATCTACCAAATAGTTGCTTCAGCGCATCCAGGGCTTGCTTGCCACCGGGGTCAAGTCGGCTCAAATAGTCCCGGCTAAGAGGGTTTTGGATGAAGCGCGTGGAAACCAGAATCCAGGCCTCGTTGAGAGCACCGGCCATGAGGCGGGCTAGCATTTGCGTTTGGACCCCGGTCGCAACCTGCTCAACTTCGAAGCTCCAGGTGTGGTTCGTCGCGAAGTTCAGAAGCTTTTGCAGCATCGACACTTGGTTGGCCGCATACCCCAAGAGAAGCAACAAGGCACGCTCGTCCTTGGGCATCGCGCGAAGACGCTGCTTCGACACGGGTATGAGATAGAGCTCGATCACAGCGGTGGGAGTCTACAGCAGAAGCCACGCAGGTCCGAAGACCGGATCGTGGCAGTGATTGTGTCGCCGTGGCCTACCCGAACCAATTCAACGCCGATCAGCTTGCCTTCTGGAATGGGCTAGACGGCGACACCTGGGTCCGGGGCGGGCTCCAGGGAGGCCGTGCTAGAGGGGGTACAACCCCTAGCCCCGCTTCGCTGCGACCCCTCTAGCCCAACGCGGCGTTGCTGGAAGGACATTCGGGAGGGCGTCGTGGCAGAGAACCCTCGATCCATGCACGCACATTTTGATTTTGCGCATCCCGAGTCGCAGTCGTTCAACGTGCATCTGGCCCGAAGTGCTACGGGCGTTCTCGAAGCCCGGGGCTAGAGCCTCTTGGCTTCCCTTCCAACCCGGCCATCTCGGCAGCATCAGCGCCAGGGATCCTCATCTCAAAGATTTCGGTAACGGTTGTGTAGTCGTAATAACCGAGCCGAGCCAGCGGCCTGATCTTGAGCACATCGAGCTTGCCGGAAGGGAGCACTACGTCTTCGCGGATATGAATACGCACGACTTCCCCGAATACCACGTCAGCGTCAGACGCTTTTGTAGTCCCGCGGAACCGCAGCGTCGTAAGGTACTTGCACTCGAAGTGGCACGGGCTTTCGGCCACGCGGGGCCCCGGCGCTTCGATGCAAGACGCTTTGGTGACTCCCGCGAGCTCGAATTCGTCTACACCTCGCGCTACGGGCATGGCGGAGATGTTCACTGCTTCACGTAATGCGTAAGTTGCCATGTTCCAGACGAAATACCCCGTGTCCTCAGCATTGATGACCGTGTCCTTCTTACGCCCATCCACGTGCTGGTCGGCTGAAA
>Ga0265313_10000487_pt1 | contig 41783 bp, 33 predicted proteins | sample 4123metaG_FD_203122 | JGI IMG/M metagenome (GOLD analysis project Ga0265313, IMG submission 203122) | Rhizosphere microbial communities from Carex aquatilis grown in University of Washington, Seatle, WA, United States - 4-1-23 metaG | ecosystem: Host-associated > Plants > Roots > Rhizosphere >... | reverse complement strand
AGCGGGCGATCACCCATTACGACGATCCCGATTACGATAAGCTGGGGGCCAATCGCAATCGCAAGGTCTGGGGCAATGACCGCATCGACTTTCAGCCCTGGCCCTATCCGTCGGCGACCAAACTGATCGTCGAAGCCATGGGCAAGACCGTGGTCAGCGGCGACAAGACCTTCCTCGACAAGCTCTCGCCCGATTTCGTGGCGCAGGATCTGGTGGATTATTCCTTCGTCAAGCGCTCGCTGGCCCGTTTTCCTGAGTGGAAGAACGATCCTAGCGTCAATCCCGGCGATCCCTTCAGCCGGGTCGAGATCGTCCAGGCATGATACTCCGTCGGCTCTTGCCCCCGGCGGCGGGGATTTTGCTGCTGGTGGCGGCGTGGTGGGGCGGCAGTCTTCTGGTGGCGGCCAATCCGCGCATCGCCGCCTTTGCGGGCTTCGCGCCGCTCCCTGCCGCCCTTGCCCTGATCAAGATGGCCGGCGGCGGCGAATTGTGGCGGGCAATCCAGCCCAGTCTCGGCCGGGTCGGTGCCGGTTTGGCTTGGGCGGTACTGCTCGGGGTTCCGGTGGGAATCGCGCTGGGCCGCTCGGCGCTGCTCAGCGCGCTGACCCATTTGCCGTTCCAGTTCCTGCGCATGATCAGTCCGCTGGCCTGGATGCCCATCGCGGTGATGGCCTTCGCCACCTGGGACGGCGCCATCGTCTTTCTGATCGCCGCCGCCGCAATCTGGCCGGTGGTCTTCGCCACCGCAGCCGGTCTGGCGAAGCTCGACCCACAGTGGTTCAAGGTCGCCCGGAACCTGGGAGCGCGGCCACTTCACGTGCTGACCACGGTGATCGTGCCGGCGACCGCCACCGACATCCTCACCGGCGTGCGTCTGGCACTGGGGGTGGCCTGGATCGTCCTGGTTCCGGCCGAGTTCCTCGGGGTGACCTCCGGCCTCGGCTATGCCATCAACGACGCTCGCGATACCCTCTCCTACGACCGCTTGGCCGCCGTTGTGCTGGTCATCGGCCTGATTGGCTTCAGCCTCGATGGAATCTGCCTGGCCCTGGTCCGCCGTTATTCGTGGCGGAGGGCAGCATGAAGGTTGCCATCGCTGGCAAGGGGGGCGTCGGCAAGACGACCCTGGCCGGCATGCTCGCCCGCCAGATGGCCGAGGATGGCTACCGGGTCCTGGCCATCGATGCCGATCCCGACGCCAATCTCGCTTCCGCCCTGCCGCTGGACGACGACCGTAAGGTGGCGCCGCTGGCCGCCCGCGCCGATCTGGTTGATGCGCTGTCGGGGCGGGGGGAGCTGCCCGGCGGCATGGTCCTGCTCAACCCCGACATCGGTGCCGTTCTGCCGGAGATTCGCCGGCATTGGGGCGGCGGTCAGGCTCTACTGACGCTGGGCTGGCACAAGGGCGGCGGCGAGGGATGCTATTGCGCCGAGAATGCGGTGCTGAAGCGGGTGCTATCCACCGTGATCCCCGGCGCCTCCGACGCGGTGGTCGTCGATTCCGAGGCGGGCCTGGAACATTTCAGCCGGGGGACTGCGTCGGCCGTGGACGCCGTGCTGGCGGTGGTCCAGCCCGGCAGCCGCAGCGTAGAGACCGCCTTTGCCATCCGGGAGCTGGCGCGCGGGCTGGGCATCCGTCACGTCCTGCCCGTTCTGGTCGGGGATCGCGGCGATGACGACCTGGAAGCGGTGCAGGCCGCTCTGGGCGATTGGCCGATTATCGCTCGCGTGCCCTGGGATGACGCCATCCGTCGAGCCGACCTGGAAGGGCACCCGCCCGCCATTCCTGCCTCGATCCGCCCGGCGCTGCGGCGTCTGGTGCTGACCCTGGCCTCCCTCTGCCCCCTGGAACGTCCATGACACCCGAAGAGCTCAAGGCCCATCGCGCCTCATTCCCTTCCCGCGCCCAGGTGCGTGAGACCACCCCGGATCCGGCGGTGCGCGCTCTGCTCGACCATGCCGCCGAGAAGGGCATTTCCACCGTCTTCGATCGCTTCGACAAGCAGAAGAACCATTGCGGGCACGGCCTGACCGGGGTGTGCTGCCGTGTCTGCCATATGGGACCCTGTCAGGTGACGCCAAAGGCGCCGCGCGGGGCGTGCGGTGCCGATGCCGACGTCATCGTCGCCCGTAATATCCTGCGCTGGCTGGCCGGCGGTGTGGCGTCGCACGGCGCTCGCGGCCGCGAGGTGATGCTGGCGCTGAAGGCGGCGGCGGAGGGGCGCCTCGACCAGCCGATCCGGGGCGTCGGGAAGCTCAAGGCCGTGGCACGCGCGTTCGGCCTCTACGATGAGGCCAAGAGCATCGAGACCCTGGCCGGGGAGGTGGCCGACATCCTGCTGGAGGATCTGGCCCGCACCCTGCCCGGGGATCACCGCACTCTCAGGGCCATGGCACCGCCGGACCGGATCAAGGTCTGGGAAGACCTCGACATCCTGCCCATCGGTGCCCAGCAGGAGGTGTTCGAGGCTCTGCACCGCACCGGGGTGGGCACCGATGGCGACTGGCGCAACCTGATGCAGCAGTTCCTGCGCTGTGGTCTGGCCTTTGCGTGGTCGTCGGTGGCCGGTTCGGCGATCGCCATGGATATTCTCTATGGCCTGCCGAAGCGCTCGAAGATCGACACCAATGTCGGCAGTATCGAACCCGGTACGGTCAACATCGCCCTCCATGGCCATTCGCCGGTGCTGGTCAGCGTCATCGTCGAGGCGGCAGACGAGCCGGGCCTGCGCGAACAGGCCGAGGTAGCCGGCGCCAGCGGCATCAAGTTCTACGGTATCTGCTGCTCCGGCCTGTCGGCGCTTTACCGGCAGGGCGAGGTGCATCCCCTGGCCAACGCCGTGGGGGCGGAACTGGTGCTCGCCACCGGCGCCATCGACCTGTGGGTTGCTGATCTCCAGGACGTCTATCCCGGCATCATGGATGTCGCCGAGTGCTTTCACACCAAGGTGGTGACCACCAGCGATTCGGCTCGGCTTCCCGGTGCCATCGCCCTGGGATTCGACCATCGTCATTCCAATCTGGATCAGACCCGGGCCATCGCACGGCGGATCGTCGCCGAGGCCATCGCCAACTTCCCGCTGCGCAAGGCCGCCAACCTGCATGTTCCGGCCATCCGGGCCGAGGCGGAAATCGGCTTCTCGGTCGAGAATATCGGGGAGGCGTTCGGTGGATTGGACGTCCTGCTCGACGCTCTGCGTGACGGCAGGGTACGGGGAATCGTCAATCTTGTGGGCTGCAACAACCCTAAAATTCCCTACGAGGTGGCGATCTCGGCGGTTGCCGACGCCCTGTTGGCCAATGGCATGCTGGTGCTGACCAATGGCTGCGCCTCTTTCCCGCTACTCAAGCAAGGCTTCTGCAGCGTCGAGGCACGGCACCGGGCGGCGCCCGATCTCCGCCGGGTGCTGACGCAAAAGGCTCTCCCGCCGGTACTGCATATGGGAGAGTGCCTGGACAACGCCCGGGCGTCCGGCCTGTTTCGCGCCCTGGCCGATGCTGCCGGACAGACCATCAATGCAATGCCGTTCGCTTTTTCCAGCCCGGAATGGTCCAACGAGAAAGGCGTGGGGGCGGCGCTGTCGTTCCGTTTGCTCGGGCTGAACTCCTACCATTGTATTCCGGCACCGGTGACCGGATCGGACAAGGTGCGGCGCTTTTTCGAGTACGACACGGTGGAAACCCTGGGTGGGGCCATGGTGGTTGAGGCGGATCCCGAGGTGCTGGCGGCACGGATCATCGCCGACCTGGGTGAGCGTCGCCGAGCGCTGGGCTGGCCGGGCTGAGTCTGCTCCACTAATAGCCGGGTGCAGCCAGCCGCCCGATCTCATCTGCCGGCGCTGGACTCCAGGAACGGGAGAAGGTGCTTCAGCACGGCGGCCGGATTTTGCCGTTGGGGAAAATGGGCCAGTCCCTCAAGCAGGATGCGTTGGTAGGGAGCGGCGAACAGGGACTCGCGGCCTTCCGAGGTGGCGGGAGCGTTACAGGGATCGGCGCTTCCGTGCAGGACCAGCGTGGGGACCCGGATGACCGGCGATGCGGTGATCCGCCGTTCCGCCTCGTCATAATTGGGGTCGGCGGGGGCATGTCCCCACCGTACGCGGTAGGAATGAAGCGTGATGTCCGCCCAGTCGGGATTGTCGAGCGACTCGGCCACTTCGGCGAAAGCGTCATCGGTGATTTGCCAGCCCGGGCTCCAGATTTCCCACATATGGCGGGCAAAGTCCTTCCCTTCCCGGCGCACGATGCGCTCGCCCCGATCCAGAGCCATCAGCCAGTGGTACCAGAAATTTTGCGCCTGCCGCAGGGACAGGGGCTGGTTGGGGTCGTTGCCGGCCCAGCCCACCGACATCGCAGCGCAGGTGTTCAGCCGCTCGGGGGCCAGAACGGCGGCGGTATAGGCCGCGCGGGCCCCCCAATCGTGCCCGAACACGGAAAAATGCTCGAGTCCCAGAGCGTCGGCCACATCGAGAAGATCAAGGGCCAGGGCGGAGATCTGTCCGGTCCGGTGTTGATCGGGCCGGTGAAAGCGGGTCGGGCCGAAGCCGCGCAGATAGGGGGCCAGGGTCCGCCAGCCCCCCTCATGCAGAGCCGGCTCGATGTCTTTCCACGTGCCGGCATCGTCTGGCCAGCCGTGGAGCAGGAAGAGCGGTCGCCCATTCTCGGGGCCGGAGATGCGGCAGCCGACGCTGAGAACCGGTGTTTCGATCTGGATCAGAGCCATGGGATGACCTCGGGTTGGGTGGAATCTCAGAGGTGTATTATCCATACTCTACTGGAATGTATAATATCATTTGCTGCTTCTAATTCCGGCGGTGCGCCGCCCCTGGGATGGGATGGGCTGGGGCTCAGGCGGGCGCAGGCAATCTCCTTGACTCGCGGGTGGCATTCATACTCCTATCTACTAGATTTATATTTTGTAGAGGGTTGAGCATGTCCCCATTCAAGATCATGACCCGGTGGGTCGCCGCCATTCTGGGCCTGGGTTTGGCTGGTCAGGCTTTCGCAGACGAGATTCGCCTAGCCACCCAGCCAATTCCCCATTACGCCCCCATCTTCGTGGCCAAGCACAAGGGATGGCTTGACGAGGAACTGGCTAAGGTCAAGCCGGGCATCGAGCTCAAATGGTCGTCCTTCGCCGCCGGTCCGCCGATCAACGAGTCCTTCGCCGCCGGTCAGCAGGACTTCGGCTTTCTGGGCGACACACCGGCCCTGATCGGCAAGTCCGTGGGTATCGATACCAAAGTGGTCGGCCTGACCTCAAGCGGCCCCCAGACTCTGGCGGTGATCGTCGGTGCCGGCTCGTCCCTCAAGGATCCGAAGGATCTGAAGGGCAAGAAGGTGGCGGTGACCAAGGGGTCCTACGCTCAGCACCTGCTTGCCCTGGTGCTGGAAAAGGGCGGCCTCACCTTTAACGACATCGAGCTGATCAGCCTGCCCAACGCCGAGATCCCGCCAGCCATCATCGCCGGTACCATCGACGCCGGCGCGGTCTGGGAGCCGGTCATCACCCGGTTCGAAAGCCAGAAGGTCATCCGGGTGCTGGCCGACGGCACCGGCATCAAGAAGGGCGTCCTCGTGATCATCGCCGCCGCCGACTTCGTCAAGAACAAGCCGGAGCAGACCAGGGCGCTTCTCCGCGCTTACGCCCGTGCAGCCGCCTACATCAAGGCCAATCCGAAGGAAGCTGCCGAGTTGGTCAGCGCCGACACCAACCTGCCGCCGGACCTGCTGGTCCAGGTCTTCGCCAAATTCGACTACAGCCCGGTCATCCGCGCCGACGACGCGGAAGAGATTCGCCGGGCCGAGGTCTATCTGCGCACGGTCGGCATCCTGAAGGCGCCGGTCGACGTGAACGCCTGGTTGGACCGCACGCTCCTGGCGGAGGGGGGCACGAAGTGAACGGACTGGTCGCTGTCGTGAGCGGCACCGGCCCTGCCATCGGCTGGAGGGAGCGCTTGCGCCCCCTTCAGTCGCTGTTGGCGGCGGTGCGCCAGGGAGTCCTCTACCTGGCATTGCCGACAGCGCTGGTCGCGGTTTGGCAGGGACTTTTCGAACTCGGCCTGATCAGGCCCATTCTGCTCCCGCCGCCCTCCAAGGTGGCCCAGGCATTCTGGGCCCTGACCGTCAGCGGCGAATTGCCGCTGCACCTCGGAACCAGTCTGCTCAGAGTGCTTGAGGGCTTCGCCATCGCCGCCGTGGTGGGCCTTGTTCTGGGAATCGGCATCGGCCTGTCACGGGCCTTGGATCACGCCACCGACCTTACCATCCAGCTGATCAAGCCGATCCCGCCCATCGCCTGGATTCCTCTAGCCATCCTCTGGTTCGGCATCGGCGAAGGGGGCAAGGTCTACATCATCTTTCTGGGCGCTCTTTTCCCCATCCTGGTCAACACGATCGACGGCATCCGCCAGACCGATCACCGATACGTAGAGCTGGCCCGTATCCTGGAGGTCACCCGGTCCCGCTTCATCGCCCAGGTGGTTCTGCCGGGGGCACTGCCCTCGATCATGACCGGGCTTCGGACTGGGTTGATGGTGGCCTGGATCTGTGTCGTCGCCGCCGAACTGATCGCAGCTTCGCGCGGGGTTGGCTACCTGATCATGGATGCGCGCCAGTTGTCGCAGACCGATCAGGTTCTGGTGGGCATGATCACCATCGGTGCCATGGGCAAGTTCCTGGATGTACTGCTGAAGGCCATCGAGCGCCGTCTCATCACCTGGAAAACCACCTTTTCCGGCAATTGACAGGACAGGACGACGCCATGACCATCGCCGCCGCGCGGACCGACGATCTGAGGATCGGGCCGCTGTCCAAGACCTTCTCGCTGCCCACCGGCAGCGTTCATGCCCTCGACTCCATCCAACTCGACATCCCGGGCGGACGGTTCATCAGTATCGTCGGCGCCTCCGGATGCGGCAAAAGCACCCTGCTGCGCATCATCGCCGGGCTGGAGACACACTATGACGGCCGCGTCACCCTGGGGGACACGCCGATCACCGGTCCCGGCCTCGACCGTGGTGTGGTGTTCCAGGAACACCGCTTGCTACCCTGGCTGACGGTCGAGGCCAACGTGGCTTTCGGCCTCAAGAATCTGCCGGCGGAAGAGAAGTCGCGCCGCGTCGCCGAACACCTGGAACTGGTCGGTCTGACCGGCTTCGCCAAAGCCTATCCGCACCAGCTTTCCGGCGGTATGGCCCAGCGGGTGGCCATCGCCCGTGCCCTGGTCAACCAGCCGCAGGTGCTGCTGCTGGACGAGCCGTTCGGAGCCCTGGACGCCATGACCAAAATCCAGATGCAGCAGGAAGTCCTGCGCATCTGGGAGGTCGAGAGGGCCACCATGATTCTGGTCACCCACGACATCGACGAGGCGATCTTCCTCGGCGATGATGTGGTGGTGATGTCTTCCCGGCCCGGGACGGTGAAGATGGTCCTGCCGGTCGAGCTGCCGCGCCCGCGCGACCGGTCCAGTCCCGACTTTATCGCTTTGCGCAAGCGCATTTACCGGGAGTTCTTCACCGAGGCCGAATTGCCCTTCGCCTACGAAATCTGAAGCCCGAGGAGGCACCCATGACGGTCGTTCCGCTCCGACCCTCCCTGCTGCTGGGCGAGAACTTCAGCCAGACCGGCGCTGGTGGCAACCTGCTGGCGGCGCTGGGCGAGCGCGAATACGCCGACCTGCTGAAGGTCTCGACACCCTGCGCTTTTACCGCGGGCGAGGACGTGTTTCAACAGGGCGACCATCACAATGGTATCTACCTGATCTTGTCGGGCCGGATGCGCATTTTCTATGCCGGTCCTTCTGGGCGCGAGATCACCCTGGCCTACTGGTCGCCGGGCAATTTCGTCGGCGGCCCAGAAATCTTCGGCGGCGGCCCGCATATGTGGTCAGGTCAGGCGGTGCGTCCCACCGAACTGCTGCACGTGAAGGGCGCCGAGCTGCGCCGGCTGGTCGAGCGCCATCCCAGGCTCGCTTTGGCCCTGCTGGATATGTCGGTACATAAGGGAAAGTGCTTTTCCGCCCTGATCCAGATGCTGGGGACCCGGTCGGCGGCGCAGAGGCTGGCTCAGCTGCTGGCCCTGATGGCCGATCTGGACGGTATCCGGCGCGAGGACGGCGTCTTCATCGGGCGGTCCTTGACCCAGGAAGAACTGGCGAAGATGGTGGGGGCGACCCGGCAATGGGTCTCGGCTACCCTGGAGCGTTTCCGCGAGGGAGGCCTGGTGGAGTTCTCCCCCAACCGCATCCTCATCCTCGATCTCGAGGGCCTGCGGGCCCAGGGAGGATGAGGCGGCATTCCGCCTTAGCGTCCTGAAAGGCCTAGCTTCAGCACCCGGTCGGCATTGCCGAACAGGACCGCCTCCAGGGCTTCGTCCCGGATTCCCAGGGCCAGGAAATCGTCGATGGTCTGCTTCATGGGCCGGAACGGGTATGAACTGCCGAACAGCAGTTGTTCCCGCATGAAGCCGTTGGCCGCCTCGACGTAGAGCTGGCTGCCCGGCAGGAACAGGTACATATCGGGGACCAGGAAAACGTTCTCGTGGCGGAACGCCACGCCAACGATCTCGGCGACACGCGGCCAGAAGCCGTGATGGCAGACGATGCGTAATTGGGGGAAGTTCAATGCCACCCGGGCGACGGCGGCGGGATCGTTGAAATCGGGGTCCGGTGTGGTCGGGCCCGACATCACGAAGACCGGCACGTCCAATTGCCGGCAGGCATCGTAGACCGGCAAGAGCAGGGGATCGTCGGCCCTCAGCGGCGGCGCGCCGAAGCCGGGCTCCACGTTGACGGCTTTCAGTCCGAGTTGAGTGATGCTTCGCTCCACCTCGGCCACGGCCCCACGTGTGCCCTGGGCCTGGGGGTCCACCGAAGCGATGCCGACCAGCTCCGAATGGCCCACCGTGAGGTCTGCGATGGTGTCGTTGGAAATGGACAGAGCGGGGGTGTCGCGGCCGACCACGACGGCGCGGGTGATGCCGGCCTCCCTCACCTCGCCCACGAAGCCATCCAGGCTGTGCGAGGCGACAAAGTGGCGATCGTCCTTTGCCCCCACCCGCCGGTTCAGCCAACGGGCGCCATCAAAGGCTGCCGTGCCGGGAGTGGCCCCGTAAAAGTCATGCAGGAAGGCCGGACGGCTCCGCATGTCGATGATCCTGCGCGACACTGCAGTCTCCTTTCCAGATAAATGAACTGAATTCGGGGTTCCCGGCTCGCTTTCCCGAAAACCCCGAATCCTTCCTTAGAACGCCTTGTCTTCACCGAAAGTGACGCGGTGCAACAGGCGGTACTCGGTGTAGTCGGTCACCGCGTAGTGAACGGTGGCGCGGTTGTCCCAGATGGCGACGGCATTGTTCTCCCAGCGCCAACGGGCCTGGGCCTCGGGCTTTTCGAACAGGCCGAACAGGAAGGTCAGCAGCGCGTCGCTCTCCTGGCGGGACAGTCCCCGGATGCGCAGGGTGAAGTTGGGGCTGACATAGACGAATTTGCGGCCGGTGATCGGGTGGGTCTGGATGACCTTGTGGATGACCGGCAGATGATCGGTGCGGGCCTGACGGTAGAGCTCCTCGCCGTTGGGCTGGGTCAGGAACCACTCGGGCCAGCCGCTATGCTCGATGCTGTGCACGGCCTCCAGTTTCTCTAGGTATTCGCGCAGCGTGGGATCAAGGCGGTCATAGACGTAGGTGCCGCTGGCCCAGGCGGTATCGCCGCCGATGGCCGGCACATCGCGGGCGTAAAGCACGGTGCCGGTGGGCGGATTGGCATCGAAGGAAATATCGGCGTGCCACTGGTCGGTGCCGTAGGTGGGCAGGCCGGGCTTGAATTCGATCAGTTCGATCAGCTTGCTGGATTCGTGGCGCTTGAAATAGGCCTTGGCCTTGTCGGGGTCGCCGAAGACGCGGGCGACGTCGATCTGCTGGTCGGGCGTCAGCGACTGGTCGCGGAAGAACAGCACCTGATACTCCGCCAGGGCACGGCGCAGCTCGGCGCGCACGCCCTCGTCAGCGGTGTCCTTGAGGTCGAAGTCGTGGACGACGGCCCCGATGAACGGGTTGTAGGGTTCCAGCTTGAACCGGGTGAATTGGGAGGCGCGGCTGTCGATCTTGGTCATGGGGGCGGTCCTTTCGATGGGAGGGCCGGGCTGGCCTAAATCGGCCTTACCCTTCTGATAAGCATTTAACTCTACTAGATAGTAGACTTAATCGACATCAGCGGGGAGCAATTACTTGCGCTGCGGCCATGCCGGGCGGTTTGCCCGCCTAGAGCCGCGAGCCTTAAAGATGAGGCGTGCTGCTCTAGCGCCCATTGAGGGCGCGGCCAAGGCCGCGGATGCGGCCGCCCGGCGAGGGAAAATGATAAAGGCTAGGCCGGATCAGACGACCGACTGTGCCATGGCCGGAGGCTGGCCCAGAAGGTCCGCCACCAGGGCCAGAACGCGGCGGGTTTCCGCTTCGCCGGTGAGGGGGCCAAGGCATAGGCGCACGGCTTCCGGCGCCAACGGCGCGACCGAGAAGGCATCGCTGGCGGCCACCAGCAGGCGCCGCGCCCGCAATTCTCCGGTGAATTCCGCCCGTGACCAGTCTTCGGGCAGGGTAAGCCACACGTGAAAAGCCTCAGGTGCCCCAACGAACGATCCGGCCGGCAGAACTTCGCGGGCGATATGTTGGCGGCGCACGGCCTCCGCCCGGATGCCCGAAAGAACGTTCCTGGCGAGGCCGGAACCGATCCATCGGGTCGCCACCGCCGCCGCGATGGGGGACGCCGCCAACATGCTCGCCCGTAGCGCGCCGGTCATGCGCACGGCTTGCCGCCGATCCGGGGCCACAAGAAAGGCGATCCGTAGCGAGGGGGAAACACACTTGGCCAATCCAGCGATGTGATAGACCACATCGGGTCCGATGGCGGCCAGGGCCGGAGGGCCATCTTCCGGCAACATGCCATAGGCATCGTCCTCGATAATGACGACGCCGTGTTGGCGGGCAATGTCCACAATTTCCGAGCGCCGCTCCGCCGTCAGCGTTGCCGTCGTCGGATTGTGCAGTGTCGGGTTGCAGTATAGGGCCTTGGGGGCATGGCGCCCGCAGGCCGCGCGGAAAGCGTCGGGCAGCAGACCCTGGGCGTCCATGGCCACACCGGCCAGTTGCACCCCGAGATGAGCGGCCAACGACTTCATGCCGGGATAGGTCAGTTCCTCGCACAGAATGGTATCGTCGGGGCGAGCGAACGAAGTCACCAGCGCCAGCAAGGCGCCTTGGGCACCAGGACAGACATTCACCCGATCTGGCGACAAGCCGGGAAGCCGATCCGCCAACCACTGCACGCCAGCGGCACGGTCTTCATGGGAACCGGCATTGTCGCCATAACTCAGTAGACGCCGATCCTCCAAGCTCGACGCCAGTTCCGCCATTTCCTGCCGCATCCGAGCCATCAGTAGCGGATCGGCCGGCATTGGCGGTGCATTCATGGTCATGTCGATAGAGGCCGACGGGGAGGTCTCCGGACGTGGCGGGCTTTCCTCACGCGCCTGGACAAAGGTGCCCTGACCGACCTTGCCCACGATCAACCCCCGGCGTTGCGCCTCGCCGTAGGCCCTGGAAACGGTGGTGAAATCCAGGCCCAGCCGTTCGGCCAACACTCTCAGGGGGGGCAACTTGGCGCCTGACTCCAAGGTTCCGTCCCGGATGTCGTCGGCAATGGCGTCGGCGATAGCCTGATAGACGGGCCTTCCGGCCCTTTCCAGTTTGGGCGTCCATCCCCTTTCCGTGTCCATCAATCCTCGCGTGATCGTTCCATCATAAGTCCGTCAAGTATGGCAGTGCTGGCGTCTTTGCCGCAAGCCGGCCCTGGCAAAAGGTCATCGCGCGGCCGCCGCGATAAAGGTATTGGGACGAACCGACTCGTCACCCAAGGTGGGATCGCTCAGCCGGAATTGAATGGGGATCGCACCGGCCACCGCCCGGGCGGCAGGAACCCGCACCGACACGCGATAGGACGTCACCGCATCCGCCTCGGCGGCAAGATATTGTCCGTTTGCGGCCCGGCTGAGACCCTGCACCTCCAATTGCCCTTCGTCCAGCCCAAGGACGTCCAATCGCAGACGCCGGGGCGCGCGTTCGCGATTGATGATTTTCACGGTATAATCGTTTCGGGTTGAGCCATCGGACAGCATGACCGACAGGGGGGAGCGATCATGCAGAATGTTCATGTCGAGCATGCTGCGATGGCCGCCGGCGAACGCCAGGCCGACCAAGGCCGCGCAGACGATGCCGCCGTAGATGATCAGGCGCGGCCGGCGATGCCACGGCTGCTTCGCATTCGGTGCCTCGTCGGCCATATGGGATAGCGGGCGCCAGCCCACCAGATTGGCCGGCAAGCCAAAGCGCGGCATGACCGTGTTGCATGCATCCGCGCACAGGCCGCAGCCGATGCATTCCATCTGGATGCCGTCGCGAATATCGATGCCCACGGGGCAAACCTGAACGCACAGCCGGCAATCGACGCAATGCCCCCGGTTCTCGAACGACTGCTCCACACCGGCGGGAGCGCGATCTTCTCCTCGTCTTGCATCATACGACACCACCACCGTGTCATGGTCCAGCATGGCACCCTGAAAGCGCGGCCACGGGCACATGTAGATACACATCTGCTCGCGCGCCCACCCCGCCATCAGGTACGTCATGAACAAGAGGGCGGCGACAAAGCCATACAGAACGAATCCGGCCTCGCCGGTCACGAGTCCCTTCAATGCGGTCGGGGCATCGTTGAAGAAAAAGAGGAATGAAACGCTGAATTGGAGGGAGACGACGAGCCATGCGGAGTGCTTCACAACCTTCGTAAGAGCTTTGCCCGTGGACCAGCATGCCTTGTCGAGTTTGCGGCGTTGGCTGTGATCGCCTTCCACCAGCCGCTCGATCCATACAAAGATATCTGTCCAAACCGTCTGGGGGCAGGCGAATCCGCACCAGACGCGACCATATAGCGCCGTCACCAGGAACAGCCCGACGGACGCGACCACCAGTACACCAGTCAGGAAGTAGAATTCCTGTGGCCAGATTCCCGTATTGAAAAAATAGGCCCGCATGGCAACGAAATCGAACAGGATCGCCTGGTCAGGTTGGCCCGGGCCACGGTCCCAGCGCAGCCATGGAACCAACGACAGCGTCAGGATCGACATCCATGCGATCACGGTCTTGGCTGAACGGTTCGCCCCCTTCACCCTGCGCGGATGGATTTTCCTGGAAACGGCATACATGCTGATTTCATTGCCTGCCGCCTGTTTGATGCAATGGGGGGATTGATCGGTCACTTGGCACCTCACTGCCTGAAGTGCACCACCAGTGTTGGTGGGCTGTGGCGATCATATGTGTGTAATGAGGGCTATTCAAGAGGCATTGATTGTTAAGTGTATGGAAATTTAATGCGATCATTCGTCGCGGTGAACGGCATCGGGATAGCGATGAGATTCCGTGTGACCGTGAAGGGAGGCGTCGGGCTGAGGTCCTGGTGCCGCAGATCGGCCTCTCCGTGCGGCTTCCGCACTGTCCCTGTCTTACGATCCGATGATATCAATGAGGTATCCGGTGGCCCTCAAGGGGCCCGGCTCAGCGGAGGTTTTTTTTACCCATGGCGCGGGATATTGGCCTCGACGATGTTCTCATTGATGTCCGGGCGCCGGCCAAGCCGGCTTTCGGTGCCGGGTGCAATGGCTGCGGGCTGTGTTGTGCCAGCGAGCCTTGTCCGGTTGGGATGGTGATCTTCCGCCGCCGGTCCGGGGCCTGTCCCGCTTTGACGTGGGACGAGGCCAGCCGGCGTTATGTCTGTGCCGTGGTTCGCGATCCGGCGAGTGTTCTGCCCTGGCTGCCGGTGCGGTGGGCGGAGCGGTTGCGTCCGCTCTTCGTTCGCTGGATCGCCGCCGGCAAGGGCTGCGACAGCAGCGCCGTGTTCGAGGATTAATGGGGGAGACGCAGCCAGCCGTAGCGGGCGGTCTTGATGAATTGGTCCTGCCAGTGGGTGGAGACCAGGGTCACGACCTCGCCTGCCGCGGAGTTGGGATGGATCCGCTCGATGTCGCTGACCGCCGGGGTAATCAGAACCTGAGAGGTGGTGACGGTGTGTTGCGAGGTAGCGGTCATGGCCGATTTCCCTTTGCGAGTTATTATTCGTTTCAGGTGTCTTTTCCGCAGACACCATTTACTAACCTATGACCTGATATTACTCAGGGTTGATCTCTGGCGGCAGGGTTCCTCCGCATAGGGCTGTCCTCACATTCGTAGTAAGGGTATTCCCCGGCCTGTACGCCGGCGGTTGTATACTGCCGAGGCCTGCCTTGACCTCGGTACTTGGATTTGCCGAAAGAACCGCCTACACTCGGGCCTCGCGCCGAATGTCGAGGAATGAGACCAGTGACTATGCGCCCCGTCACCAGCAATGACCGTCGTGTCGATGACCGGCATGAGGGCGATGGCCTGTTCATGCTGTTTGACGGCAATCTCGTGGAAGTGATCGATATTTCCGTCGGCGGGCTCAAGTTCACCCGGCCGCCCTTCATGCTCAAGATCGGCCATCGCTTCGCTTTCGAGCTGCGCTCCGCCTACGAGGATCCCAATCCCCTGGCCAAGGGCGTGGCGGTGGTTCGCGCCGCCGCCGGCGACTGGGTGGCCATCGAATTCGTCCGTCCCACCTTCGCTCTGATGAAGGTGGTGGGGCGCCACATCGGCCGGCTGCTGGTGGGCCGCAGCCATCTCTTCCGCCATTGACCGTATCTCTGGATTGCCGTCCTGCCCGGGCGATGCCATGCTCTAGCATCGGGTGATGGCTGTTATAGGGGACCGGGCATGAGGTTGGGACACATGCTGACCGCCGCATTGGTGGCGGTGACCGTTTCGGCGCCGGCTTTAGCCGGGGCGACCATGGATGCGGTCAAGGCCAAGGGCTTCGTCCAGTGCGGGGTCAATCTTGGGCTCTACGGCTTTTCCGCACCGGACGACAAAGGGAACTGGAGCGGGCTTGACGTCGATGTCTGTCGCGCTGTCGCAGCCGCCCTGTTCGGCGATTCCACCAAGGTCAAATATACTCCGCTTTCGGCGCAGCAGCGGCTGCCGGCGCTGCAATCGGGCGAGATCGACCTTCTGTCGCGCAACACCACCTGGACCCTGACTCGCGATACCGCCAACGGCCTGGATTTCACCACGCCCACCTTCTATGACGGCCAGGGCTTCATGGTCGCCCGCAAGGCGGGGATCAAGTTGGCCAAGGACCTGAGCGGCGCCACCGTCTGCGTGTTGCCGGGCACCACCACCGAGCAGAATCTGGCCGATTACTTCCGCGCCAACAAGATGAGCTTCAAACCGGTGGTGATCGAGAAGAACGAGGAGCTGAACAGCGCCTTCTTTTCGGGCCGTTGCGATGCGCTGACCTCGGACACCTCGCAGTTGGCCGGCATCCGTGCCGGTCAGGCGGCCAATCCCGAGGACTGGGTGATCCTGCCCGAACTGATCTCCAAGGAGCCGCTGACCCCGGCGGTGCGCCAGGGCGATTCACAATGGACCGATCTGGTGCGCTGGGCCCAATACGCCATGGTCTATGCGGAGGAGAAAGGCGTCTCCTCAAAAACCGTGGCCCAGGCCCTGAAATCCCCCGATCCCGATCTCCAGCGCTTTCTCGGCGTGGTCGCCGGCAATGGCAAGGCGCTGGGCGTGGACGAGAAATGGGCCTTCAACATCATCCTGCAGGTGGGCAATTACGCCGAGAGCTTCGACCGCAACGTGGGCAAGGACTCTCGGCTCAAGCTGGAGCGCGGCCTCAACGCCCTCTACACGCAGGGCGGGCTGATGTACGCCATGCCGCCGCGCTAGCCCATCATGGGGGCGCTTTGGGCCAGTAACCGCTTTCGCGGCCTGCTCTACCAGGTGCTGGTCGTGGGGGTGGTGGTGGCTCTGGGGGCTTGGCTGGTCCATAACACCCTGGTCAATCTATCGGCCCGGGGCATCGCCACCGGTCTCGGCTTCCTCGGGCGCGAGGCCGGCTTCGGCATTTCCGAGACCCCCATTCCCTTCGATCCCTCCGACAGCTATGCGCGGGCATTGCTGGTGGGACTGCTCAATACCCTGATCGTGTCGGGTGTGGGCATCGTGCTCGCCTCGTTGCTGGGGTTGGTGGCAGGGGTGGCGCGGCTGTCCGGCAACTGGCTGGCGGCACGCCTTGCCATGCTCTATGTGGAGTCGATCCGCAACGTGCCGCTGCTGCTGCAATTGTTCGTGTGGTACGGGCTGGTTACTGCGCTGCCGGGGCCGCGGGAGGCCCTGCACCCGCTGCCAGGGGTATTTCTCAGCAATCGGGGGCTGGTGATCCCTGGTCTGGATTGGAGCGGCGGCGGGTGGCCGGTGGTGGAGATTCCCCAGCTGAGCGGCTTCAACTTTACCGGCGGGGTGACGCTCTCGCCGGAATTCGCCGCCCTGCTGGCCGGTCTGGTGGTCTATACCGCCGCCTTCATCGCCGAGATCGTGCGGGCCGGCATCCTGGCGGTGCCCAAGGGCCAGACCGAAGCGGCGCTGTCGCTGGGGCTGTCGCGGGGCCAGATCCTGCGTCTCATCGTCCTGCCCCAGGCCTTGCGGGTGATCGTGCCGCCTCTGACCAGCCAGTACCTCAATCTGGCCAAGAACACCCCCTTGGCCATCGCCATCGGCTATCCCGATCTGGTCAGCGTCGCCAATACCGCCATCAACCAGACCGGTCAGGCGGTGGAGGGGGTGGCGCTGGTGATGGCGGTGTTCCTGGTAATCAGCCTGACTCTGTCGGGACTGATGAACTGGTACAACGCCCGGGTGGCGCTGGTGAGCCGATGACCGGTCTTCGCCGTCTGGCCCAACCCATGATCTGGATCAGGGCCAACCTGTTCAGCTCGCCTTTCAACGGCGCGGTGACGCTGCTGTGTCTGGCGCTGCTGGCGCAGGTGGTGCCGCCTTTCCTCGACTGGGCGGTACTGCGCGCCAGTTGGGGGCCCGGTGATCCCGAGTCCTGCCGGGCGGCCGGTGGCGCCTGCTGGACTCTGCTGGTGGAGCGCCATCGCCTGATGCTGTTCGGGGTCTATCCCTATGATCAGCACTGGCGGCCCTTGCTGGCCATGGCTCTGTTCGTGGCCCTGCTGGCGATCAGTGCGCAGCGGCGCTGCTGGAAGCCTTGGCTGGCTCTGGCCTGGGTGCTGGCGGTGGTCACCATGGCGGTGCTGATGTGGGGTGGCGTGCTGGGGCTGGTGCTGGTGGAGACCTCGCAATGGGGGGGGCTGCCGCTGACACTGGTGATCGCGGTTCTGGCCCTGGCCCTGTCCTTTCCCTTTTCCATCCTGCTGGCCCTGGGCCGGCGGTCGGACCTGCCGGCCATCAAGGCGGTCTCGGTGGGCTATATCGAGCTGGTGCGCGGCGTGCCGCTGGTCAGCGTGCTGTTCATGGCCTCGGTGATGTTTCCGCTGTTCCTGCCCGAGGGTATAAGCATCGACAAGGTGCTGCGGGCCCTGGTGGGCATGACTCTGTTCACCGCCGCCTATCTGGCCGAATCGGTGCGCGGCGGCTTGCAGGCCATTCCGCGCGGCCAGTTCGAGGCGGCCGACGCCCTGGGCCTGGGCTATTGGCGGAAGATGCGGCTGATCATCCTGCCCCAGGCGCTGCGGCTGGTGATCCCCCCCTTGGTCAACCAGTTCATCACCTGCTTCAAGGATACGTCCCTGGTGACCATCGTCGGGCTTTACGACCTGCTGGCGGCGACACGGGCAGCCTTCAACGACCCCGCCTGGCGGCCGTTCTTCGTCGAAGGCTATTTGGCAGCGGCGTTGGTGTATTTCGCCTTCTGCTTCTTCATGTCGCGCTATAGCCAGTGGCTGGAGCGGGAACTCAATCGGGGACGATCATGACAGCGCCCATCGTCGAACTCAGGGACGTCAACAAGTGGTTCGGCGCCTTCCATGTTCTCAAGGATCTCAGCCTGGAGGTGGCCCGGGGAGAGAAAGTGGTGGTCTGCGGCCCCTCGGGCTCGGGCAAGTCGACCATGATCCGCTGCATCAACCGGCTGGAGGAGCACCAGTCCGGCCGCATTGTCGTCGATGGCGTCGAACTGGGCGACGACCTCAAGGCCATCGAATCAGTCCGCCGCAGGGTTGGCATGGTGTTCCAGAGCTTCAACCTGTTCCCCCATCTGACCGTACTGGAAAACCTGACCTTGGCGCCGATCCGGGTGGCAGGCATCGCTCGCGCCGAAGCCGAAGCCGCCGCCATGGGCTATCTGGAGCGGGTGCGCATTCCCGAACAGGCGGCCAAGTATCCCGGTCAGCTTTCCGGAGGCCAGCAGCAGCGGGTGGCCATCGCCCGTGCCCTCTGTCTCAAGCCCCAAGTGATGCTGTTTGACGAGCCCACCTCGGCCCTTGACCCCGAGATGGTGGGCGAGGTGCTGGATGTCATGACTGCCTTGGCGGCGGAAGGCATGACCATGATCTGCGTCACCCACGAAATGGGCTTTGCCCGCGCCGTCGCCGACACCATGATCTTCATGGACGAGGGCCGCATCGTCGAGACCGCTCCACCCGCCCAGTTCTTCGACCACCCCGCTAATGAGCGCACCCGGCGCTTTCTCGGCAAGATCATCGGACACTGACCCGCCATGCACCTGAACGCCATCGAGGCCGGCACCGCCACCCACCTGCCGCCGCTGCTGATTCTGCACGGCCTGCTAGGCTCGGCCCGCAATTGGGGGGCGGTGGTCAGGGCCCTGGGCGAAACCCGCCGGGTGCTGGCGCTGGACCTGCCCAATCACGGCGCCAGTCCGTGGACCGAGATCATGGACTATCCCTTCATGGCCCGCGAGGTCGCCAAGGTGATCGATCATCTCGGCGGCAAGGCGGCGGTGATGGGGCATTCCATGGGGGGCAAGGCGGCCATGGCCCTGGCGCTGGCCCGGCCCGAACTGGTGGAGCGGCTGGTGGTGGTTGATATTGCCCCAGTGAGCTACACCCATACCTTCGCCCCTTATGTGAAGGCCATGCGCGCCGCCCCTCTGGCCGAGGCGACGTCACGGTCCCAGATCGAGGATTTCCTTGCCGGCCCCATTCCTGACAAGGGGGTGCGCGCCTTCCTCATGCAGAACCTCGAGGGCGGGGCCGGAGGTTATCGCTGGCGGCCCAATCTGGCAGTGCTGCACGCTCATATGGAGGATATCCTGGCCTTCCCCCTCTTTGCCGAGGGAACCCGCTATCCGGGGCCGACCCTGTTCGTCGCCGGCGAGACCTCGGACTATATCCGTCCCGCCCACGAGGACGTGATTGCCGCCCTGTTCCCCTCGGCGGAAACCGTCGAGGTCGCCAGTGCCGGGCATTGGGTCCATGCCGATAATCCCAATGGCTTCATGGCGGCCATTTCCGGCTTCCTGGCCAAGTGATCAGTGTCGAATTAGGAGTCGCCTTCCTGTCAGCAAACTTGCTAGATGTAACACAATGTGACGTTGGTCAATTTCGGGAAAGTGGGACGCCGGCTTGGAAATCGTCAGTGCAGTCAGGCTCCAGCGTCTGATCGTCGCCTATGCCGTCGGAGCCATGGTCGTGGTGGGGGTGGGGGTGGCGGCCGCCAGCATCCTGCCGCTCAAGAGCCGGATGGCCGAGGCGGCCGACCATGCTTTCGAGCATGCTCTTGATCTTCAGGTGGGCTCCATCGGCGAGACCATCGGCCGCATGGGCGATCTCGCCCGTCAGGTTACCAGCCGCAGCGTCATTCGCGATGCTCTGGCCGCCTATAATCGTGGGCAGACCGGGCTGGAGGATCTGAGGGCTTTCACCGCCGACAAGCTGGCGGATTCCATGAAGCTGTCGCCCATGGTCCTGGGGATCACCCGGCTTGGCCCCGACCTTCGCCCTCTGGTGAGTGTCGGCAAGCCCATTCCCGACGAGCTTTGGAGCTCGGGTGCGGTCGAGCCGCCGGCCTTGGGCTCGCCTCGGCAGATCGGCGGCATCTGGATGATGGTGGTGTCGGCGCCGATCCGCAACCGCGAGGGCGGGCGCGAAGGGGTCGATATTCTGCTGATCGACGCTTCCGGAATTCGCGCCCAGGTTGGTAGCGTCCACAATCTGGGCGAGAGCGGTGAGGTTCTGCTGGGGCGGATGGGGCCCAAGGGGCCTGAGCTGTTTTTTCCCCGCCGCGATGGGAACCTGACTTCCGACGGTGAGGTCGCCACCGTTTTCGCCGCGGCGGGCGAGGCGACCACCCGGCTCAATCTGACGGCGGCCGATGGCACGCCCGACGTGGCGCTGGTGGAAAAGCTGCCCGCTGCCGGTTGGGTGGTGATGGCCCGGCAATCGGCGGCGGAACTGCACCACAGCATCGACCGGTTGGTGATGATGGTCGCCGCCGGCGTAGCGGTGCTGATCCTGCTGGCCATCGCCGGCTTTCTGGTGCTGCTGCGGCCGCTGACCGGGCGCATCCTGATCGCCGCCGGCGATCTCCGCCGCGAACTGGATGAGCGCCAGCGCGCTCAGGCGGCCCTGGAGCGCGCGCTGGAAAGCACCATCGAGGCGGTGGCCTCCACCATCGAGATGCGCGATCCCTATACCGCTGGCCATCAGCGTCGTGTCGCCGAGATCGCGGTGGCCATCGGCCGCGAACTGGGCCTGGACGAGGATCGTCTCAACGGTCTTCGGGTGGCGGGAACCATCCACGATATCGGCAAGATCGCCATTCCGGCCGAAATTCTTACCCGTCCCGGCCGGATCGGTCCGCTGGAGATGGATATTATCCGCGCCCATGCCGCCGATGGCTGCGACATCCTCAAGGGCGTGGATTTCCCCTGGCCAGTGACCGACATGGTGCGCCACCACCACGAGCGCATGGATGGAAGCGGCTATCCCGATGGCCTCTGTGGGGATGAAATCCTCATGGAAGCCCGCATTCTGGCGGTGGCAGACGTGGTCGAGGCCATCGCCTCGGATCGTCCCTATCGCGCCGCGCTGGGCATCGACGTGGCCATGTCCGAGATTCAGGCCAAACGCGGCACCGCGTTCGACGAACGGGTGGTGGACGCCTGTCGCCTTCTGGTGGCGGAGGGCCGCCTGCCGCTGGACGGCGAGCGCAGCATCCAGGCCCTGTCGCAGCAGGCCTACGGGTTCGGCTGAGGGTCAGTAGTCAGCCAGAGGATGGGCCGGGGCGTGTTCGTTGCGATCACGGAACTCCTCCATGATCGTCTGCACGCCGTCGATCTGGTCGAGGAAGGCATCGACGCAGGCCGGGTCGAAATGGTGGCTCGATTGCTCTCGCAGGAAGGCGATGGCCTTGTCCACCGACCACGCCTGCTTGTAAGGGCGGGTCGAGGTCAGGGCGTCGAAGACGTCGGCGACGGCCACAATGCGCCCCTCCAACGGAATGGCCTCGCCGGCCAGTCCCTGGGGATAGCCGCTACCGTCGAACTTCTCATGGTGGCTGCGGGCGATCTCGGAGGCGAGGCGGACCAGACGCGACGGGCTGTCCTTGAGGATATCCCAGCCGAACATGGCATGCTGCTTCATGATGGTGAATTCGGTCTCGGTCAGGCGGTCCGGCTTGAGCAGGATCATGTCCGGAATCCCCACCTTGCCGACGTCATGCATGGGCGCGGCCAGTTCCAGGCGTTCCACCCGCTCGGCCGGCAGGCCCAGGCCGCGGGCGATCAGAGCGGAGAAACGGGCCATGCGCTCGATGTGGGCACCGGTTTCGGGGTCTCGATATTCCGCCGCCTTGGACAGGCGCATCACCAGTTCTTCGGCCGCCCGGTCGTGTAGGGTCAGCTGGGATTTGCGCAGCGCCAGCAGATTGCGTGACCGCGCCATCAGTTCGTGGCCGTCCACCGGCTTGGTCAGAAAGTCGATGGCGCCCAGGTCCAGGGCCTGCTGGCGGACTTCCTTGACGTCGGCGGTGGTAACCACCACCACGGGCACTTCCCGCAGGTCTTCGCGCAGCCGTAGGCGGCGAATGAATTCCAGCCCATCCACGTCGGGCATCATGTAATCGGTGAGGATCAGGTCGGGGGTGTTGCTTTCGCACCATTCCAGGGCCGCCACCGCCGACTCCATGGTCACCACCTGACAGCCGTCCAGCTTGGCGAGCCGGGCCTTCAGCAGCATCAGATTGGTGGGGTTGTCGTCGACGACCAGGGCGATCATGGGGCGGCTTTCAGGGAAGTTTGTAGACGGAGCCGGCGAGTTGGCCGGGCAGGGCCTCGACCGTCCGGTCGAGTTGATCCAGGCCTTCGCCGATACCGTGACCGGCGCGGGCCGCGTTTTCCAGCGCCATGCAGGCGTCGCGGATGGCATGGAGACCGAGGCTGGCGGCGGCGCCCTTGATGGTATGGCCTTCGCGGCGCACCCGTTCTCCCTCGCCGGTCTCGGCGGCGCGGCGGCCGGTGGCCACCCGCAGACGGGCGTCTTCCATGAATTTTTCCAGGATGGCGACGACCGTCTCGGCCTCGAGATCATCCTTTAAGGCATCGAGCACGGCGAAATCCACCGCCGGGCCGCTGGCCGTCGGGGGGGCGGGCGGAGCGGCGGGCCTGGGGGCCTCGGCGGCGTAGCGTGCCACCACCTCGGACAACTTTTTGCGGTCGATGGGCTTGCTGATATAGCCGTCCATGCCGGAATCCAGGCACTTCTGATCATCGCCGCGCATGGCGTTGGCTGTCATGGCGACGATGGGGATGCTGGCCGCCGGGATGGCGAGGGCGCGAATTGTCCGGGTCGCCTCCAGCCCGTCCATCTCGGGCATCTGCACGTCCATCAGCACCAGATCGTAGGGTAGCAGCCGTACCGCCTCCACCGCTTCGGCACCATCACCCACCACATCCACCGAATGTCCCAGCTTGCGCAGCAGGCCCAACGCAACCTGCTGATTCACCGGATTGTCCTCGGCCACCAGGATGCGCAGCCGCCGGGTGGCGGCCTCACCCTCGCTTCTAGCCTCTCCTCGCGGAGCCGGGGCACCGGTGCTCCCACCAAGGCCGAGCACCCGGCCAATGGCATCGAGGATGGCGCCTTGGCGTAGCGGCTTGTGCAGGAAGGCATCGATGACGCCAGCGGCGGCGCGGTCGATCATGCCCTGAGAGGAGGTTGCGATCAGGCGGGTCGGCGCCAGCATGGGGATGGCGCGGATCATGCGGATCATGTCGGGGCCGCTGACCATGGGCATCTGGGTATCGATCAGCGCCACCTCGAAGGGCCGCTGCTCCGCCGCCGCCCGGGTCATGGCGTTCATGCCGGAACCGGCATCGGGGCAGGCGGTAACCTCGGCGCCGAAGGCGCGAAGCTGGCGTTCCAGCACATCGAGATTGACGGCGTTGTCATCCACCACCAGCACCCGCCGGCCGGTGAGGTCGGAGGCAGAGGCGCCGGCGACGGCATGGGGGACGACGTCCAGCGGCAGAGTGATCCAGAACAGCGAACCCTTGCCCGGCTCACTGTCCAGCCCGACTTCACCGCCCAGCAGTTCCGCCAGCCGTCTGGTGATGGCCAGTCCGAGGCCGGTGCCGCCGTAGCGTCGCGCGGTGGAGGCGTCCACCTGCGAGAACATGGAGAACAGGCCGCCCTGGGCCTCCTTTGGGATGCCGATGCCGGTATCGGAGACGGTGAAGCGGGCGATCAGCCGGCCATCGCCCCGCTTCACCGCCTTGACCTCGATGGCGACGCCCCCCTGATGGGTGAACTTGACGGCGTTGCCCGCCAGATTCATCAGCATCTGACGCAGACGGCCGGGGTCGCTACGCACCACTGGCGCCAGATCGGGGGCGATCAGGCTAGCGATCTCGATCCCCTTGGCATGGGCGCGCGGCGCCAGGATATCCACCACGCTTTCCACCAGGGGGAGCAGCTCGAATTCGGTGTAGTCGAGATCGAGTTTGCCCGCCTCCATCTTGGAGAAGTCGAGGATGTCGTTGATGACGGTCAGCAGCGATTCCCCGGAATCGCGGATGGTCTCCGCAAAGTGGCGCTGCTCCTCGGTCAGTTCGGAATCCAGCAGCAGGCCGGTCATGCCGATCACCCCGTTCATGGGGGTGCGGATTTCGTGGCTCATGGTGGCGAGGAATTCCGATTTGGCGCGGTTGCCGGCCTCGGCCGCCTCCTTGGCCTCGCGCAGCTGGCTTTCCACCAGACGGCGCTGGGTGATGTCGCGGAAACCGACCACTACGCCCACCTGATTCCCCTGCTCCAGCACCGGCGAGGCGATGTATTCCACCGGCAGGACGGTGGTGTCCTTGCAGCGGAAGCTGGCCTCGTCGTCGCGCAGCGAGGTGGTCCGCCGCAGCAGCATGCTAAAGAGCTTGTCGGCGGTCTCCGGATCGGCGGCCAGCAGCGGCAGTATGTCGCTCTGCACCAGCTCCGCCCCGTCATAACCGAGCAATTCGGCGGCGGCGCGGTTGACGAAGGTGGCGCGGCCATTGAGATCGACACCGAAGATGCCGTCATCGACGCTTTCCAGGATCGAGGCATTGCGCTGGGCCAAGCGCTCGACCTCCGCCTCGCTGGCATGCAGCAATTCCTCCGCCGCCATCTCGTCGGTGATGTCCGATGCCGTGCCGCGATAGCCGATGAAGGTCTCGTCGGCGTCGAAAATGGGCTTCCCGTTAACCCGCAGCACCCGGCTCGTCTCAGCCTTCGCCTTGGTGCGATAGGTGAAGTTGCGGAATGGTCGCCGCGCTTGGAGGTCTTCCAGATGCTGGCGCCGCAACTCGGGATCGGTGTCGTCGGCGATCATCTCCTCGCGGGTGCAGCCGATGAAATTCTCCGAGACGAAGCGGGTCTTGTCGTTGAGACTGCCCAGGAATTGGGTGAAGCGCAGGTCCGGGCCGGTCTCCCAGAACCAGTCCGATGAGGATTCGGCGAAGTCGCGGAAGCGCTGCTCACTGCTCACCATCTCCAACTCGATGCGCTTGCGCTCGGAAATGTCGCGGAGGATCACGACGAAATGGGGGACGCCGGTGGGGGTGAGGTCGCCCACGCCCAACTCTACCGGGAACAGGGCGCCGCCCTTGCGTTGGGCGCTGGCCTCGCGGCCGAGCCCGAACAGCCGGGCCATACCGGCAGCCGGCACGACGCCGCAGGCCATTTCGGCCCGCTCCTGGTCGGTGGGTGGGATCAGGGTCTGGACGCTGCGCCCGATCAGTTCGCCCCTGGTATAGCCGAAGGTGATCAGCAGCGCCGGATTGACGCTGCTGATAGTGCCGGCACGGTCGGCAATGACGATGCCCTCGCCGACGGTGTCGAGAATGGCCTGGAGATGGGCTTCGGCCTGCTGGCGCGAGACCTGATTGGCGGCCCGCAATTCCTCTTCCATCAGCCGGGCCGAGCGATCAGCCAGCCGGCGTTCGCGGTCGTTCTCGTCATAACTTTGGCTGATCAGCTCCAGCAGCAGTGCGAAATCAGGAGTTCCGTCGGAGCTGCCCTTGGAGGCTCGGGCTAGCTGTCGCTGAAGCAGGCGATGCATGGTTATTCTCGCCCTCGCCGGGCGCAGGCTCCGCCTGCTTGGCCGCCACCGCAATGGCGGCTGGGCATGGTTCGAAAGGACCGCACCATGCCCTAGCTCTCCGAAATCGTGGTGATGGTCATGGTCTGGTTATGCAGTTCGCATTTTCCGGTGAAGCCGTGTGGCGAGATTTCACCATAGGAGTAAAAGCCGATCAGACCGGCCTGCGGGCCCAATGTCTCGGCGACGATCTCCACCTCTTCGACGATGCGCTGCCCCATCAGCAGCTTGCGGCCAATGCAACTGACCAGGATGGCGAGGCAGGGGCGGCCGGTGGCGGCGGCCTCGGCGGCCTTGGCGGCACCGTCCACCAGATTGTCGAAATTGCCCCGCATCAGCCGCGCCACATGGCCGGTGGGCAGGTCGCCGGCAAAGGTCATGGTCTTGTCGGAATCGTTGATGCCGACGATGGTCCGCACGACCTCGGAGCCATCGGCGCCCTGGGGCAACCGGATGGACAGCGGGAACAACAGGGCGCTGCCCGGCAGTCCGTTGGCTTCTTCGCCGAGATAGCGCTTGTAGAGGTCGAGCGCCGGCTCGCCATCCAGTTCGTACAGCACATTGCCCTCGGCCCGGGTGATGGTGCGCGGGGGGCCGAACTCGTCCCAGCCTCCGAAGCTGCCATGGCCGATCTCCAGCCCTTCGCCGTAAAGCCCGACCGCCGCCACCCGGCCCGGGGCCATGGCGTCGTTACAGCCGACAGCGGTGGATTGGAAACGGGCGCCGTCCCCGGCCAGGCCGCCGGTGACCACCACATCCCCGGCAACGGTGTCCCGGCAGCCGGCCACCAGGGAATCGCCGTTGACCCGGGTGCCGTCGGAGAGGATGAACAGAGCCTTGAGGTCGTCTTCCGCCAGTTCGGCGGCCAGTTCGGCGCCGACTTTCCGCGATTGGGAGATATCGCCCAATGCGCGCAGAGCGGTGCGGACCCGTGCCCGGGCGAAGCCCAGGGCCGCCACCACGATGGTTCCATCCAGGACCTCATCGCCGCTGATCTCGCCGCCGGTGGTGCAGCCGACGATGGCGGCGCCACCGTAACTATCGCGCAGGGCGGAGAGGATGTCTTCGGGGGGCTGGGCGCCCGGGGCGGCGAAATAGAGCACCAGCGAGGCCGGGGTCTTGTGCTCCCCCTGGGTGCTCCAGCCGTTTGCCGCCGTCCAGGTCCGCTGCTCGATCCACATGGAATCCCTCTCTGGTCCGCGGCGGAGCGCAAGCCCTGGCACCGTCCGGTTATGGCTCTAAAGTATTACTTTGATATTAGTCGGATTGCAATGCCAGCTCCCGGACCGATGGCCAACGTTACCCTCTGTTACAGACAGACCGCCCGGCAACGATCATACTCGCCGACATCGATGATCAATCGGAGTGGATGGCGTGGGTCTGGGCGATCTCAAGGATTTGCAGCCGCCAGCGGCGAAGCGGTGGATGGTTGCCGGAGCGGTTGCCGTGGCGGCGGCCCTGGCCGCCTATGTCTTCTGGCCCGCCGGGCAGCCGGCCAAGCCACAGGCTCAGGGCCGGCCCGGCGGCGAAGGCCGTCCGGTCCAGGTCCAGACCGCTCCGGTGGCGCGCAAGGACGTTCCCATCTATCTCGACGGCCTTGGCACGGTCCAGGCCTACAACACCGTAACGGTGCGCTCGCGCGTCGACGGCGAGCTGATCGAGGTCCTGTTCAAGGAAGGCCAGGATGTGCGGGCCGGCGAGGTGCTGGCACAAATCGATCCACGGACCTATCGCGCAGCCTACGAACAGGCCCTGGCGACCCGCGACAAGGACAATGCCCAACTGGACGCGGCCCGGCGTGATCTCGCCCGCTATGTCGGCCTGGGCGACCGGGTGACCGGCCAGAGCGTCGATACCCAGCGCGCCCTGGTGCGTCAGCTGGAGGCCACGGTGCGCGCCGACGAGGCGTCCATCTCCAATGCCAAGACCATGCTGAGCTACACCGTCATTGCCTCGCCCATCGACGGGCGGGTGGGGTTGCGAACGGTTGATCGCGGCAATATCGTCCATGCCTCGGATTCCACCGGATTGGTGACGGTGACCCAGCTTCAGCCGGTGGCGGTGATGTTTACCCTGCCGCAGCAGAGCCTTCCCGCCATCAATGATCGGCTGCGCGAGGGCGCCAGACTGGAGGTCACCGCCTTCCAGCCGGAGACCCGGACCCTGGTCGATAGCGGCGAGTTGGAACTGGTGGACAATCTCATCGACCAGACCACCGGGACGATAAAGCTCAAGGCGGTGCTGCCCAATGCCGAGCGACGGTTGTGGCCGGGCGGCTTCGTCAACGTGCGCCTGCTGCTTTCAGTGCGCCGGGCTGGGCTGGTGATTCCGGCCGCCGCGGTGCAGCGTGGGCCGCAGGGACCTTACGCCTTCGTGGTCAAATCCGATCAGACGGTGGAAATGCGCCCGGTGAAGGTCGCCACGGTCGAGGCGGAACAGGCCCTGCTCGACAGTGGCCTGGAGGAAGGCGAGATCGTGGTTACCGAAGGCGTCGGCAAGCTCCAGCCCGGCAGCCGTATCGCTACCGGTGGCGAGGGGAGCGGCGAGGGCGGCAACCGCAAGGGCAAGCGTCAGCCATGAGCCCTGCGCCTGAGGGATGGAGCCCCGACGAGCCGCAGGCGCGCGGCCAAGGGCCGGCGCAGCTTGTGCCGAGGAGGCCTAGCCCTGCGGATGCAGGGCGTCCGGCGCCTGAGGGATTCCAATCATGAACATCTCCTCTCCGTTCATTCACCGGCCGGTGGCGACGTGGTTGCTGGCTCTGGCGGTGGTGCTGGGCGGCATGCTGGGGTTCCGGATGCTGCCGGTCTCGGCCTTGCCCCAGGTGGACTTTCCCACCATCCAGGTGACCACGCAGTTGCCCGGTGCCAGCGCGGACACCATGGCTTCGCTGATCACCACGCCCTTGGAGCGGCAGTTCGGGCTGATCCCCGGTCTGGCGGTGATGACCTCCACCTCGTCGCAGACCACCAGCGCCATCACCCTGCAATTCGACCTGGGCAAGAGCATCGACGTGGCGTCGGAGGAGGTGCAGGCCGCCATCGACGCCGCCCGTGGCGTGCTGCCGGTCAACCTTCCCTATCCGCCGGTCTACTCCAAGGTCAATCCCGCCGATCAGCCGGTGATGACCCTGGCCCTGACCTCGGACTCGCTGCCCATCACCAAGGTCAACGACGTCGCCGATACCCTGCTGGCGCAGAAGCTGTCGCAGATCAGCGGCGTCGGTCGGGTCTCGGTGGAAGGCGGCCAGCGTCCGGCGGTGCGGGTGCAGTTGGACCCGATGCGGCTGGCCTCCTATGGCCTGTCGCTGGAGGATGTGCGCACGGCCCTGGCCAAGGCCAATGTGGACATGCCCAAGGGCAGCTTCGACGGCGCCCGTCAGGCCCTCAGCCTCGGTGCCAATGACCAGATTTCCGATCCCATGCTCTACCCCCTCCAGGTGGTGACCTGGAAGAACGGCGCGCCGGTGCGTATCCAGGACCTGGGTCAGGTGGTTGAGGGGGTGGAGAACTCCCGCGTCGCCGGCTGGTATGACGGCAAGCCGGCGGTGATCATTAATGTCCAGCGCCAGCCCGGTGCCAACATTGTCGCCACCGTGGACCGCATCAAGGAAAAGCTGCCCGAGTTGACGCGGGCGATTCCGGTGGGGGTGAAGCTGTCGGTGCTGGCCGACCGTACCGAGACCATCCGCGCCTCGGTCAGCGATGTGGAGTTTACCCTGGTCCTCACGGTGGTGCTGGTGATCGGGGTGATCTGGGTGTTTCTGCGCAGTCCGCGCGCCACCCTGATTCCGGCGGTGGCCTTGCCGCTGTCGCTGGTGGGGACCTTTGGGGTGATGGCGCTTTGGGGCTTCTCGCTCGACAATCTGTCGCTGATGGCGCTGACCATCTCCGCCGGCTTCGTGGTCGATGACGCCATCGTTATGATCGAGAACATCGTCCGGTACATCGAAAAGGGCATGCGCCCTTTCGAGGCGGCCTTGGCCGGCGCCAGCGAGATCGGCTTCACCATCGTGTCCTTGACCGTGTCGCTGGTGGCGGTGTTCATCCCGCTGCTGTTCATGACCGGCATCGTCGGCCGGCTGTTTCGCGAATTCGCCCTGACGCTGACCGTGGCGGTGGTGGTCTCGGCGGTGGTGTCGCTGACGCTGACTCCCATGATGTGCGGTCATCTGCTCAAGGGTGGGCACCAGGAGGCCAAGTCCGGCCGTCTGTTCGAGGCGCTCAAGGATTTCTACGGCCGGTCGCTGACTTGGGTGTTGCGGCGGCAGACCGAGACCCTGGTGCTGGCGGTGGTGACCCTGGTGCTGACCGTGGTGATGTATGTGGCCATGCCCAAAGGTTTTCTGCCGGCGCAGGACACCGGCGTGATCATCGCCACCACCGACGGGCGGCCGGAGATTTCCTTCAAGGCCATGTCGGAGCTTCAGCGCCGGGTGGCCGATATCGTTCGTGACGACCCCGACGTGACGGCGGTGGCCTCGTTCCTCGGTGCCGGTCCGGTCAACGCCACCGCCAATACCGGCCATATGACCATCGTGCTGAAGTCGCGCAAGGACCGCACGTCCGGCGTCGAGGCGATCATCGCCCGCATGGCGGAGCGGCTGGTGTCGGTGGCGGGGATGGAGGTTCACCTCAAGGCCGCCCAGGACATCCAGATTTCGCCCCGGACCAGCCGCACCCAATTCCAGTACACCCTGACCGACATCGATATCGCCGAGCTTGGGGGCTGGGCGCCCAAGGTTCTGGAGCGGCTGCGGGCCTCGCCCCGGCTGATGGATGTCGCCTCGGATTCCCAGGATGGTGGCCTGCAGGCCGACGTGATCATCGACCGCGACAAGGCGGCGCGGCTGGGGGTGCTGCCCCAAGCCATCGACGACACCCTCTACGACGCTTTCGGCCAGCGCCAGATTTCCACCATCTATTCCCAGGTCAACCAGTACCACGTCATCCTGGAAGTGGCGCCGGACTACCAACTGGGGCCGGAGGCGTTGCAGGCCATTTACGTGCGTTCGTCCACCGGGGCGCTGGTGCCGCTATCGGCCTTCGCCCGGGTGTCACGCTCGGTGGCGCCGTTGGCGATCACCCATCAGAGCCAGTTCCCCGCCGTCACCCTGTCGTTCAATCTGGCGCCCGGCACCTCGCTCAGCCAGGCTACCCGCGAGATCGACCAGATCGGCGCCGAGTTGGGCCTGCCCGAGACCATTGCCGGCGAGTTCTCCGGCGATGCAGCCGAGTTCCGGCGCTCGCTGGACAGTCAGCCCTGGCTGATCGTGGCGGCGGTGGTGGTGATCTACATCGTGCTCGGCGTGCTTTATGAAAGCACCATCCACCCGGTCACCATTCTCTCGACCCTGCCCTCGGCCGGCGTCGGCGCGCTGCTGGCGCTGTTGCTCACCGGCAATGACCTGTCGCTGGTGGGGCTGATCGGCATCGTGCTGCTGATGGGCATCGTCAAGAAGAACGCCATCATGATGATCGACTTTGCCCTGGAGGCGGAGCGGGTAGAGGGCAAGACGCCCGACGAAGCCATCTTCCAGGCCAGCCTGCTGCGCTTCCGCCCCATCATGATGACCACCATGGCGGCGCTGCTGGGGGCCCTGCCGCTGGCCTTCGATGCCGGCACCGGCTCCGAGCTGCGGCGCCCGCTGGGCATAGCCATCGTGGGCGGCCTGCTGATCAGCCAGTTGCTGACCCTTTACACCACGCCGGTGATCTATCTGGCGCTGGACCGCCTCAAGCGCCGCTTCGCCGGGGCGCCGGCCGCTGTTCCCGAGACGGCGGAGTAGGGGGCCATGGGCGGCTTCTCCGGGCTCTTCATCGCGCGGCCGGTGGCCACCATGCTGCTGGCCCTGGGACTGTTTCTCGCCGGGCTGGTCGCCTTCGACCATCTGTCGGTGGCGCCGCTGCCCAAGGTGGACTTCCCCACCATCATGGTCCAGGCCCGGTTGCCCGGCGCCGATCCCGCCACCATGGCCGCCACGGTGGCGGCCCCGCTGGAGCGCCGGCTGGGTGAGATTCCGGGGGTGGCCGAGCTGACCTCGACCAGCAATCAGGGCTCCACCACCATCATCGCCCAGTTCGATCTCGACCGCGACATCAACGGCGCCGCCCACGACGTACAGGCCGCCATCAATGCTGCCGCCGCCGAACTGGCGGTGGACTTGCCGTCGCCGCCCACTTACCGCAAGCTCAATCCGGCGGAATCGCCCATCCTGATCCTGGCGGTGACCTCGGAGTCCCTGTCCTCGGCCAAAGTCTATGACGCCGCCGACGCCATTCTGGCTCAGCGCATTTCCCAGGTGGAGGGAGTGGCGCAGGTCTCGCTCAGCGGCGCCGAGAAGCCGGCGGTGCGGGTGCGGGTCAATCCCGGTCAGCTGGCAGCCATGGGGCTCGGCCTGGAGGACGTGCGCACCACTCTGGCTCAGGCCAATGTGGACAGTCCCAAGGGCAGCCTTGACGGTGAAAGCTCCGCCCATACCATCGCCGCCAATGACCAGCTTTACGTGGCCTCGGGCTATGCCCCGCTGATCGTGCGCGCAGCCAATGGCGCTATCGTGCGCCTGTCGGCGGTGGCGCATGTGGTGGATTCGGTGGAGAACACCCGGCTCGGCGGCTGGTTCAACCGTGACCGGGCGGTGCTGGTGATCATCAGCAAGCAGCCCGGCGCCAACGTGGTCGAGACCGTGGACGGCATCAAGGAGATCCTGCCCCAGTTGCGGCGCTGGATGCCGGCGGGAACCAACGTGACGGTGCTGTCCGACCGTACCGGCAACATCCGCGCCAATCTCGACGATGTGGAGACCACCCTGGCCATCTCCATCGCCCTGGTGATCCTGGTGGTCTATCTGTCGCTGGGGCGCATGACGCCGACCATGGCGGCCTCGGTGACGGTGCCGCTATCCTTGGCAGCCACCTTCGCGGTGATGTGGCTGGTGGGCTATTCCCTCAACAATATCTCGCTGATGGCGGTGATCATTTCGGTGGGCTTCGTGGTCGACGATGCCATTGTCATGATCGAGAACATCGCGCGGCATATCGAGAACGGCGAGGGCGCCCTGGAGGCGGCACGCAAGGGATCGCGGGAGATCGTCTTCACCGTGATCTCCATCACCCTGTCGCTGGTGGCGGTGTTCATCCCGCTGTTGTTCATGGGTGGCATCATCGGCCGGTTGTTCCGGGAATTCGCCGTCACCCTGTCGGTGGCCATCGTGGTCTCGGCCATGGTATCGCTGACCGTGACCCCCACCCTGTTCGGTCATCTGATGGCCCGTCGCCGCCATCGCAAGCCGTCGGCCCTGGCGCGGGCGGGCGAGGCGGCCATGGCCTGGAGCGAGCGCCATTACGAGTCCGGCCTGGGCTGGGTGCTGCGGCATCAGTGGCTGATGCTCGGCGTGATGGTCGGCACGGTGGCGCTGACCGTCTATCTCTATGGCGTGGTGCCCAAGGGCTTTTTTCCGCCCCAGGATACCGGCATGGTCATGGCGTCGGTGGAGGGTCCGGTGGACATTTCCTTCCGGGCTATTTCCGAACGCCAGCAGAAGGTGGCCGAGGTGGTGCTGTCCGATCCGGCGGTGCAGGGGCTGGGCTCGTTCGTGGGCACTGGCGGCGGTCCCGGCGGTGGCGGCAATACCGGGCGGATGTTCATCGATCTCAAGCCCTTTTCCGAGCGCAAGGCCAGCGCTCAGGACGTGATCAACCGCTTGCGGCCCAAACTGGCCAGGGTGGACGGGGTCTCTGTGTTCATGCAGCCGGGCCAGGATATCCGGGTGGGCGGACGCATGGGCAAGGCCCAGTTCCAGTTCGTCTTGTGGAGTGAATCCCTCGATGATCTCGTCGCCTGGACGCCCAGGCTGGTGGATCGGCTGAAGCAGGAGAAGGGGCTGCTGGACGTGTCCAGCGACCAGGATGCCGCCATTCCCCAGATGCAGGTTGTGGTGGATCGCGATGCCGCGGCCCGTCTGGGGGTCAGTATGAGCGACGTGGATCAGGTGCTCCAGGATGCCTTCGCCCAGCGTCAGGTCTCGACCATCTATACCCAGCGGAATCAGTACAAGGTGGTGCTGGAGGTGGAGCCCCGCTTCCAGGAGGATCCCTCCTCGCTGCACCTGCTCTGGGTCAAGTCCAGTGGCGGGCAGCAGGTGCCGCTGGACACGCTGGCGCGGTTCGAAGCCGTGCCGGCACCCATGTCGGTGGCGCATCAGGGCCAGTATCCGGCGGCGACGCTCACCTTCAATCTGGCGCCGGGCACGCCGCTGGGCGACGCGGCCACAAAGCTGCAAGGGGCGGCGCGCGATATCGGCCTGCCGGCCAACATCCATTGGGAATTCGCCGGCAATGCCAAGGCCTTCGCCCAATCCCTCGGCGATCTGCCGATCCTGATCGGTGCCGCCCTGCTGGCCATCTATATCGTGCTGGGGGTGCTGTACGAGAGCACCATCCATCCCATCACCATCATCTCGACCCTGCCCTCGGCCGGCATCGGGGCATTGCTGGCCCTGATGATCACCGGGACCGAGTTGACCCTGATCAGCGTCATCGGCGTCCTGTTGCTCATGGGGATCGTGAAGAAGAACGGCATCCTGCTGGTGGATTTCGCCATCGCGGCCGAGCGTCGGGGCATGACGCCGGATCAGGCGATCCATGCCGCCTGCCGCACCCGCTTCCGCCCCATCACCATGACCACCCTGACGGCGCTGCTGGGCGCGGTGCCGCTGGCTTTGGCCACGGGGCCGAGCGGGGCGCTCCGTCAGCCGCTGGGCATTGCTATCGTCGGCGGGCTGTTGCTGTCGCAGATGCTGACCCTTTATACCACGCCGGTGGTCTATCTGTCGTTCGCCCGTCTGTCGGCGTGGTGGCAGCGGCGCCGGCAGACGGAGGTTTGACGTGAAGACGCGCTTTTCCATCCTCATGGCCGCCCTGGCCCTTGCCGCCTGCTCGGTCGGCGATACTTACGTCAAGCCTGAAGCCAAGCCGCCGGCGGCGTGGAAGAACGCCACCACCACCGCCGCCTGGCCATCGGCCGATTGGTGGCGGCGTTTCGGCTCGCTGCGGCTGGACGAGTTGATGCGCCAAGCCCAGGCCGACAATTTCGACCTTGCCATTGCCATCGCCAAGGTGCGTCAGGCCGACGCCCAGGCCTCCATCGCCGGGGCCGGGCTGCTGCCCTCGCTGTCGGGAAGTGCCGGGGCGACGCGGTCGCGGGGCTCCATGGCGTCCAGTTCCTTGTCCAGTTCCAGCACCCGGGTGGCCAAGCCGGTCTACTCCTCCTCCTACAACACCCTGGCCAGCGCCAGCTACGAGGTGGATTTCTGGGGCAAGAACACCGCAACCCTGGCCTCGGCCGAAGCTTTGGCCCAGGCCAGCCGCTTCGACCAGCAGACTGTTATGCTGACCGTTCAGTCTAGTATCGCCAACACCTATTTCGAGGTGCTGAGTCTGCAGGAGCGGGTGCGGCTGGCGCGGGAAAATATCCGGAATGCCGATAGCGTTCTGGCGGTTTTCCGCGACCGGCAGCAATTCGGCACCGCCACATCGCTGGACGTCGCCCAGCAGGAAAGCGTGGTCGCCGGCTTGCGGGCCGCCACGCCGCCGCTGGAACAGCAGATGCGGCAGGACTTCAACGCGCTTGCCATACTGACCGGTCGGTTACCCGAGGAATTGCTTTTGGTTCCCGAGACGCTGGAGGCGGTCTCGGTGCCGGTGGTTGCGGCGGGGCTGCCGTCGGAACTGCTGGGCCGCCGCCCCGACGTGCAGTCGGCGGAGGCGTCCCTGCGATCCGCCAATGCCGATATCGCCGTGGCCCGCGCCGCTTGGTTCCCCTCCATTTCGCTGACCGGGCAGGGGGGCTTCCAGAGCCTTGATCTCGCCAAGATGATGACCCATGCCGCCATGCTTTGGTCGGTGGGGCCGACGCTGAGCGTGCCGATCTTCGACGGAGGAAAGATCGCCGGCACCGTGGAGCAGAAGCGGGGGCGCTATGAGGAATTGGCTCAGACTTACCGCAAGGCGGTGGCGTCCGCCTTTTCCGATGTGGAGAACGCCCTGATCGCGGTGGAAAAGACCGCCGAGGAAGTGGAGGCTCAGCGGGTCAACGAAGCGACGGCGCACCGGGCTTTCGACATCGCCCAGGTCCAGCTTCAGGGCGGCGTCGCCGACATCACCAGCGTGCTCAATACCCAGAAGACGCTGTTCGCTGCCCAGGACAGTCTGACCCAGGCTCGCCTCGCCCATCTCCAGGCAGTGGTGGGTCTCTACAAGGCCCTCGGAGGCGGCTGGGCGGTCGCGGCTCCCTAGTCGTCTTCCTTGCGGAGCTTGCCTTCCAGCAGCTCTTCCTGGGTGCCTTCGGCCATGAACATGCTGCGGATACGTTCCAGCTGGACATGGTCCAGGGCGATGTCCTGGGCGATCAGCACGTCGTGCAGGAGCTTCAATTCCTCGAGAATGAGGGAATGGAGTGCCTCGTGGGCGGCCGAAGGGAAGGGCCGGTTGTCCATCAGCCGTTCCTCGGCGGCGAAATGCGCCTCGATGCGTCTCACCAGCCGGTCGAAATGGGTGTGGATGATCTCCGGCGCCACTCCGGCGGCGGCAAGGCCGCAGAATTTCCCGACCTCAACCATCAATTGATAGCTCTTCAGGGTCAGGGCATCGCCTGGAGATGAGGCATCCATGGAGAACTCCCAGGTCGAAATGGAAGGCTGTTTCGATGGGGACCCTAACATGTGGGTCGGGGGGCTTGTACCCCGCAGGGCAGCTGTAACCGATTCTTCATCTCGCCGCTCCAACCTGTTCATATTATATGATATTTTTCTAATGCCGGGTTGAGTGATCTATGCCATTGGTCTATAGTGGAGATCAGGCTGCCGGTCGCGGTAGTTGCGCCGGATAGGGGGTGTGATGGAACGACTTCTCTCCCGTTTGGCGCTTGGATACCAGATCGGCTCACTGGTTTTTCTGGCCGGAGCGGTGTTCCTGGCGGCGGCACTGTTGCTGTGGATCAGCCAGTCCCAGGAAGGCAGCGCCCGCCTTGAAGCGGAGCAGTACCGGGCGGTGATGGCCCAGTCTACGGCAGTGGATACGGCCCTGTTGCAGGCCCGCCGCCAGGAGAAGAATTTCCTGCTGCGCCACGACGAGGATTCGGTGTCCAAGCAGGCCCGCCACGTGGCGGAGGCCCAGGCGGCGCTGGACCAGATGCTGGCCCTGCTGCCCGGCGATGGTCCGCCCCGGCGCGAGCTGATCGGCAAGGTCAGGGACGGCACCGCCAAATACGCCGGGGCCTTCGTCAAGATGGTCCAGATTCAGCGTCAGGTGGGCTTCACCGACCAGGAGGGCTGGCAGGGCGCCTTGCGAGCGTCCGCCAACGAGATCGAACAGGCTCTCAGCGGCGGCGAGCAGCCGGAGCTGACCATCCTGATGCTTCAGATGCGGCGGCAGGAAAAGAACTTCCTCTTGCGGCGCGACGCCAAGGATCGCGCCGGGCTGAATGCCCTGGCCGCGGATTTCGCCAAGGCCCTGGCCGGGTCCTCGCTGAGCGGGGCCGAACGCGCAGCCATCACCGAGCGCTTGAGCCGCTATACCAGTGACTTCAACGCCGCCGCCGACGGGCTCAACGCCGTCGCCGAATTGGAAAAGGTGATGATCCAGACCCATCGTGAATGGCTGGAAGGCGTGATCGATTCCATGACAAAGGATGCCCGCGCCGCGTCGTTGGCCGCCGAGCAGCAGGCGGCGGCGGTGGCCGTCCGGGCGAAGGTGACCCTGCAACTGGTGATGGCCGGCGGCTTCATCCTGATTCTGTTCATCGGCCTGTGGATCGGGCGGTCCATCGAACAGCCCATCAAGCGCATCGCCGAGGTGATGACCGCCTTGGCCGGTGGCGATAGTACCGTCGCGATCCCCGCCCAAGACCGTCAGGACGAGGTCGGCGAAATGGCACGGTCCGTCCAGGTCTTCCGCCATGCCATGGTTGAAGCCGAGCGTCTGCGCCAGGCCCAGGAGGAGGACCGCCGTCGGCACGAGCAGGAGAAGGCGGCGGCTCTTACCGCCATGGCCAATGATTTCGAGGTCTCGGTCAAGAGCAGGGTCGCCGAGGTGGATCAGGCCACCGCCGGCATCCGCGCTACCGCCCAAGTCATGGCAGGTCGTTCCCAAAGCGGTGGCAGCCGGTCGCTGAGCGTGGGTGAGGCCGCCCGCATCTCCACCGAGCGGGCCGCTGGCGCCGCCGACGCCACCCGGCAATTGGCCCTGGCCATCAACGAGATCTCCCGTCAGGTCAATCACTCCACCGAGATCGCACGGCGGACGGTGGAGGACGTCAACATCACCGCTCGCCAGATGGGGGGGCTGGCGACGTCAGTGCAGTCCATCGGCGAGATCGTCAGCCTGATCAACGATATCGCCGCCCAGACCAATCTGTTGGCACTCAATGCCACCATTGAGGCCGCCCGCGCCGGTGAGGCCGGCAAAGGTTTTGCCGTGGTCGCCAATGAGGTCAAGGGGCTGGCCAGTCAGACAGCCAAGGCCACCGACGAGATCGCCCGGCAGGTGACGGAAGTACAGGAGTCTTCCCGCGCCATGGCTGCCAGCATCACCGGTGTGGTTGATATCATCCGGTCGCTGGACGAGGTTTCCTCGGCCATCGCCACCGCGGTGCAGGAGCAGGAGGCGGCAACCCGCGAGATCGTCGGTGATATTGACGAGGTCGCCCGTCAGGTTCAGACGGTTTCGTCGACCGTCGGCGATTTGTCCCGTGCCTCGGCCATGACCTGCGCCGGCACCGTGCGGGTGATCTGGAGCGCTCGATCGCTCACCAAGGTTGTTGACGTCCTGACCGGGGAGACCGACAGCTTCCTGGTGCGTGTCCGGCAATAGGGCGGCGTCCCGGTTAGGCCGCCGGGACGTCTTGGGTGGCGGCAAGCAGGATATCGGCCAGGGCGGCGATGCGGGCCCGGGGACCGGCCTTCCGCCAGACCAGCAGGGTATCGACCCGGCCGGTCTCGGGGGGTAGCGGCAGCAGTGACAGGCCGGCGGCGCCGGGATAGCTCTCGATCAGGCTGACCGGCATCAGGGCGATGCCCATGCCCGCGGACACGCAGCCGAGCATGCCGTGATAGGAGTTCATCTCCACCAGCCGGTCGGGAACCGCGCCCTGGGCGGCGACCCAGGTTTCCAGAATCTTGCGATAGGCGCAGCCGGGCTTGAAGGTCAGCAAGGTGAGGCCGCCGCCGTCGCGGAAGGGCGAGTGGCCGGCGGGCACGACCACGACCAGATTCTCGGTAAAGACGGTGCGGCGTTCCAGCCGGGCATCTTCCACCGGGCCAGCGATCAGGGCGGCATCCAACTCGCCCCGCAGCACCTGAGCGATCAGCGGTTCGGTGGAATTGGTCCGCAGGTCCAGGATGATCTCGGGATAGCGGCGATGGAAGGCGGCCAGCGGCAACGGCAGGCGCACCGCCGCCGTACTCTCCATGGTGCCCAGCCGCAACGGCCCTCCGAGGCTGTCGCCCCGCACCGCCTGACGGGCTTCCTCGGCCAGATCGATCATGCGCTCGGCATAGGGCAGCAGGGCGATCCCCGCCGGTGCCAGTGTCAGGCCGCGCCCCTGGCGGGTGAACAGTTCGGCCCCCAAATCCTCCTCCAGCTTCTTCATGCGGGCGGTGACATTGGACTGGACCCGGTTGAGCCGGCCCGCCGCCTTGGTGATGCCGCCAGCTTCCACCACGGTGCGGAAGACCACCAGATCGGACAGCTCCATCATTCTCTCCGTGAGATTGGTTTCATCATTATAATTCGTTATACATGATATATAGGTCGCGGTAAAGTTGCGGCCGATCCAAGGAGGAGCCGAGGTCATGCCGAAAAACTCCCTGGCGCGCGGCTATGGGCTGGCGGCCGTCATCATCGTCATCTGGACCGGCTTCATGCTGGTGTCGCGTCTTGGCGGAACCGGGGCGCTGACCCCCTTCGATGTCGCCGCCATCCGCATGGGCACCGCCGGGCTGATCGTGCTGCCGCTGTGGCTGCGCGCCGGCAGGGCATCGCTGCTGGACGGCAAAGTGATGGCGCTGACCCTGACCGGCGGTTTGGGCTATACCCTGCTGACATTTTCCGGCTTCCGGCTGGCTCCGGCCGCCCATGCCGGCATCCTGCTGCCCGGCTTTCAGCCGCTGGCCATGGCCTTCTGCGCCTGGGTGGTGATGGGCGAACGACCCTCGGCCCAGCGCTGGGCCGGCATCTCGGTCATCGTTGCCGGCGCCGCTACCCTGGGCTACAGCGTGTTCCGGCAGGGCGTCGAGACCCTGGGCGGCGATTCCAGTTTCGTGATCGCGTCGTTCTGCTGGGCGCTGTACACGGTGCTGGCGCGGCGCTGGAAGATTTCTCCGTGGGAAGTGACCATCAATGTGGCCATGCTGGCGGCGATGGTCTATCTGCCCATCTACCTTGTTGCCCTGCCCAAGACCATCGCCCAGGCCAGCCTGGGGGAGATCGCCCTTCAGGCCGCCTATCAGGGCGTACTCGCCGCGGTGATCCAGATGGTGATCTACATGCGGGCGGTGGAACTGCTGGGGCCGTCGCGCATGGGCGTCCTGGTGGCGCTGGTGCCGCCCCTGGCGGCGGCGGCGGCGGTGCCGGTGCTGCACGAGCCGGTGACGCCCCTGGTCATCGTCAGCCTGCTGCTGGTCTCCGCCGGCGTGTTCGTCGGCAATGCCGGCTCCTCCCTCCTGCCCAGGATGAGCAAATGCCCTACGTGAACATCAAGATCACCCGTGAAGGTGCCACCGCCGAGCAGAAAGCGGCGCTGATCCGTGGCGCCACCCAGCTGCTGGTGGACGTGCTGGGCAAAAACCCGGCGACCACGGTGGTGGTCATCGACGAGGTGGAGACCGACAATTGGGGGGTGGGCGGCGAACCGGTCACCACCCGGCGGCAACGGGGGCTTTAGCTATACGTCCAGGTCCTTAGCGAATCGTGCCCGTTCCTGGATGAACTGGAAGCGCAGTTCCGGCTTGCGGCCCATCAGGCTTTCCACCAGACGGGCGACGTCCTTGGCTTCCTCGTGGTCCTCCTCGGTGCGGCCCGATGGGATGGTGACCCGCAGCAGGATGCGCTTGTTCGGGTCCATGGTGGTTTCCTTGAGCTGGGCCGGAGGCATTTCGCCCAGGCCCTTGAAGCGGCTGATCTCCACGTTCTTCTTGCCGGCGAAGAGGGTTTTCAGCAGTTCTTCCTTATGGGCGTCGTCGCGGCCATAGGCCACGGTCTGGCCGTGGGACAGGCGGTAGAGCGGCGGCAGCGCCAGATAGAGATGGCCGTTGCGGATCAGGTCGGGCATTTCCTGGTAGAAGAAGGTCATCAGCAACGAGGCGATATGGGCGCCGTCCACATCGGCGTCGGTCATGATGATGATCTTCTCGTAGCGCAGCTTCTCGTCGTCATAGGCCTCCCTGAAGCCGCAGCCCAGTGCCTCCATCAAATCCTTGAGTTCCTGGTTCTGGCGCAGCTTGTCGGTGGAGGCGGAGGCGACGTTGAGGATTTTTCCCCGCAGCGGAAGGATGGCCTGGGTCTCGCGGTTGCGGCCCGATTTGGCCGAACCGCCGGCGGAATCGCCCTCCACCAGGAACAGCTCGGTGCCTACATTGATCGAGCGCGAGCAATCGGCCAGCTTGCCCGGCAGCCGCAGGCGCTTGGTCGGTGTCTTGCGGTTCATCTCCTTGGCTTGCCGGCGGCGCTGGCGGTCTTCCGCGCGCTCTATCAGCCGGGTCAGCAGAGCCGCCGAGGAGGTTTTGTCGCCGGACAGCCAGTGGTCGAAGTGGTCCTTGACCGCGTTTTCCACCAGCCTGGTCGCCTCGGGCGAAGCCAGCCTTTCTTTGGTCTGCCCCTGGAATTGCGGGTCGCGGATGAACAGGCTGACCATGACGCAGGCGCCGCCCATCACGTCCTCGGCGGTGATCCCCGCGGCCTTCTTGTTGCCGGCCATTTCGCCATAGGCGCGCAGGCCCCGGGTCAGCGCGTTGCGGAAGCCGGCCTCGTGGGTGCCGCCCTCGGGGGTCGGCACGGTATTGCAATAGGTGTTGACGAAGCCTTCCTCGTCATCGTCGGGCCAGGCCACCGCCCATTCCACCTGCCCCATGTCGTCGGCCAACGGCGCGGTGCCGTTGAACACGTCCTTGGTAACCAGCGGGCGGTCCTTCAGCACCGCCTTCAGGAAGTCGGTAAGGCCGCCGGGGAAGTGCAGGGTGTCCTCGACCGGGATCTCGTCGCCTTCCTTGACCA
>Ga0265313_10000486_pt1 | contig 41794 bp, 45 predicted proteins | sample 4123metaG_FD_203122 | JGI IMG/M metagenome (GOLD analysis project Ga0265313, IMG submission 203122) | Rhizosphere microbial communities from Carex aquatilis grown in University of Washington, Seatle, WA, United States - 4-1-23 metaG | ecosystem: Host-associated > Plants > Roots > Rhizosphere >... | reverse complement strand
GCGGGCAATTTTCTCCGCCGCGCCGTCGTCCGGACGGATGAGGAACTGGCGAAAGACGTAGTACACCTTGCCGGTATCGACGTAATTGGCCTTGAGGGTGGGGAAGTTCTGAGCGCTCCAGGCGGCGCAGACCGGGCAGCTCGAAGCGCCATATTCGATGAAGACCAGCTTGGCCTTGGGGTTGCCGATGGCCCGGTCGCTGGGCAGCAGGGTGTAGCCGCCATTGGCGCCGGTTCCCGAAGCCGTGGACGAATCACTCCCGAAAGCCAGCCAGGCCCCCAGCCCGCCGGCGATCAGCAGGAATGCGGCAAGCAGGATCAGCAATTGCTTCTTGGTCACGGGACACTCCGGGGCCGGTTTCCCCCCGGTTTTGACAGAGTCCACCCCCCGGGTTCAACCGGCTTGGCTAATGCGCCGCCTGGTCCAGCTTTTTGGCCAGATCCTCATAGGCAATGCCCCCGGATTCCAGCGCCTTGCCGTTAATCACGAAGGTGGGCGTCCCGGTCAGGCCGTAGCGGCTGATGGCTTCCTGGCCGCTGGCGTTGATGCGGTCATTGTCGGCAGGCGAGTCCATGCATTTGTTGATCTGGTCGGTCTTCAGACCCATCTGCTCGCCCAGTTTCACCAGTTGGGCGCGGCCGTCCTGGACGCCGAACTCATAGTCCCATTTCTGCTGAGCGCTGAAAATCGCGTCCACCATGGTGAAATATTTCGCGCGCGGGACGCAGCGCGCCATCTTCTCCGCTAGTCCGTCCGGCTCCCCGCGGGCGTAAAGGCGGAAGACATAAAAGACCTTCCCCTTGTCGATATAATTCTTCTTCAGCAGCGGAAAGACTTCCTCGTTCCACAGGGCGCAATGCGGGCAGGTCAGCGCCCCATATTCGATCAGCGTCACCTTGGCCTTGGGATTGCCCATAGTGCGGTCGGCGGGCTTGATCTCGAAATCCGGCTTGGCGAATGCCGTCGCGGTGAGGGCCAGAAGCGCCAGCGCGCCGAGGACGATGTGTTTCATCTAGTTGCCTTTGAGTAGCGGATCGATCACCTGTGCCAGGTCGTCCACGCTTTGCGGCACCCCACCCAGTATCTGTCCGTTGATGATGATGGTCGGCGTGCCGCTGACATTGTAGCGGCGCACCCCGTCGGCCTGGATGGCATTGATGACGCCGTTCAGTGCGGTCCTGCTCATGCAGGATTGGGCCTGCTGCGGCTCGAGATTGGCGAAGTGCGCCATCTTCAGCAGTCCGGCGTCGGTCTTGGGCTGATGAGCTTCATCGAAAGCGGGACCATGCTCGCCCATCTGCTCAGGGCCCCATTCCTCCTGGCGGTGATAGAGCATGTCAACAAAATCGAAATACCGTTCCTTCGGCAGGCAGCGCGCGATCTTCTCGGCCTTGCCGTCGGCGGGATCGATGGAGAATAGGCGATAGACATAGAAGACCTTGCCGGTGTCGATATAGCGCCGCTTGAATTCCGGAATGGTCTTGACCGCGACAAAGGCGCAGGTCGGGCAGGTCAGCGCCGCATATTCGATCAGCGTCACCTTGGCCTTGGGGTTGCCCATGGTGTGGGCTTCCTGTGTGGAAATGATCTCCGGCGCCGCCGAGGTCGAGACAGGATCGGCCGGCGTGTAGGCTAGATACCATTCAACGCCACCGAAGAGCAGCACCAGGAAGGCGATGCCGAGGATCACCCAGCGCCACTTTTTCATGTCCGCTCCTTCATTCGCTCAATTCTTGCCGCTTTCGCGCCAGCGCGCCAGCGCCAGCAGGGCCGTTTTGAGGCCGTCGGGGCCGCGCCAGGCGTTGGTGGGGTCAGCGCTGCCAATGCCGGCGGCGGGACGGCGCAGGTGCGGGGTAGGACGCGACGGCAGGAAATTGCCCTGGACGAATTTCAGCCGCGCCACCGCCGGCCGGCCGAGATACTGGTTGATGCGAGCCGTCAGCGCCCGGGTTTCATGTCCCAGGAACAGGGCGGCGCCAGGCAGCGCCTTGAGGGTGAGGGTGCCGCCTCCCGGTCCCTCGCTGAAACGCAAGGGCTGGCAGAGCCGCGCCACCTCCGGTCCGGTGATTTCGCGCCAGCGCAGTACCAGTGTCGGGTCGGTGAAGCCCATGCGCAGGAAGGCGCCCGCTGCCGCGCCGCCGGCATCGCCGCCGACCGGGGCGGCACGCCCCCGGCGTGATGGTTGCGTTTCGTGCGGGGGCTTTGTCATGGTCACAGTATGCCTCCCCGCAAGCCGTCCCAGAAGACCGGTATCGCCGAAAAATTGCTCGCCTGGTACGACGTGCATCGCCGCGTCCTGCCCTGGCGCGCGCCCAAAGGGAAAAAGGCCGATCCATACCGCGTCTGGCTGAGCGAGATCATGCTGCAGCAGACCACGGTTCAGGCGGTGGCCGCTTACTACCGCAAGTTCCTGGAACGCTGGCCGTCGGTGCGCGACCTGGCGGCGGCGAAGGAAGACCAGGTGCTCGCCGCCTGGGCCGGGCTGGGATATTACGCTCGCGCCCGCAACCTCCATGCCGCGGCGCAGGTCGTGGCGCGCGAAATGGGCGGGGTCTTTCCCCTCACGGCGGAAGGCTTGCGGCAATTGCCGGGCGTCGGCGCCTATACGGCGGGGGCCATCGCCGCGATTGCCTATGACGAGCGCCAGGCGGCGATGGACGCTAATGCCGAGCGGGTAGTCGCGCGCCTTTATGCCGTCGAAACGCCGATGCCCAAGGCGAAAGTCGAATTGCACAGACTGGGCATGGCGCTGGTGCCGCTGCGGGCAGGGGATTTCGCGCAAGCCCTGATGGATCTGGGCAGCGCGATCTGCACGCCCAAACGGCCCGCCTGTGCCAACTGCCCGCTGCAGGATGACTGTGCCGCCCGCAAGCGCGGCATTCAGGAACAATTGCCGGTGAAAGCGCCCAAGCTCGCGCGCCCCTTGAAGCGCGGCGCCGCCTTCGTCGTCACCGACCGCACCGGTGCGGTGCTGCTGGCGAAGCGGCCGGACAAGGGTTTGCTGGCGTCGATGCTGGAGCCGCCACTGGGACCATGGGGTGAGAACTTTCCCTCAAAAGCCCTGGCGCTGAAGCAGGCGCCGTTCGCGGCGGACTGGGAAAAACGGCCAGGCATCGTTCGTCACGGCTTCACCCATTTCGAATTGGAGATCGAAGTCTATGCCGTGACGGTTTCAAAACGTCCCGTGACCAAAGGCGCATGGGTGAAGCGGGAAAAGCTGCGCGAGGTGGCGCTGCCCACGGTGATGCGCAAGATCGTCGAACACGCACTCGATGGTCCGTAACGACAGCGTGCGGACGGGCCACTGTTCGCGGCGAAGCCGCGACCGGAAACGGTTCAGACCAGTTCCGCCCGCAGGCGCTGACGCAGCAGATCAATGGGCGCGAGGCCGCCGTTCGGCAGCTCGAACTGCCAGAAAGTCCAGCCGTTGCAGGCGTCCAGTCCCTGGACATGGGCGCCGATGCGATGGATCGAGCCACTGGCGTCGGCGCAGACCAGCGTCCCGTCGGCGCGAACCTTGGCGCTGGTCTTCTTGCGGCCCTGGCCGTGCAGCACCGTGCCGGGCGGCAGCAAGCCGCGCTCCACGACCCAGCCAAAGGGAATGCGCGGCTCGGCCCGCTTGGAGCCGGTGACCTTGAGGGCGTCGGGATCGGCGGTGCGGATGTCGGCGATGCGGGCGCGGGCGATGGCGGCGTAGCGCTCCTCGCGCTCGATGCCGATAAAGCGCCGGCCCAGCCGCCTTGCGACGGCGCCGGTGGTGCCGGAGCCGAAAAAGGGGTCCAGCACGACATCGCCTTCCTTCGTCGAAGACAGCAGCACGCGATGGAGCAGGGCTTCGGGCTTCTGGGTGGAGTGGGCCTTTTGGCCATCCGCGTCCTTGAGGCGTTCGCTGCCGGAGCAGATCGGCAGGGTCCAGTCGGACCGCATCTGCAGATCGTCGTTCAGCGCCTTCATCGCGTCATAATTGAACGTGTATTTCTGCTCTGGATTCTTGGTCGCCCAGATCAGCGTTTCATGCGCGTTGGTGAAACGGCGGCCCTTGAAGTTCGGCATCGGGTTGGTCTTGCGCCACACCACATCGTTGAGGATCCAGAAGCCGAGATCCTGCAGAGTCGCGCCGACGCGGAAGATGTTGTGATAGGAGCCGATCACCCAGAGCGAGCCGCTGTCCTTGAGCACATGGCGGGCGGCGGCGAGCCAGTCGCGGGTGAATTTGTCGTAAGCCGCGAAGCTCTCGAACTGGTCCCAATGGTCGTCGACAGCATCGACCTTGGACTGGTCGGGGCGGTGCAGTTCGCCGCGAAGCTGCATGTTGTAGGGCGGGTCGGCGAACACCAGATCGGCGCAGCCCGCGGGCAGCGCGCGCATCTTTTCGATGCAGTCGCCCACCAAAACCTGATCCAGCTTCAAGCCCGTCATCTGCCCGCCCGCGTTTGTCCACAACGGGATTCACAGTGATTCGAGGCGAATCGCAGGTCAAGAGTCTTGTGGAATCAAATGCTTATAAATCGACTCGGCGTTGAGTCCACCGACTTGTCCCCATACAAGATGTTGTGGATGGGGGCGAAGCTGCGGCGGTGATGCACCGTCACGCCGTGCAGCAGCAGCCCGGAATGATGCTCTGGCGTGCCATAGCCCTTGTTGCTGGCCCAGTTGTAGCCGGGGTGCTGCTGGTGCAGGGCGACCATCAGGCGGTCGCGAATCACCTTGGCGACAATCGAGGCCGCGGCGACCGAAAGGGAGATGCCGTCGCCGCGGACCAGGGTTTCACAGGGGCAGGGCAGGGCCGGAGGGTCGTTGCCGTCCACCAGGGCGATGGCCGCGGATACGGCCAGGCTGCGCACCGCGCGGGCCATGGCCAGGTGGGTGGCCTGCCGGATATTGATCAGATCGATCTCGCCGACACTGGCCTCGCCGACGCCCACGGCCACGGCCATTTCCATGATGACCGGGTAGAGCGATTCACGCGTTTCTTCGGTTAATTGCTTGGAATCATTCAATCCCTTGGGAAACCTGCCAGGTGTCAGGATGACCGCCGCCGCCACCACCGGCCCGGCCAGGGGACCGCGCCCGGCCTCGTCCACACCGCAGACCGGGCCGCCCAGGCCGGCCATCAGACGTTTTTCGTGACGGTAATGGGGCATTGTGCTATCTAGAACAGGCGAGAGCGGCGTCCAATCCAGCCATCAGAAGCTGTCTGTGGATGATCGTTCCGCCGATATTTGGGAGTGACCTGTTGCGGCCCTGCACCTTGCAGTGACCGGGAAAGGTCGCTAACTTATTGGCCATAAACAAATTGGGGAGACACCATGAAGTCCAAGTCCTTCGTTGGCGCCGTTGCAGCCGCCGCGCTTTTTGCCTCGTCCGCTTTCGCGGCTGACATTGCCCCCTCCAAGGCCCCCCTGCCGGCCGGTAAGCCCGCCGGCACCAAGGAAGCTGCCTTCCTGGGCTTGGGCGTCTGGGTGCCGGCGATCATCGCCGTAGGCATTGCCGGTTTCATCGGCGCCGCCGCGGCTGGTACCTTCCAGAACAGCAAGGCCACTCCTGCCACCCAGGGCTTCCAGACGACTCCCTGATCCCCGGGGATTTGCTGGCCTAGGGTCGTTGTGACCTGAATACGAAAACAGGCAGGGCCAACGCCCTGCCTGTTTTTCGTTTCTGCCAGTCCTGGCTCAGAACAGGCTCAGTTGATCGCCCATCTTCCGTGGCCGCCGGAACTGCGCGGCGTCGAGAGGGGGCCGCGGCCGATTGAAACCCAGCCGCTTCACCGCCAGGTGGAACCGGCGCGCCATCATCTCGGCATAGGGGCCGGTACCGCGCATGCGTGTGTTCCAGGCCGCGTCATAATCCTTGCCGCCGCGCATCTGGCGCACCAGCGTCATCACATGCTTGGCGCGATCTGGCGCATTCGCCTCAAGCCATTCGCGGAACAGATCCTTGATCTCCAGCGGCAGGCGCAGCAGCACATAGCCGGCTGAGCGCGCCCCGGCGCCTGAAGCGGCGTTCAGCACTGCTTCCATCTCATGATCGTTGAGCGCCGGAATGGCGGGCGCGAACATCACGCCGGCCGGAACGCCGGCCTTCGCCAGGCCCTCGATCGCCTGCAGCCGTCGGGTGGGCGTTCCGGCGCGCGGCTCCATTGTCCGCGCCAGCTTGCGGTCAAGGGTGGTGACCGATAGCGCCGCCTTGGCCAGGCCCATTGCCGCCATCTCGGACAATATGTCCAGGTCGCGCAGGATCAGCGGCGACTTGGTGACGATGGCGACGGGATGGCGGAAGTCGCGCAGCACTTCCAGGATCGAACGGGTAATGCGCAGTTTCTTTTCCAGCGGCTGATAGGGATCGGTGTTGGTGCCCATCGCGATCACCCGCGGCACATAGCCGGGCGCGCTGAGCTCCTTCGCCAGCAGTTGCGCCGCATTCGGCTTGGCGAAAAGGCGGGATTCGAAATCCGCCCCCGGCGAGAGGCCGAGATAGGCATGGGTTGGCCGCGCGAAGCAGTAGATGCAGCCATGCTCGCAGCCCCGGTAGGGATTGATCGACTGGTCGAAGGAAATGTCGGGCGACTTGTTGCGTGCGATGATGCTGCGGCTGGCGTCGTCGATCACTTCGGTGCGCAGCGGCGGCGGCGGCCCGTCCTCGCTCCGCCAGCCGTCGTCCCAGCCGTCATCCACCAGCACGCGGGTTTGCTTTTCATAGCGGCCGGAAGCGTTGGAAAGGGCGCCGCGGCCATGCAGGGCCTCGCGTCGGACGGTGGTATTAAGGACTGTTGTCATGGGGTAGGACTATAACCCCATATGAGAACATAACAAGTACAAATTTCTGGTCGCGGGTAGTGCCGCTATGTGAATAATGCCCGGGGTTTGCGGAATCGACCCGGAGGTCCTGTGAAGAAAGTGATTGGCGGACTGGCTTTAGCAGGCGTCCTGCTGGCTTCAACCGCCCTGGTTGGGGCTCAGAATTCTGTCGACACGCTGGGCCGGATGGCCACGACCGGCGCTTCACCCAACATCCCCCTGGTGCCGCAGACCGGCCCCGAGGCCGAGGCCATCAAAAGAACCCTGACCAAGATCAAATTGCCGCCCGGTTTCCACATTGCTCTCTATGCGATGGTGCCCGATGCCCGCCAGATCGCGGTTGGCCCACAGGGCGTCGTCACCTTTGTCGGCACCCGCAAGTCCAAGGTCTGGGCCGTCACCGACCGCGGCCGCACCGGCACCGCCAGCGAGGTCAAGGAATTCGCCCCCACCATCGCCAAGGACCTGCCCAACGCAGCCTGCTTCTCGCGCGACGGCATGCTCTATGTCGTGGAACAGAACCGCGTGCTGCAATACGCCGCCGCCGAGTTCTTCTATGAAAGCCCGGATGTGGCGGTGGGCCAGACCGTGCCGCAGGGCCAGCTGATCCCCAAGGACGCGGAAAGCTTCAACCACACCACGCGGTATTGCCGCGTCGGGCCCGACAACAAGCTCTATATCGCGCTGGGCCAACCCTTCAACGTGCCGCCTGCCGAGAAGCTGGATGAGTTCGCCAAGAACGGCATCGGCGCCATCATCCGCATGAACCAGGACGGCACGGGCCGCGAAGTCTATGCCGCCGGCGTGCGCAATTCGGTCGGAATGGATTTCGACCTCAAGGACAAGTCGCTCTGGTTCACCGACAATCAGGTGGACGGCATGGGCGACGACACCCCGCCCGGCGAGATCAACCACGCCACCAAAATCGGTCAGAATTTCGGCTTCCCCTGGTATGGCGGCGGCCATGTCCGCACCAACGAGTACAAGGCTTCCAACCCGCCAGTCGGCGTGGTCTTCCCGGCAGGCGAAATGGCGGCCCACGCTGCCGATCTGGGCATGATGTTCTACAGCGGCCGCATGTTCCCGGCCGAATATCAGGGCAAGATCTTCGTCGCCCAGCACGGTTCCTGGAACCGCACCGTGCCGGTGGGCGCGCGCATCATGATTTCCACCGTCAAGGCGGACGGCACCGTCACGTCCGTGCCCTTCGCCGAAGGCTGGCTTGACGAAAATGGCGAATATCTTGGCCGCCCAGTCGATGTCGCGCAGATGCGCGACGGCTCGCTTCTGGTTTCCGACGATCTCAACGGCGCGCTGTACCGGATCACGTATGACGGGAAATAGGCGCATCGCGGCGGCGGTGGCCCTCGCTATCGCTTCCGGTTTTTCGATGGGCGGCGCGCAGGCTGCGGGCGATGCCGCGGCTGGGCAAGCGCGGGCGCGCGGCTGCCAGACCTGCCATGGCGCGAACGGCATCGCCAGCATGCCGAACGTGCCCAGTCTGGCGGCCCAGAATGAGCAATACCTGCTCAAGGCTCTGGGCGACTACAAATCCGGCGCGCGCAAAGACGACATGATGAGCCTGATCGTCCAACGGCTGAACGATGAAGATGTCGCGAACCTCGCCGCCTATTATGCCGGGCTCGGCGCGGCGGTAACGCCGTCACCAGCGCCTTAAAAAACGCCGCCGGTGATGAACCGGCGGCGCTTTTCTTTCCACAGAACGCTTCGATCAGCGCGCGTGCGCCGGTAGCAGGATGCCGCGGCCGTGCAGATGGCCGTGATGCAGGTCGTCCATGGCCTGGTTGAAGTCTTCCAAGGCATAGGTTTTGGTATGCAACTTTACCTTGCCCTGGGCCGTCAGCGTCATCAGTTCGGCCAGGTCGTTGTAGGTGCCGACCAGATTGCCGACAAAGTTGATCTCGGTCGAGATCATGTCGATTGCCGACACGTCGATCGTGCCGCCATAGCCGATGACATAGTAACTGCCCGCGCGGCGCAGCATGGCGATGCCGTCCGCGATGGCGGTGCCTTCACCCACAAAGTCGATCACCGCCTCGCAGCCGAAGCCGTTGGTGATGTCCTTGACCTTCTGGATGTGCTTGCCGTCGGCCAGCACGGTGATGTCCGCGCCGCTTTCCTTGGCAACCTTCAGCGCCCCTTCCGAACGGTCCACCACGATGATGGTGGCCGAGGTCAGGCACTTCAGCGACTGGATGCCGATATGGCCGAGGCCGCCCGCGCCGATCACCACGGCAAAGGTGCCGGGGTAGAGCAGGGGAACAGCCTTCTTGACGGCGTGGTAGGCGGTCAGGCCCGCATCCGCCAGTGCAGCCACGTCGCGCGGCTTGATGATCGGATCGAGCTTGACCACCGCGCGCGCGCCGGTCTTGAGGAAATCGGCCATGCCGCCATCGACATTGATGCCGGGGAACAAACCCTGGAAGCAATGCATGTCGTCGCCGGCGCGGCACGGGCGGCACAGGCCGCAGGTGACGAGCGGATGGACCATGACCGTGTCGCCAAGGGCAACATGGCTGACGGCGGAGCCGATCGCATGCACCCAGCCGCAATTTTCATGGCCGAGCGTGTAGGGTAGCGGGACGTTGGTCTTTTCCTTCCACTGACCTTCGATGATGTGCAGATCGGTGCGGCAAAGGCCGGCGCCGCCGATCTTGATGATCACATCATGTGGGTCCGTGATCTTGGGATCGTCCACCTCGTCCAGCGTCGGCCGCTGGTCATAGGCATGCAGCCGTACTGCTTTCATGATTACTTCTTCTCCAGCGTGTAGCGCACGGTCTGCAGACGGATCAGGCCGTCGCGGAACACGAAAGTGTCGATGCCGTCGCGGACGCGGGTGTTGGCGGATTCGGCTTCCCATTCCAGGAACAGGGTGTCGCCGTCGAACACGGTGTTCAGCTTCCACTGGGCGCTCGGCACGTCGGCGAGCAGCTTGGTGAAAGCCTTGCGGATGCCATCATGGCCTTTGAGGATGCCATCGGGGCTGATGAACACCGCGTCGGTGGTGTAGTCGGTGACGATGCCTTCCAGGTCGCCGGCGCCGAGTACCGAACCGTGATGGGCGAAGATTTCTTGGGGTGTGCGAGCCATTACCGTATCCTCCAGATGTTGTTTGTGATGCGCGTTTCAGGTGGCGGCAGCCGATGCGGATGCCACCGGTAGTTTCTTTCGTATGCAGGTTTGGCCGAACCATAGTGGGCCTTTTGGTCAGCATCAAGGGCGAGGTTTTCCGGCGATTTCGCAGGCCTTGCGAGCCCGAAAACGTCAGTGGAAACGGCCCTCGCTCTGCAGCACCTCAATGCGATAGCCGTCCGGATCGGTGAGGAAAAAGAACTGAGCGAAGGGCTTGACGTTATGCTGCATCGCCTTCAGGTCGGTGGGCTTGAGGCCCGCCGCGACGAGGCGCTTGTGCTCGGCAGCCAGATCGTCCACCGCGACGGCAAGATGGCCATAGGCATTGCCCAGATCATAGGGCTCGGTGCGCCCCTTGTTGACCGTCAGTTCCAGCTCGAAGGGGCCGTCCTCGCTACGCAGATAGAGCAGCGTGAAACTGTCGTAATCCTTGCGTTCCACCACCTTCATGCCCAAGGCGGCGCGGTAGAAGTCGACCGCGCGGGCTTCATCCCGGACGCGGATCATGCTGTGAATCGCCTTGGCCATTTTGACGCTCGTCTCAGGGATGTTTGGGTGCGCAGGAAATATAGCATCGCCTCCATCAGGGCAATTTCAACCAGGCGCAATCTTTGCTGCAACGTTTTTTACAGGGAGCACTTCAAATGACGAAGGACAATCAGGAAGACAAGAAGGGCCTTTCCCGGCGCGGCGCGTTCGGCGCCGTGGCGGGCGCCGCGGCGGCTGTGCCGCTTATCGCCGGCGAGGCGCAAGGGCAGGGCCGCGGCGGTCTGCCGACCGGTCCGCTGTCGCCCACCGGCGCGGGCGTGCCCATGGACAGCCAGTCCATTGTCGGCAACCAGGGCGGCAATGGCCCCATCCGGGTGCTGTTCATCTCCAGCTACCATCCTTTTGACCGCGAAAATCTGTTCCGCATGCTGGACCGCTTCGGCACCGACATCACCTGGTGCCATATCGAGCATCCGGCGGCTGAACGCTTCTTCGATCCGGCGATCGCCGATGATTTCGACGTCTTCCTGTTCTATGACGCTTTTGCCGGCCGCAAATACGTCACCGGCGCTGACGGCCGCCGCACCCAGACCTATGCGGTGCCCTCAGCCAAGCTGCGGCGCGATCTCAAGCAGCTGCTGACCAACGGCGACAAGGGCTTTGTGATGTTCCATCATGCGCTCGCCTCCTGGTGCCATAGCTGGCCCGCCGGTGTGAACGGCTCCAACGCCTATGTCGAGATGATGGGCGGCGCTGCCGACTGGGGTACGCCGTTCGTCAATCTGCGTGGCAAGAACTATCCGGTCTCCGGCTACCGTCAGGGCACCGAGCAGCGCATCACCGTGGTGGACAAGGCTCATCCGGTGACGGCGGGCGTGGACGATTACGACATTGTCGACGAGACCTATCTCTGCCCGATCTATGAGGACTCGGTGCATCCGCTGCTGCGCAGCAGCTTCAAGCCCACGGCGGACAAGTTCGCCCATGCGCCCAATGGCAGCAATGTCGGCGCCGGTCATCCGCCGGGCAGCGATCTGGTCGGCTGGTACAAGGCGGCGGAAAACACGCCGCTGGTCTATCTCCAGCATGGCCATGACAACAACGCCTGGTCCAATCCGCACTTCCAGCGGTTGATGCTGAATGCGATCAAGTGGGCGGCGTCTCCCGAAGCGAAGGCCTGGGCAAAAGCCAACGCCAAGCGCATCTTCGTCTGATCCGGTGAAATGACAGAACGGCTCCGGCTTCAAGCCGGAGCCGTTCGCATTTGTGTCGATTGCCGTCCATCCGGTTAACCGGCTCTTCAGCCTGGCGCGCGAGTTCGCAGACGCTTTGCAACCGGAACGTCTGCACGGCGCTATCAGGTTGCGTGGCAAATGGGCGAATTCTCATGGCTTCGGAGAAGGCCCGGGAATTGCGGGCATTACTCACAGTGGCGATCCAGTTGCGGGCCCTGGCGGAGGCGAGCGAGGCGCTGGCCGACATCGCGCTGTTCCTGACCGCGGCGCAGACGCTGGAGGCGCGCGCCCGCAGGCTGGCTTTTGGCGAGCCCATCGCCGTCCCGGCCAACGAAAAAGTCAATCTTGTGTGCTGATCCAGGTTTGACACACTTGGGAGGCGTGATGTGGAAGGCCCGGCCGCCAGCCGGGCCTTCTACTTTTCCCGCGAACGCCGCCAACATGAAGTCGGCGTAACCCATTGGATTTACACTGCGACCGCAAAGACTTTGGCGCTCCCGCCCCAGACTGACATTATGGCGTCATGATCAGTGTCGTGATCCCCACCCTGAACTCTGAACGGCTGCTGCCGCGCTGCTTTGACAGCCTCATCACCGCTGCCGTGCGCGGGGTGGTGCGCGAGGTGATCGTGGCCGATGGTGGCTCCGCCGATGGCACCCTGGCGATCGCTGACGCCGCCGGGGCCCATATCGTGGCGGCAGGCCGCAATCGTGGTGCCCAATTGGCGGCGGGCGCCGAAGCCGCGCGCGGCGACTGGATTCTCTTTCTGCAGCCGGAGACGGCGCTGGAAGCGGGCTGGGAGGTCGAAGTCGAATCCTTTCTGCACCAGGCGATGCCGGAGCGTCCGCGCGCCGCCGTCTTCCGTTTCGCGCTGGAGGATTTTGGCGCCGCCGCCCGCCGCGCCGAGGCCAAGGCCGGTATCCGCAGCTGGCTGCTGGCGTTGCCCTATGGCGACCAGGGCCTGCTGATGCCGCGCCGGCTCTACAAGAAAGTCGGCGCCTATCGCGATCTCGTCCGGCTGGAAGATGCCGACATTGTCCGCCGCATTGGCCGGCGGCGGCTGGTGCACCTACGCAGCCGCGCCGTCAACAGCGCCCGCCCGCGCCAGGGCTGGTTGAAGCCGCTGGCGCTGTCGCTGCTGCACCTGTTGCGGGTGCCGTCTTCGGTGATGACGAAGCTCTAAGAGATTTCAGTTCGCGTCGGCGGATTGCACCGCCGGCGGCACGGCGGCGTCGACCATGATGGGCGCGGTGGCTGCGGGCTTGGCGATGCTCTGCTGCGCCGGGCGGTAGATCGGCCAGTCGCCATGCGTTATCTGGTCCAGGCTGTCAGCTTCCTGGCCGGAGCGGCGGCGATAGAGCCAGTGATAGAGCATCAGCCGCTTCACATAAGAGCGCGTCTCGGAAACCGGAATGCTTTCGACGAAGAGCAGGGGATCGTCCTTGCCGGCCTTGGTCACCAGCCAGCGGTTCACCGCGCCCGGCCCGGCATTATAAGCGCCGCCAAGTTCGAGCAGATTGCCGCCCAGACTGTCGAGCAGCTGGGCGATGTATTTCTGGCCCACCGAAAGGGCGACGCCGGGATCGTTGAGCGTGTCGGGCTTGGCCACGCCCAGCTTCTTGGCGGTGGCGGGCATCACCTGCATCAGGCCGCGTGCGCCCACCGGTGACGTCGCCGTCGTCTGGAAGCGGCTCTCGATGCGGGCGAAGGCCAGCACCAGCGAATTGTCGATCTTGTAGCCGCCGTCCGGGGCATAGTCGGGCAGGGGAAAAAGGCCGGTGAGATAGACGCCACGGGCGGCGCTTTTCTCGCTGGCGCGCAGCTCGATATTGGGTACGCCCAGCGCATGCGCCAGGGCGGCCATGGCGGGATCGAGCCGTTCGTCATTGTTGACAAAGGCGCGGTTGAGTTCGGGACCGACATCGTCCTTCAGCCCGACCTGCCACAGCGCCACGGCGCGGCGGGCGCTGGCGGCGCGCATCAGGTCGGCGAAGTCGGCGGCGCTGAGCACGGCGTCGGAGAAACCGGTCTTGCTGTCGATGCCCAGCGTGTGTTCAGCGACGATGCCGTAGAAGCTGGGGTTCTGCTTGGCCGCGAAAGCCATCAGTGTCACCACCCTGGCGGGATCGCCGCTCTGCATATGGGCGCGCGCCGCCCAGAAGGCGCCTTGGGCGCGCAGCGTGTTCTGCGCGGCCTCGTTCTGCGCCAGGGTCTCCAGCGAATGGATGGCGTTGTCCCATTGTCCCAGGCGGTAGGCGGCGAAACCGGCGTCCCATAGCAGCTGCGGCACTGACGGATCGGAGACGGAGGAGGCCAGAGCATAGGCGTCGGCGTCGCGGCTCTCCGCCAGATAGGAAGCGGCGATGCGGTGGGAGAGAATGGCGATGTCGGTGGGCGCGGCGGCGTCGCGCACCTTGTCCAGCCGGGCGCTGGCGGCGTCGGGGTTGCCGGCCTTGATGTCGGCCAGGATGGCGGGCAGCCCGGCGCGGGCGGCGTCGCCATGCGGCACCGGCTCCGGCAATTCGGCGTCTTCATAGCCGCCGCTGCGAACACCGACGCCCGACGGGACGGGGATGTTGGTGACGACCGCGACCCTGATGCGCTTCTTGCCCTTCTTGACCGTGGTGGTGGCGCGTTTCACCGCCAGGCGGTAGACGCTCTCCGCCACCGGCAATTCGCGATACTGTTTCAGCCAGGCAATGAGTTCCGCCGGGGTGGCGCGCTTGGCCTTGGGCGAGAGCAGAAGTTCCGCCTCGACATAGCCGGTCAGCGCGTTGTCGCCGACCTTGGCGAGCAAGGTCTTCGCCTTGGCGGCCTGGCCGACGCGTTCGGCGGCGAAAATGTCGCGATAGAGCGTCACGTCCGCCGTGCTCAGCACTTGCGGCGCAACGGAAGGTTCCTGCGCCAGCGCGGTTCCCGCGAGCGTCAGCACCAGCCCAGCCGTTAACGAAATGCGCGCGAAAATGTTAACGCCCCGATGCAAAATTACGTTCGATTGCTATTAGTTAGCCTGCATCGGGACTCGCGGCAACCCGCTTTCTTGCATCCTGGTTGCGACGGCCTGCAGATCGCGCCAGGCTAGCTTTTTATGGGCGGGCTGGCGCAGCAGATAGGCCGGATGCAGGGTCGGCATCAGGGGAACCATGCGGTCTCCGACGCGATACTCCATCCAGCGCCCCCGCATCTTCATGATGCCTTCGCTCAGCCCCACCACATGCCGCGCCGCCACCGCGCCTAGCAGAACGATCAGCTGCGGTTCGGCCAGTTCGATATGGCGGCGCAGGAAGGGCAGGCATTGCGCCGCCTCTTCCGGCGAGGGATCGCGATTGTCGGGCGGGCGCCAGTTGATGACGTTGGTGATATAGGCGTTGACGTTGCGGTCAAGCCCGATGCTGAGCAGCATCTTGTCGAGCAATTGTCCAGCGCGGCCGACAAAGGGCTTGCCGATGCGGTCTTCGTCGCGTCCCGGCGCTTCGCCGATGAATAGAATGCCACCGGCCGGCGTGCCGTCGGCGAAGACGGTGTTTGTGGCGGTGCGCTTGAGGGCGCAGCCGTCAAAGGCTTCCAGCGCCGCTTTCAGTTCGGCCAACGATTGCGCGCCCGCCGCAGCAGCCTGGGCGTTGCCGACGCTGTCACCCGCCACCACCGGTGCAGGCGCGGCCGGCCGTGGGGACGCCGTGCGGACCTGGACGGGAGCAGGGGGAGGCGGCCCGGACGCCAGCCGGTTGACCGGCGCATCGCACATGGCCTCGCCGGCCCCGGCGTCCAGCAGCCATTGCAAGGTGGAAAGCGTATCTTCGCCCATACGGCAATCTTAACGGCTGTAACCGGGGGCTGGCCAGTGTAGAAAATGCCCATGACCGAACAGCGCGAGCGCATGGACTATGACGTCGTCATCGTCGGCGGCGGTCCCGCCGGCCTGGCGGCGGCGATCCGGCTGAAGCAGCTTTCGCCTGAAATCAGTGTCTGCCTGCTGGAAAAGGGTTCGGAAATCGGCGCCCATATTCTTTCCGGCGCGGTGATTGATCCCAGGGCGCTGAACGAACTGATCCCCGATTGGAAAGCAAAGGGCGCGCCACTGGAAACGGCGGTGAGCGAGGATCGCTTTTGCCTTTTCACGGCGAAAGGCGCGTTCACGCTGCCCCACTTCCTGTTCCCGCCGCTGATGTCCAACCGCGGCAACTTCATTGTCAGCCTTTCCAATCTCTGCAAATGGCTGGGAAGCCAGGCCGAGGCGCTGGGGGTGGAAATCTATCCCGGCTTTCCGGCGCATGACCTCATCGTCGAGGACGGCGTGGTGAAAGGCGTCGTCACCGGCGATCTAGGTGTCGCGAAGGACGGTCATCACAAGGATGGTTACACGCCGGGCATGGAGTTGCGCGGCAAATACACCTTGTTCGCCGAAGGCGCTCGCGGTTCCCTCTCCAAGATTCTTATCAAGCAGTTTGATCTGGCGCGTGAACCACAGAAATATGGCATCGGCCTGAAGGAGTTGTGGGAGCTGTCGCCCGGCCAGCACAAAAAGGGGTTGGTGCTGCACGGCATGGGCTGGCCGCTGGACAGCGAAACCGGCGGCGGTCTTTTCGCTTATCACTGGGGCGAGAATTTCTGCTCCATCGGCTTTGTCGTTCATCTGAACTATAAAAACCCCTGGCTCGACCCCTTTTGCGAGTTCCAGCGGGCCAAGACCCATCCCGCCATCGCAGCGATGCTCAAAGCTGGCAAGCGCATCGGCTATGGCGCGCGGGCCATTACCGAAGGTGGCGAACAGTCGGTGCCGAAGCTGGCGTTTCCAGGTGGGGCGTTGATCGGCTGCGCCGCCGGCTTCGTCAATCTGCCGCGCATCAAGGGCAGCCACAACGCCATGAAGACCGGGATGCTGGCGGCGGATGCGGCGGCTGCAGCGCTCGCCGAAGGCCGCTCCGGCGATAGGTTGTACGCTTACCAAACCGCCTATGCCGGCAGCTGGGTGGCGAAGGACCTGCATCTGGTCCGCAACGCCAAGCCGCTCTGGTCAAAGCTGGGAAGCTGGGCCGCTTTGCCGCTGATTGGGCTGGACCTCTGGACCAATCAGCTTTTCGGCTTTTCCTTCTTCGGAACCTTGCGCCATGGCGCGCCCGATTTCGCCACGCTGCGCAAGGCGGCGGAGAGCCCGAAGATTGTTTATCCGCGCCCGGACGGCGTATTAACCTTCGATCGCGCCGCCAGCCTGTTTCTGTCGGGAACCAACCATGATGAAGACCAGCCGGTTCACCTGAAACTGGCTGATCCGGCCATTCCCATTTCGGTAAATTTGCCTGAATATGGCGAGCCGGCGCAGCGCTACTGCCCGGCAGGGGTATATGAGGTTGTCGAGGAGGCTGGCGCTCCGCGTTTTCAGATCAACGCGCAGAATTGCGTCCATTGCAAAACCTGCGACATCAAGGATCCGGCCCAGAACATCACCTGGGTGCCGCCGGAAGGCGGCGGCGGACCTAACTATACGAATATGTAGGAGTGGAAATGCGCCGTCTTGTTCTTCTCTCCGCTGCGCTGCTGCTGGCCGGCTGCTCCTCCATTCCGAAGCTGCTGGACGATACGCCGGTGCGCGTGGTCGACAACGGACCCAGCGCCTATTCCACCTATCTCTCCGCCCGCTTCGCCGCCAGCGACCATGACCTGAACGGCGCGGCGCGCTATTACGGCCAGACGCTGAAAAGCGATCCCGCCAATGGCAGCCTGCTGGGGCTTTCCTTCTTCTATGCCGCCACCGCCGGCGATTTCGCCGCCGCCGGAAGCTATGCCGACGCGGTGATCGCCGCCACACCGGACGACCGCTCCGCCCGTCTCACCCTGGCGGTGATCGCCTACAAGAAAAAGGATTACGCCGAGGCGCGGCGCAACCTCTCGCTTTCGGCCAAGGGCCCCTTCACCACCCTGACGCTGGCGCTGTTCGACGCCTGGGCGTCGGCGGCGCTGGACGACAAGGCCGCCATGGAAAAGGACATGACGGCACTGGCGGCGGAGAAGGGGGCGGAAACCATCGCCGCCTTCCATCTGGGCCTGCTGTCCGAATTCACCGGCAACACTCAGGCCGCGGAGACCGCCTATCAGCAGGCGCTGAAAGGCGGCGCCACGCCGCGTGTGCTGGAAGCCTATGGCCGGATGCTGGAGCATGCGGGTCGCGCCACCGATGCCAGCACACTCTACAACAGTCACAAGGGCGAGAGTGGCTTCGCCGCCGTGGTCGAACCGGGTCTGGCCCGCATCAACGCCGGCAGCGCGGCAAAGACCGCGCCGCTGGTGGCCTCGCCGGCAGAGGGCGTGGCCGAAGCGCTGTTCGGGCTGGCGGCCTCGCTCAGCGACAACGCCAGCGCCGACGTCTCGGTACTCTATCTGCGCATGGCGCTCTATCTGCGGCCTGATTTCCCGCTGGCGGATATCCTGCTGGCCGAGCGCTTCGACCAGCTTGAGCGCTATGCCGACGCCGTCGCCGCCTATCGCGCGGTGGACGCCGCCTCGCCCTTCCGCCACATGGCGGCGATGGGACTGGCGCTGGATCTCAGCCGCTCGAACCACGCCGACGCCGCCATCGCCGAACTGCAGAAGCTCACCATGGCCGAGCCGAAGGACAGCGAGGCCTGGATCGCCTTGGGCGACACCTATCGCGCCAGCGACAAGAATGCCGAAGCGCTGGGCGCCTATGACCATGCCGTCACCGCCATTGGCACGCCGCGCGCCCGCGACTGGCCGCTGTTCTTCGCCCGCGCCTTGGTCAAGGAGAAGCTGAAGGACGCCAAGGGCTCCGAAGACGAAGTCAACGCCGCCCTCAAGCTGTCGCCCAATGAAGCGCAGCTGCTGAACTATCTCGGCTATTCCTGGGTTGATCGCGGCGAGCGTCTGCCCGAAGCCCTGGCCATGCTGGAGAAGGCGCGGTCCTTGCGTCCCTATGACGGCTATATCGTGGACAGCGTCGGCTGGGCCTATTTCAAGCTGGGCCGTTATGACGATGCTGCCAAGACCCTGGAGCAGGCAGTGCTGCTGGCGCCGGGCGATCCCACCGTCAACGAGCATTTCGGCGACGCGCTGTGGAAGACGGGCAAGCAGATCGACGCCCGCTTCCAGTGGAACCACGCCATCGCCTTCGGCGCCGATGCCGAGGCCAAGGCGGCGATCGAGCAGAAGCTGAAAGCGGGCCTGTCGGGTTGAGTATTACCGAGCGGGCTCCGGCCAAGGTCAATCTGTTCCTGCACGTTGGCGAACGCCGCGCCGACGGCTTTCACCCTTTGCAGAGCTTGGCAGTTTTTACCGGCGCGGGCGACGAGTTGCGCGCCGAGGCCGCGCCCGCGCTGTCCCTGACGCTGGAGGGGCCGTTCGCGAAGGGACTGGCGGCGGAAAGCGACAATCTGGTGCTGCGCGCTGCTCGCGCACTTGCCGCAAAAGCAGGAATCCTGTTCGGCGCGGCGCTGACCCTGAGCAAGCATCTGCCGGTGGCGTCGGGCATCGGCGGCGGTTCGGCCGACGCGGCGGCGGCGCTGAGGGCGCTGAAGAAATTATGGCGGCTGGAGATCGAAGACGCAGCGCTATTGGATATTGCCGCCGCCCTTGGTTCAGATATTCCGGTCTGCCTGCCATCGGCTTCCGCCTATATGGAAGGCCGGGGCGAAATCCTCACTCCCGTCGCGGTGCCGCGTCTTCCCATTCTGCTGGTCAATCCCAGCGTGGCAGTGCCGACGCGCGAGGTCTTCGCCACCCTCAAGGACCGCTGTGGCACCGGCATGGCGCTGCCGCGCGGCGGCTTTGCCGATGCGGCGGCGCTGCTGGCCTTCCTCGCCGCCACGCGCAACGACCTGGAAGCGCCGGCGCGGGCGCTGCAGCCGGCAATCGGCGGGGTACTGGAGATGCTGGCGGCGCTGCCGGGCGCATTGCTGGCCCGCATGTCGGGCTCGGGGGCGACCTGTTTCGCGCTGTTCGCGGATGAGGCTTCCTGCGCCCGCGGAGCCCTGGCGTTGCAGGCCGCCAATCCGGGCTGGTGGGTCGAACCAAGCCTTATTCGCTGACCGCTACCGGCGTTTTAAGCCAAAATTAAGCAAAACAGGCCAGCCTTGCCGCGCCTTTTGCAGGAGCACCCATGTCGGAAGCCAAGAATGCCGCCGCCGCCAAGTTGCAAGACGATCCCAAGGCGCCGGAAATCTTCGCCGTCGCGGCCACCGGCTTCTTCAACGCCAACGGCCTGATCTCCGTCACCCTGGAGTCGGCCCGCGCCGACCATTCCAAGTCACCCGCCCCGGTCAACCGCGTGGTGGTCGGGCGTCTGGTGATGCCGGCGGGCGGGGCGCAGGCCCTTGCCGTCGGCCTGTTCGACTTCCTTGAGAAGCAGGGCTTCAAGTTCAAGAAGTAGCGCCAGCTTAGTATGCGCGCTCAACACAGAAGTCCGCTATCTCCGCCAGCGCGGTGCGAATCTCGCTTTGCGGCAGCACGCCCAGCGCCGCCTTGGCGGCGTCGGCATAGGCGCGGGCGCGGCGCATGGTTTCTTGGATGGCGCCAGTCTCCTCCACCAGGGTGATGGCACGGTCCAGATCGGCCTCGCTCTGGTTGCCGGTCTCGATCACCCGCTTCCAGAACGGCTTGTCGGCCTGATGCGCGCGGGCATGGGCCAGGATAATGGGCAGGGTCATCTTGGCCTCGCGGAAATCGTCACCCACCGTCTTGCCCATCAGAGCCTGGCGTCCGGAGTAATCCAGCGCGTCGTCCACCAGCTGGAAGGCGATGCCCAGATTCATGCCATAGGCGCGCATGCCTTCAACCACCGGCGCGGACAGGGTGGCGATCACCGCGCCGGCTTCGGCGGCTGCGGCGAACAGGGCGGCGGTCTTGGCCGTGACCACGCTGAGATAATGCTCTTCGGTGACGCCGAGATTGTTGGCGGATTTCAGCTGCATCACTTCGCCCTCGGCGATGATGGCGGCGGCGCCCGACAGGATGTCCAGCACGGCGAGGTTGCCGGTCTCCACCATCAGCTGGAAGGCGCGGGAGAAGAGAAAATCGCCCACCAGCACGCTGGACTTGTTGCCCCACATCAGGTTGGCGGAAACCTTGCCGCGGCGGAGCGAGCTTTCGTCCACCACATCGTCATGCAGCAGGGTGGCGGTGTGAATGAACTCCACCGCCGCGGCCAGCATGACATGGCCTTCGCCGCCATAGCCGCCCGCCCGCGCCGCCGCCAGGGTGAGCAGGGGGCGTAGGCGCTTGCCGCCGGAATCGATCAGGTGCCGCGCCAGGTCGGGGATCAACGGGACGCCGGAATGCATGCGGGCATGGATCAGCCGGTCGGTCGCGGCCATGTCGCCACCCACCAGGGCGTGCAGCCGTTCGACCGGGGAAACGCCGGCGTCGGTCCTGGTTTTGACGTCCCCTGACATGCCGCCAATTTACCGGGGCGGCTCCGGGCAGGGCAAGCGATACAGACGCCACAGGGGCGGGTATAAAAGGCGGATGAAGGCCGTTCTCAAGACCAACAATCCGGTGTTGCTGAATTACGCCGCCAATGTGCTGGCGCAGGAGGGCGTCGAACATGTGGTGTTCGACGAAAATGCCAGTGTCATGGACGGCAGCATGGGCTTCATGCCGCGCCGGCTGATGGTGCTGGACGAGGATTTCGCCACCGCCGAGCGGCTGCTGAAGGCGGCCGTGCCCGAAGCCTTCACGTGACCGAGACGTTTCTCGATGGCCGGGTGAAGGCGCGCCAGCCGGAAAGCGGCTTTCGCTCCGGCACCGACGCGGTGTTGCTCGCGGCTGCGGTCCCGGCGCGGGCGGGGGAAGCCGTGCTGGAACTGGGGGCGGGTTCGGGGGTGGCCAGCCTCTGCCTGGCCGCACGGGTGTCGGGACTGACCGTGACCGGGGTGGAGATCGATACTGCCCTGACCGCCCTGGCGCAGGAGAACGCCGTCGCCAGCGCCCTGGCTGCCGCCTTCGCTGCCGCCGACGTCTTTGCCCTGCCGCCGCTCCTGAAGCGGGAATACGACCAGGTCTTTGCCAACCCGCCATTTCATGGCGAGGGCAATGCGCCGCCCGATGCCGCCCGCGCCCGTGCCCTGATGGACGATGGCAGCTTGTCGCAATGGTTGAGTATCGGGCTGCAACGCACTGTCTCAGGCGGATTTTTTACCGCGATCATCCGCGCCGACCGGCTGGGCGAGGCGCTGGCTGCCTTGCCGCTACGGGGTGTCAACATCCTGCCGCTCTGGCCCCGGGCGGGCATGGCGGCCAAGCGGGTGATCCTGGTGGCCCGCAAGGGCTCGCGCGCCCCGCAGGCGTTGCTGCCGGGCCTGGCGCTGCATGACGCCGAGGGCCGCTATACGCCGGAAACAGAGACCATCCTGCGCGGCGGGGCTTCGCTTGCGATGGATTCTGGCCGCCTATAGGTTCCGGGCACCGCCGAAAGACCCGAATCGTGCCCAAAGCCAAGACGTTCCAGGACCTTATTCTTACCCTGCAGAATTACTGGGCCAAGCAGGGCTGCCTGATCCTGCAGCCTTATGACAATGAGATGGGGGCGGGCACCTTCCATCCCGCCACGACCCTGCGGGCGCTGGGGCCGCGCCCCTGGAACGCGGCCTATGTCCAGCCCTCGCGCCGGCCCACCGATGGCCGCTATGGCGAGAACCCCAACCGGCTGCAGCACTATTACCAGTACCAGGTGATCCTGAAGCCGGCGCCGGAGAATGTGCAGGAGCTTTACCTGGGGTCGATCCGCGAGATCGGCCTGGACCCGATGCTGCACGATATCCGCTTTGTCGAGGATGACTGGGAAAGCCCCACCCTGGGCGCGGCCGGCCTGGGCTGGGAAGTCTGGTGCGACGGCATGGAGATCACCCAGTTCACCTATTTCCAGCAGGTCGGCGGCATCGAATGCGATCCGGTTTCGGCCGAGATCACTTACGGCCTCGAGCGGCTGGCGATGTATGTCCAGAATGTCGAGTTTGTTTACGACTTGGCGTTCAATGAGCAGTTCCGCTACGGCGAAGTCTTCCACCAGAGCGAAGTCGAATTCTCGACCTACAATTTCGAGCGCGCCGACACCGAAATACTGTTCCAGCATTTCAAGGACGCGGAGAAACAGTGCCAGGCGCTGCTGGGTGGCAACCGCAAGCTGGCCCTGCCTGCCTATGACCAGTGCATCAAGGCATCGCACGCCTTCAACATGCTGCAGGCGCGCGGCGTCATCAGCGTGACCGAGCGGGCCGCCTATATCGGCCGGGTGCGGGCGCTGGCCCAGGCCTGCTGCCAGGCCTGGCTGGACAGTCCGCAGGGCGCCTATACGCCGAGGTACGGCTGAGATGCCCGAACTTCTGCTCGAACTGTTCAGCGAGGAAATCCCCGCCCGCATGCAGGCAGGCGCCGCGCGCGACCTGGAACGGCTGATGGTGGGGGCGCTGTCGGATCGTGGCTTGCTGTTTGAAGGCATCAAGGCGTTTTCGGGCCCGCGCCGCCTGACGCTGGCCATCGCCGGGCTTCCGGCGAAGCAGAAGGATGTGCGGGAGGAGCTGAAAGGCCCCAAGGTGGACGCGCCCGCTGCCGCCATCGAAGGCTTTCTCAAAAAGACCGGCCTGACGCGCGAGCAGCTCAAGGTCGAGAGCACGCCCAAGGGCGATGTTTATATGGCGCTGATCGAGCGGGAAGGGCGTGAAACCGCCGCCGTGCTGGCCGAGATCATTCCCGAAATCCTGGCCAAGCTGCCCTGGCCCAAATCCATGCGCTGGAAGCCGGGCGTGGCGACACGCTGGGTGCGTCCGCTGCATTCCATCCTTGCCAGTTTCGACGGCGAGACGGTGCCGTTCAGCTTCGCCGGGGTTTCCAGCGGGCGGCATACCCGTGGCCACCGCTTCCTCTCCGAGGGCAAGATCGAGGTGCGGCGCTTCGAGGACTACGAAGCCGCGCTGAAAAAGGCCCATGTCATCCTGGATGCCGAGGAACGCGCCGCCATCATCTTCGAAGGCGTCAAATCCGCCGCCTTTGTGCATGGCCTGGAACTGATCCCGGACGAGGGGCTGCTGGCGGAGGTTTCCGGCCTGGCGGAATGGCCGGTGGTCTATGTCGGCAGCATCGAAGACCAGTTCATGGATGTGCCGCCGGAAATTCTTCAGTCATCAATGCGGACGCATCAGAAATACTTCGCGCTGCGCGACCCCAAGACCGGCAAGATGGCGAACAAGTTCGCCCTGGTCGCCAACATGATCGCCCAGGACGGCGGCAAGGAGATCGTCGCCGGCAATGAGCGCGTGCTGCGCGCCCGCCTGTCAGACGCCAAGTTCTTCTGGGACGAGGACCGCAAGATCAAGCTGGCGGATCGCGTCAAGGCGCTGGAGGGCATCGTCTTCCACGCCAAGCTCGGCACCCAGGCCGAGCGGGTCGCCCGCATCGAAAAGCTGGCGGGGGAGATTGCGGGCAAGATCGGCGCCGATGTTGCCAAGGCACAGCGCGCCGCCCATCTCGCCAAGGCCGACTTGACGACCGGTATGGTCGGCGAGTTCCCCGAACTGCAAGGCGTGATGGGCCGCTATTACGCCCTGCACGACAAGGAAGACGCCGCCATCGCCGATGCCATCCGCGATCATTACAAGCCGGTCGGCCCTTCCGATGAGGTGCCAACAGACAAGGTTGCCATCGCGGTGGCGCTCGCCGACAAGTTAGTCAGCGTCATAAAGTTTATCGATGTAGACGAACGGCCGACCGGGTCTGGCGACCCTTTCGCTCTTAGGCGTGCCATCCTGGGCGTCATTAGGATCATTCTGTCCAATGGCCTCCGCTTGAGTTTTTTTGGCCTCACCAAAATTGTGCTGGGTGCTGAGAAGAATTCGTCGATTCACCGTGCGGCCACTGAAATTGGTGTGCTGGATTTCACGATGGATCGGCTCAAAGTCGCGCTGAAGGAGAAAGGTACCCGCCACGATCTTATCGATGCCGTGTTCTCCCTCGGCAACGAGGACGATCTGGTCCGGCTGGTGGCGCGGGTCGAGGCGCTTCAGGCCTTCCTCAAGAGTGATGATGGTGCGAACCTGCTCGCCGGCTACAAGCGCGCCGCCAATATCCTCAAGGCCGAGGAGAAGAGGGACAATCGCACCTATATCTCCGAGGTGGATGAAAAGCTGCTGCCCGACGCCGCCGACAAGGCGCTCCACGCCGCGCTGGCCAAGGCCATCGGCGCCATCGGTCCGGCTCTGGACAAGGAAGACTTTGCCGGGGCGATGCGCGAGATGGCGGCGCTGCGTGGGCCGGTGGACGGCTTCTTCGAGGCGGTGAAGGTCAACGCCGACGATCCGAAACTGCGTGAAAACCGATTGCATCTGCTGGCAGGCCTGCGCGCGGCGCTGCACAGGGTCGCAGACTTCTCAAAGATTGAAGGCTGAAAAGCCGTTATTCCAGAGCTGGGACTTGACCCAGCCGCCCTTGGGAGCGTTCAGGTCAGGCAATGTGATTGGCGGTGGCTATTCGGCCGCCGCCCGAACGACTGGATTTGGCGATGACGAAATGGGTCTACAGCTTCGGCGGCGGCGCGGCTGACGGCGATAGCGGCATGAAGAACCTGCTGGGCGGCAAGGGCGCCGGGTTGGCGCAGATGAGCCGCCTGGGTCTGCCGGTGCCGCCCGGCTTCACCATCACCACGGAAGTCTGCACCCATTACTACGCCAATGGCAGCACTTATCCCGCCGACCTCACGCCGGCGGTGGAGCATGCGGTCGCCGCCATCGGCAAGACTGTCGGCGCCGGGTTCGGCGACGCCAGGAACCCGCTGCTGGTCTCGGTGCGCTCCGGCGCCCGCGTTTCCATGCCCGGCATGATGGACACGGTGCTGAACCTTGGCCTCAACGCCGCCACCACCGAAGGGCTGGCGAAACTCACCGGCGACGCCCGCTTCGCCTATGACTCCTATCGCCGCTTCATCCACATGTATTCCGATGTGGTGCTGGGGGTGGATCATGCCGGCTTCGAAGCCATCATGGACGATGCCCGCGACGCCAAGGGCATCGAGCTGGACACGGAGCTGGACGCCGATGACCTCAAGGCTATCGCCGAACAGTTCAAGGCGCGGGTGAAAGAAGAACTGGGCAGGCCTTTTCCCGAGGATGTGAACGAACAATTGTGGGGCGCCATCGGCGCCGTCTTCGGCTCCTGGCACAGCCACCGCGCCAACACTTACCGCAAGCTCAACAGCATCCCGGAGGACTGGGGCACCGCCGTGACGGTGCAGGCCATGGTGTTCGGCAACCGCGGCGAAACCAGCGCCACCGGCGTCGCCTTCACCCGCGATCCCGCCACTGGTGAGAAAATCTTCTACGGCGAATTTCTCATCAACGCCCAGGGCGAGGATGTGGTGGCGGGCATCCGCACGCCGCAACCCATCGCCAAGGCGGTGCGCGAGCGCCAGGGCAGCCGCCGTCCTTCGATGGAAGAGGCGATGCCGAGCGCCTTTGCCGAACTGAAAGCCATTGGTGACCGGCTGGAAGCGCATGACCGCGACATGCAGGACGTCGAGTTCACGGTGCAGGAAGGGCGCCTCTACATGTTGCAGGCCCGCGCCGGCAAGCGCACGGCGGAAGCGGCGCTGCGCATCGCCATCGAGATGGAGAAGGAAGGCCTGATCGACCGCGACACCGCGCTGCTGCGGGTCGATCCCGCCGCGCTGGACCAGTTGCTGCATCCCATGCTCGATCCCGACGCCCCGCGCACCCAGATCGCCACCGGCCTGGGCGCTTCGCCCGGCGCCGCCACCGGCGAGGCGGTGTTCACGGCGGAAGAGGCGGAAGCGGCGGCGGCGGAAGGCCGCGTCGTCATCCTGATCCGCACCGAAACCAGCCCGGAAGACATTCATGGCATGCATGCCGCGCGGGGCATTCTCACCGCGCGCGGCGGCATGACCAGCCACGCCGCCGTGGTGGCGCGCGGCATGGGGCGGCCCTGTGTCTGCGGCGCGGGGATGCTCAAGATCGACGCTGTTCGCGGCGAGATGGCTGCCGGCAATGTCACGGTGAAGCGCGGCGACATTCTCACCATCGATGGCGCGGCGGGTCTGGTTTTCCTGGGGGCGGTGAAGATGCGCCAGCCGGAACTGACCGGCGACTTCGCCACCCTGATGGGCTGGGCCGACGCGGCGCGGCGGCTGAAGGTACGGGCCAATGCCGACACCGAGACCGATGCCGCCACGGCCCGCAAGTTCGGCGCCGAAGGCATTGGGCTTTGCCGCACCGAACACATGTTTTTCGAGCCGGACCGGATTCTCGCGGTGCGCCAGATGATCCTGGCGGAGGAAAAGCCCGCCCGCGAGGCGGCGTTGGCCAAGCTGCTGCCGATGCAGCGCCGCGACTTCGAGGCCATCTTCACGGCGATGGCGGGTTTTCCCGTCACCATCCGGCTGCTCGATCCGCCGCTGCACGAATTCCTGCCGCAGAAGGAATCCGAGATCGCGGAAGTCGCCGCCGCCGCCGGAACCTCGCCCGCCAAACTGCGGGCCCGCGCCATCGCCCTGCACGAAGCCAACCCGATGCTGGGCCATCGCGGCTGCCGCCTGGGCATCACCTATCCCGAAATCTACGAAATGCAGGCCCGCGCCATTTTCGAAGCTGCCCTGGCGGTGGCGGGGAAGGGGGTGGCGCTCGCCCCGGTCGAGGTGATGATCCCGCTGGTGGGCTTCAAGTCCGAGCTGGACTTCCTCAAGACCCGGATTGACGCCGTTGCCGCCGCTATAAGGACGGATAAGGGCTCCTGCCCGGACTACAAAATCGGCACCATGATCGAACTGCCGCGCGCCGCCCTGCGCGCCGGGGAGATTGCGGCGACGGCGGAGTTCTTCTCCTTCGGCACCAACGATCTCACCCAGACCACGCTGGGCGTGTCGCGCGACGACGCCGCCGGCTTCCTGGGCGAGTATGTCGGAAGGGGGCTGATCCCGCGCGATCCCTTCGTCACCATCGACCGCGACGGCGTCGGCGAGTTGATCCGCATCGCGGTGAAACGCGGCCGCGAGACGCGCGCGGACCTCAAGCTTGGCATCTGCGGCGAGCATGGCGGCGATCCCGCCTCGATCGAATTCTGTCACGACTCAGGGCTCGATTACGTTTCCTGTTCACCATTTCGCGTGCCGGTTGCGCGTCTGGCGGCGGCGCAAGCAGCGCTCAAGAAATAGGCGGAATTGTATTTATGAACGCGGAAACGCCCGGAAATCCTGGGTTTTCTCTGCTATGCAGATTCGTTGCATCTCCTCAAATAAAAATTTTATTTGACGATTCGGTCTGAGGTTGGCAAAAGCTGGGTCTGTGCTGGAACCTGTTCGGAACTTTTTGAGGAATTAGCGAAATCGAAGCAGCGTAATCGAAATAGCAAATGCGGAAGCGACGCCATGTTGAAGGGGCGACAGAACGCAAAAGCGAAATAGACCAAGTCTGAAGAGACAAGCGAAACCGAAAGCCGAAAGAAGTTTAAGCCTCCCATGAAACGCAACGATGCGATATCGCGGTCTGACCGCGTGCTTGTGGCCGCCATGGCGATTATCATCGCCACCGCCAGTGCCGCCATAGGCGCCTCCATGACCTATCATCCGTCCACGGACAAAGTGGCCGCCGCCCCTGTCGCCATTGCGGCGGCTGCGCCCGCCACTGACGCCGTGCTTTCCCGCCTTCTGGCCGAGCACAAATGCCTGTCAGAAGTGATGTATTTCGAAGCCCGGGGCGAAGGCTCCAGCGGCGAGAAGGCCATTGCCGAGGTGGTCTTCCACCGCATGAACACTGGCAATTACGGCCATTCGATCTGCGCCGTGGTCTATGAGGGCGCCGAGCGTCCCGGCTGCCAGTTCTCCTTCGCCTGCAGCGGTGACCGCAGCGCGCGCAAGGACGACCAGGCCTGGCATGCGGCGGAGACTTTGGCCGCCCGTATCCTGACCGGCGAGGTGCAGCTGGCCAACGCCACCGGCGGCGCCACCAACTTCCACGCTGTTTCGGTTGCGCCCGACTGGGCCGATACGCTGGAGAAGACTACCCAGATCGGCAATCACGTCTTCTATCGTGGCGGCGCACACGCGCACGAAAGCTAACCGCTTCTAGAAATCCAACCCGATATCCAAGTTCGGCGCGCTATGCGTTATCGAGCCTGAACTGATGTAGTCCACGCCGCTCTCGGCGACGGCGCGCACCGTTGCCAGCGTCACGCCGCCGGAAGCTTCCAGCATGGCGCGGCCGCGTCCCAGCGCCACCGCCTGCCGCAGCATCTGTGGCGGCATGTTGTCCAGCAGCACGGCCTTCACACCAAGCGCCAGCGCCTCTTCCAGCTGTGCCAGCGTGTCGACCTCGACCTCGATCCGCACCATCGGACCCAGCCCGGCGCGTAGCCGCTGCAGGGCCGGGGCGATGCCGCCGGCGGCGGCGATATGGTTGTCCTTCACCAGTACGGCGTCATCCAGGCCGAAACGGTGGTTGAGGCCGCCGCCGCAGCGCACGGCATATTTCTGCAGCGCCCGCAGGCCCGGAATGGTCTTGCGGGTACAGACGATGCGGGCTCTGGTGCCGTCGACCGCTGCTACCAGGCCCGCTGTCGCCGTCGCCACGCCGGAAAGATGGCCCAGGAAATTCAATGCCACCCGCTCGGCGGTCAGCAGGCTGCGGGCCGGGCCTTCGATGGTGGCGAGCAATGTGCCCGCCACCACCGTGTCGCCATCCGCGGCGGCAGGGGTGAAGCGCGTGGCGGGATCAACCAGGCGGAAAGCGGCTTCGGCGCAGTTCAGGCCCGCGATGGTTCCGGGCTCGCGCGCCACCAGCCGCGCCATGGCCCGCGCATCTTCCGGAATGGTGAAAGCGCTGGTGATGTCGCCGTCGCGGCCAAGGTCTTCTTCCAGCGCGGCGCGGACGGCGGGTTCAACCAGCAGCGCCGGCGGCGGGCGGCTGTAAAAATCGTCGCTCCCCACTTCTGCATTCATCAAAGTGCGCGGCGCGAAGGAGTTGCGGTGATGGCTTCCGCCTCGGTCAGGGTCATGACCGTGCGCTCCGCCTGAGCAGCGGAAACCGGGAAATCGCCGCGCCAATGGCTGCCGCGCGATTCCTGCCTTGCCAGGGCGGCGGCGGCCACCAGCCGCGCCGTGGTGGTGATGTTGAGCAGGGCGGCATCGCCGTTGCCCGCCTGTTCGACGCGGGTGATCACGTCCAGCAATTGCGTCAGGCCGTTCGCGTCGCGCTCCAGCCCGGCATGGCGGCTCATCGCCTCGCGCAACAGGCGCGGCGGCGGCTGCGGCGCCGCCAGCGGCGGCGCGGGCGGCAGCGGGCGGTCGCAACCGGCGGCCAGCAACCCGCGCACGTCTTCGGCGGCGCGGGCGCCGAACACCAGGCCTTCCAGCAGCGAGTTGGAGGCCAGGCGGTTGGCGCCGTGCAGGCCGGTTGAGGCGCATTCGCCCACCACCCACAGACCCGCCAGCGAGGAACGGCCACGCGCATCGCTGGCGATGCCGCCCATGTGGTAATGCGCCGCCGGCGCCACCGGGATCGGTTGGGCTGCCGGATCAATGCCCGCCGCGCGGCAGGCGGCGTAGACGGTGGGGAAGCGTTCGGAGAAAGCGCTGCCGACCGCTTCACGGCAATCCAGGAATATCTTGTGGCCGCTTGTGATGCGGCGATGAATGGCGCGGGCGACAACGTCGCGCGGCGCCAGTTCGGCGCCGGGATGAACCGACGTCAAAAAGCGGCGGCCCTCTTCATCAATCAACGTGGCGCCTTCGCCGCGCAGCGCTTCGGTGGCCAGCGGCGCGGGATCGCGCCCAACCGCGATGGCGGTGGGGTGGAACTGGACGAATTCCGCATCGGCAATGGCTGCGCCGGCGCGCGCCGCCATGCCCAGGCCTTCGCCGCGTGCTTCCGGCGGATTGGTGGTGACGGCATAAAGCGCGCCCAGACCGCCGGTCGCCAGGATCATGGCGCGGGCGCGCAGCAGCACCAGCCTGGTGCCGGCGCCGCTGCCGGTGCGGGCGAAAAGCCCGATGACGCGGCCATCCGCCACCGCCAGTTCGACGGCGTGATAGCCTTCCAACAGCCGGATCGAGGGCGTGGCGGCGGCCTGGGCGGCCAGGGTGGCGGAAATCTCCGCTCCCGCCCTGTCGCCTTTCACATGCACGATGCGGGGTTTGGAATGGGCAGCCTCCAGGCCCAGAGCCAGGCGGCCATCCGGGTTGCGGTCGAAAGGCGCGCCGTAATCCAGCAGATCGGCGATGCGGGCAGGGGCCTCGCGTGCCACCAGTTCGGCGATGGCGGGATCGCAGAGGCCCGCGCCCGCGGCGATGGTATCGGCGGCATGGGCGCGCCAGTCATCGTCCGGGCTCATCGCGGCGGCGATGCCACCCTGCGCCCAGGCGGACGAGCCGGCGGCGCCAGGGCGCGCGCCGCTCAGCACCGTCACCGGCATGGGGGCCAGCTTGAGGGCTGTGAACAGGCCGGCGATGCCGCCGCCCAGGATCAGGGCGCCATCGCATTCGACGACATTGTCGATACGGGGATTCATTGGATTGCCAGCATCCGGTCGATGGGGGCCCTGGCCCGCGCCGCGATCACCGGATCGATCACCACTTCGGTGGTCATGGTCTCCAGCGCATGCAGGATGCCTTCCAGGGTGATGCGTTTCATGTGCGGGCAGAGATTGCAGGGGCGCACGAACTGGGTGCCGGGATTTTCGGCGGCGACATTGTCGCTCATCGAACATTCGGTGATCAGGATCACCCGCTCCGGGTGATGGTCGCCGACGTAGCCGATCATGGCGGCGGTGGAACCGGCGAAATCGGCCTCCGCCACCACTTCCGGCGGGCATTCGGGATGGGCCAGCACCACGATGCCGGGATTGGCGGCGCGATAGTCGCGAATCTGCTGCGCCGTGAAGCGCTCATGCACCTCGCAGGCGCCTTCCCAGGTGATGACTTTCACGCCGGTCTGGGCGGCGACGTTGCGGGCGAGATACTTGTCCGGGATCATGATGACGGTGTCGGTGCCGAAATCACCGGCGATCTTCTCCACCACTTTCACGGCATTGCCGCTGGTGCAGCAGATGTCGCTTTCCGCCTTCACTTCGGCGCTGGTGTTGACATAGGTGACCACCGGCAGGCCGGGATATTTCTGGCGCAGCAGCCGGACATCGGCGCCGGTGATGGACGCGGCCAGCGAACAGCCTGCCTGCATGTTGGGGATCAGAACGGTCTTGTCCGGCGAGAGGATCTTCGAAGTCTCGGCCATGAAATGCACCCCGGCCTGGACGATCACTTTCGCGTCGGTGCGGGCCGCCTCGCGGGCGAGAGCGAGGGAGTCGCCGGTAAAGTCGCCGACGCAATGGAAGATTTCCGGCGTCATGTAATTGTGCGCCAGGATGACGGCGTTCTTCTCTCGCTTGATGCGGTTGATGGCGGCGATCAGCGGCGCGTGCACCGGCCATTCCACGGCCGGAATGACCGTGGCTACCTTGGCGTAAAGGCCGTCCGTCGCCCGCGCTACCGCGGCGCTGTAAGCCAGTTCAACACCCATCCTCGCGCTCCTCCGAGTCGTGTGACGCTTTTCACCGTCGATTTATACTCACTTCGAGTATAAATGTGGGGCAAAAAACCCGGCTTTCAAGAGCCGGTGCGACGACAATATGACTCGATTGAGCATTAATCCGTCAAGGGCCTGAAAGTTCATTCCGCGCGCGTCAGCTTTGCGGAAAAGGCAGGAATACCGCAATTTCAGCGGCGCGTTCCCAGCCTCAGGCCGGGGGCGGGGCGCTCGCGCAGCACCTCGCGGCGGAAGCGGAACAGCTCTGCGGGGCGTCCGCGCGCGGGGGAGGAGAACTTGCCCGTTCCCTCCACCAGCCCCTGTTCCGCCACCAGGCGGCGGAAATTCTGCTTGTGCAGGCGCAATCCCGCCAGCGCTTCCACCCTGCGCTGCAGCTCCAGCAGGGTGAAAGAGGGCGCCATCAGTTCGAACACCACCGGGCGGTATTTCAGCTTGCCGCGCAGCCGGGCGATGGCGGTGGCAAGGATGCGGCGGTGATCGTAGAGCATCGCGGTGCCCAGTGTCGGGGCCTGGCCGGCGGCGCCGCTGTCGCGGAAATATTCCTCCACCAGCCCCGCCTCATAGAGCAGTTCATAACGCTCCAGCACTTTCTCCTCGTCCCAGGGCAGGCCGTCGCCAAAGCAGAGGCGGATGCGGCTGCGGCGCGCCTCGGCCTGGGCCGCCGCCGCACCCTTCGCGAATTTCTTCAGCGCCGGCAGGATGACGCTCTCGATCATGGCGGGTTTGCCCTCGCGCCAGTCCTCCCAGGGAAAATACTGATACCAGCCGCGCCATTCGCTTTCCGGCGCGTCGCTTGCGTTCTGGCGCGTCAGCGCCAGATAGCCCACCGAGACCACGCGCGCGGCGCTTTTGGGACCGGATGACGGCAGGTGACGGCCGCGATCGCCAAAGGTGTAAAGCTGTTCAGTATAGCCCAGCTCGAAACGGGTCTGCTCGCCCACCCATTCACGCAGGCCCGACTCCAGGGTGCGATGATGCGCCGGATCGAAGGGGCCGAAGGGCAGAGCGTCGGCCTCGCCGGGACGGGCGATCACCAGCACCGAGGGCGTCTCGCCTTCCACCGCGACGATGGCCGCCGACAGGCCGATGGAGATGGCATCCTTCACGCTCATGGGCTCACAAGCCCTCCAGCGGCAGATCCGTAAGCACGCCTTCCTGCACCATGCAGGCCGGATCCATGGCCATGAGCGCCAAAGTCATGGCGCCGTTCCGTCCCAGCGCCGCGTCGGCATGGGCCACCAGCAGCGTGTTGGGCGCGGCATGCGGCGCGCGGCGGCGCATGGCGAGGGCGATCTCCTCTTCACGTCCCGGCCCCAGCCGGTCGCAAAGGATGATGAAGGCCGAGGCCATGGAGCGGCTGATCCCCGCCCAGCAATGGATCATGAAAGGCGCGCGCCCGTCCCAGCCGCGAGAAAATGCCAACAGGGCATCGACATGTGCACGCGAGGGCGGATGCTCGCCGTCGGCGGGGTCGGCGACGTCGTTGACGCCAAGCTGCAGATGCCGCTCTGCCGGGAAGCCCGGCGGCGTGGCGATCATGTGCTGGGGCGAAAGCAGGCTGACCAGATACGAGGGCTGGTGCGCGGCGATACTGTCGCCGAGCGCGGAAAGGGGAATGACCAGAAGCCGGGGCATGGGTTTATCTAGCACGCCGAGAGCTTGTGGAAACGGTCAAGAAACTGCTTTTCCGCCTCCGCCGTGGCCAGGGGCGTCAGCCGGGGCGTGGTCATGGCTTTTGGCGGCGCGCCGAACAGGCGGCGGGCCTCCTTTTCCTCGAAGCCGGCAAGCTGGGTCGCCTCGTAATAGGCGGAAAGATGATCGGCCTTCTTGAACAGCGTCTTCAGCGTCGGCGGGACAATGGCCGACAGCCCGAAGCGCTGGTGGATCGCTGCCTGCAGCCGCGATTCCATCAGCTTGTAGTCAAGGCCGACCGCCGCCTTGAACGGACTGATCAGGTCGCCGATGACATATTCCGGCGCGTCATGCAGCAGCGCCATCAGCCGCGCCTGCCGTGTCAGGTTGGGATTGAGGTCGCAGACCAGACGCTCCACCAGCACCGAATGCTGCGCCACCGAGAAGGCGTGGGAGCCGCGCGTCTGGCCGTTCCAGCGCGCCACCCGCGCCAGGCCATGGGCGATGTCGGCAATCTCGACATCCAGCGGGCTGGGCTCCAGCAGGTCGAGACGGCGTCCGCTCAGCATGCGTTGCCAGGCGCGGGGCGAGCCCTTGGTTGGGCGATCGGGCATCAGACCAGCAGCAGGCGCGCCGCCACCACGATCAGCGTGCCGGAAAGGATTGTGCGCAGCGCCGTATCGGGCAGGCGCGGCGCGAACAGGCTGGAAAGCATGATGCCGGGCAGTGAACCCATCAGCAGCGAGATCAGCACCGCCAGATCGATGCCGCCGCTGTAGAGATGGCCCAGCCCCGCCACCAGGGTCAGCGGCACGGCATGGGCGATGTCGCTGCCGGCGATGCGCACGGCGGGAAGTTCGGGATAGAGCAGCAGCAGGGCGGTGACACCCAACGCGCCGGCGCCGACCGAGGACACCGTCACCAGCACGCCCAGCGCCACGCCGGTGAGGATAGTGAAAGTCCGTGTCTCGCGCTCGCTCATCACGCCGACGCGCCGCGAATAGCTCGCCAGCAGGCGGCGGCGGAAGAGCAGCGCCGCCGCCGTGAAAATCAGCGCCACGCCCAGCACCTTGGTCACCAGCGCGCTATAGGCGGCCTGGTCGATCTTGAGCCACCATAACAGCGCCATGGTGGCGAGCGAGGCAGGCAGGCTGCCAGTTGCCAGGCGCAGCACGATGCGCCAGTCGATGGTCTTGTTGAAGCCATGCACCAGGCTGCCGCCGGACTTGGTGACACTGGCATAGATCAGGTCGGTGCCCACCGCCGTCACCGGATGTACCTTGAAAAGCAGGATCAGCAGCGGCGTCATCAGCGAGCCGCCGCCCACCCCGGTCATGCCCACCAGGAAGCCGACAGCGAAGCCCGAAGCGACATAAAGCGGATGGATGGCGTCTACGGACATGGAGACGGCTTTTGGCTGAGGCGGTTTTCGGAGGAAAAACGGGAAGGCCGGGCAATGTTCCATAAAGCGGCTTGGGGAACAATCGGGCAGCAAACTGCCCGCAAAAACGGCATTTCCCGGGTGTTGGCGGGCGAAATTCACGGCTTTTTCATGCGCCTTAACAGGGTCTTGCGCCTGACGTCTTGGTCGCCGCGTCCGCCCGCCGCTAACCTCAACGTCCCATTTAGATATTTCCTCTAAGACAGGTTCGCATACCCGGTGTTGCGCCTTGTCCGACTGCGATCTCAATCCCAGCCTTGAGCGATCCCTTGCGGGGGAGCGGACGGAGCTTGCCGCGCTGTCGGCGATGTTCGTTGGCGGCCTGCTGGCCGGGCTGGGCATGGCCGCCGATCTGGGCGGCGAATTCGTCGCCGGCCTGATCATCATCGCCATCCTCAGCGCCGCGCTCTGGCTGCTCAGTCGCGTCGCCCGCAACACAAAGCGCCGTGTCACCGCCGGCGAGGCCAGCTACCGCGCTTTCTTCGATCATGCCGTCGAGGGCATTTTCCGCACCACGCCGGACGGTCACTATCTGGCGGTGAACCAGGCCCTGGCCGACGTTTATGGCTATGGCTCGCCGACTTCGCTGATGGCCGCGCTCACCGACATCGGGGCGCAGCTTTATGTCGAGCCGCGCCGCCGCGACGAATTCCGCGAGCAGATGCAGGCCCATGACGTGGTCACCAACTTCGTTTCGGAAATCTATCGCGCCGACGGCCGCCGCATCTGGATCTCTGAAAACGCGCGGGCGGTGCGCGACTGGGCGGGCGTGCTGCTCTGCTACGAGGGCACCGTCGAGGACGTCACCGAGAAGTTCGAGCAGGACCGCGCCCTGCGCGTGGCGCTGCGCCAGGCCGAAACCGCCAACCGGGTCAAGGCAGCCTTCCTGGCGGCGATGAGCCATGAACTGAAGACACCGCTCAACGCGGTGCTGGGTTTTTCCGAAATTATCCGCGGCGAGATGCTGGGCCCGGTTGGCCAGCCGGCCTATCGCGAATATGCCGACGACATCCACAAATCCGGGGAGCGGCTGCTGGCGGTGATCAACGATGTGCTGGACGTGACGCGGCTGCAATCCGGCTCGCTGGTGCTGGAGGAGCGGCCGGAAGCGCCACAGGAGATTGTCGAGGAGGCGATCGGGCTGGCGCGCAAGGCGACCGGCGACATGCGCGAGATCGGCATCAGCCTGCCGCAGGAAACGCCGGTGCTGCATGGCGATCCCCGCCGCATCGCCCAGGCGCTCGGCAATCTGCTGGCCAACGCCCTGAAATTCACGCCCACCCAGGGTGAGGTGCGCCTGACGCTGACGCCTGACGAAGATGGCGGCGTCCGCTTCCTGGTCGAGGACACCGGCATCGGCATGGCCGAGGAGACCGTCGCCGCGGCGCTGGAGCCGTTCCGTCAAATCGACAGCAGCCTGGCGCGCAGATTCGAAGGCGCCGGCCTTGGTCTTTCTATCGCCAAGGCGCTGGCGGAGCTGCATGGCGGCCGTCTGCTGATCGCCAGCGAAGTGGGCGAGGGCACCAGGGTGACGCTGACGCTGCCGGCGGCGCGCGTCAGCTATCGGCAGGCAAGACTTTCAGCCTAGCCATTCCATGCCGGTGGCGCTAAACAGCGCCTCATGACGAATTCCGCTCTGGTGCTGTTTTCCGGCGGCCAGGATTCCACCACCTGCCTGGCCTGGGCGCTGGCGCGTTTCGACCGTGTCGAGACCATCGGCTTTGACTATGGCCAGCGCCACCGCACCGAACTCGATGCCCGTCCCCGTCTGCTGGCGGCGCTGGGCACCATGCCGCATGGCGAGCGGCTGGGCGCCGACCATCTGCTGCCGCTGGAAACGCTGAAGGCGATCGGCGGCAGCGCCCTGACGGACGACATGAAGATCGAGATGGGCGACAACGGCCTGCCCACCAGTTTCGTGCCGGGCCGCAATGTCATGTTCCTCACTGCCGCCGCGGCGCTGGGCTATCGCCGCGGCATTGCCGATCTGGTGGGCGGCATGTGCGAGACCGATTTTTCCGGCTATCCCGACTGTCGTGACGAAACCATCCAGGCGACGGCGAAGGCGCTGTCGCTGGGCCTGGCGCAAGGGGTGCGCATCCATACCCCGCTGATGTGGCTGGACAAGGCGGCGACCTGGAAGCTGGCGGAAGAACTGGGCGGCGCAGCGCTGGTGGAGCTGATCGTGCGCGAAACCGTCACCTGCTATGAAGGCGACCGCGTCACCGCGCATGACTGGGGCTTTGGCTGCGGCGTCTGCCCGGCCTGCGAACTGCGCGCGGCGGGCTACGCCAAATTCCGGGCATCATGACGTATAGCGTCAAAGAGATTTTCTACACTCTGCAGGGCGAAGGCGCGCGCGCCGGGCGTGCCGCCGTTTTCCTGCGCTTCGCGGGCTGCAATCTCTGGAGCGGGCTGGAGAAGGATCGTGCCGGGGCGGTGTGCAAATTCTGCGATACCGAATTCGTCGGTACCGACGGCACAGGCGGCGGCAAGTTCGCTGACGCGGCGGGGCTGGCCAAGGCCGTAGCGGCGGAATGGCCGGCGGGACAGGTTGGGCAACCTTACGTCGTCTGTACCGGCGGCGAACCGCTGTTGCAGCTTGATCCGCCGCTGGTCGAGGCACTGCACGCGGCAGGTTTCGAAATCGCCATCGAGACCAATGGCACGCTGTTGCCGCCGCCCGGCATTGACTGGATCTGCGTCAGCCCCAAGGCGGAGGCGGAGCAGATGCTGACCAGCGGCGACGAACTCAAGCTGGTCTTTCCGCAGGACGGCGGCGATCCCGCCCGCTATGCCGCACAGGCCTTCGCGCATTTCTTCCTGCAGCCGAAGGACAATGCGGATCGGGCGGCCAACACCCAAGCCGCCACCGCCTATTGCCTGGCGCATCCGAAGTGGCGGCTGTCGCTGCAGACCCACAAATTGCTGGGAATCCGCTAGCCGGTAGCGGCGGGGCAGGGTTGCGGACGGCGCGGGTTGAAGGCCGCCGCCACATCGCCATTTCAGGCATGGAAGCGAGAGCCTGTCATGAAAGCTTGGACTGCCGTTACCGTGCCGGCGCTGGTTGCCGGCGCCATCATTGTCTATCTGTTCGCGGCGGCGGGCTTCTAGAACCAGGAGACAATCTTCTCCATCTCCGGGCGTGGGCGTTCTTCCAGCGCGTCCTTGGCCGTGCCGAGATAGACAAAACCCGCCACCCGTTCGCCAGCCCTGAGGCCCAGCCCTTCCTTCACCTTGGGATGATAAGCGTACCATTCGGTCACCCACTGGCCGACAAAGCCCTGCGACGTGGCCGCCACCAGGATGTTCTGGCAGACCGCTCCGGCCGACAATTCCTGCTCCCATACCGGAATCTTGTGTTGCTCGTGGACGGCGGAAATCACCCCGATCACCAGCGGCGCGCGCAGGAAACGCCCGCGCTCTTCTTCGACCTGCTTGTCGCGCTGACCGTCGGCGCTGGCCGCTTCGGCCAATATCTCGCCGGCGCGTTTGCGGCCATCTCCTTCGAAAATGATGAAGCGCCAGGGAAAAAGTTTGCCGTGATCTGGCGCGCGGGCCCCGGCCTTGAGAATGTCCGCCAGCTGCTTCTGATCCGGCCCGGGCTCGCCCATGGTCTTGGCCGAGCCGGAACGGCGGCTGAGCAGTAGCCCAAGGGCATCCGGGGCGGGGTGGTTGAAGGCGGTTTTGTTGTCGGCTGACATGGCTGGCGGACCCGGCTGGAAAGGCGGAAACGAAGCTCCATCTTAAGGGAAGCGCCGGAAAAGGCGCGGTTTTTTGCGGTCCGCCGGCTTTGGAATTCCACAGGCTTCCGTGGTAAAAGCCGCGGCGAAAAGAGAGAGAATATGGCGACCCCACGCGAGAAACTGGCGAGCCTCGATCCCGTCTGGGAGAAGCTGCGCCTGGAAGCCGAGGAAATGTCTGAGCGCGAGCCGGCCCTGGCAGGCTTCGTTCACGCCACGGTGCTGCAGCACGCCAGGCTGGAAGACGCGCTCTGCTTCCAACTCGCCAAGAAGCTGGGCAATGAGGATGTCTCGCCGCTGATGACGCGTGAGACCTTCGAGGAAGCGCTGGCAGGCGATCCCGGCATCGGGGCGGCCGTGCGCGCCGATCTTTCCGCCGTCTACGAGCGCGATCCCGCCTGCCATTCCTATCTTGAGGCCTTTCTCTACTACAAAGGCTTCCATGCGCTGGAAACCCACCGCATCGCCCATTGGCTCTGGCATCAGGGCCGCAAATGGATGGCGCTGTTCTTCCAGAGCCGCAGCTCGCAGCTTTTCGCGGTGGACATCCATCCGGCCTCACGCCTGGGGCGCGGCATCATGATCGATCACGGCACCGGCATTGTCATCGGCGAGACCGCAGTGGTGGACGACGACGTCTCCATCATGCAGGACGTCACCCTGGGCGGCACCGGCAAGGAACGGGGCGACCGCCACCCCAAGGTCCGCCGTGGCGTGCTGCTTTCGATGGGCGCCAAGATCCTGGGCAATATCGAGATCGGTGAATACAGCCGGGTCGGCGCTTCCTCGGTGGTGCTGAAATCCATTCCGCCCGGCTGCACCGCCGTCGGCGTCCCTGCCAAGCTGGTCAACTGCAAGAACGGCGACCGTCCCTCGCAGGAAATGAACCAGATCATCGACGAGCAGGACAACAAAATCTAGGCTGTTGACGCTCTCGTGCTGTCATGCGAGGGAGCCTTGCCATACGAAGGACTATGCCGTGACCCGCAGTGAAATCTGGCGCCTGGAGAAATATCTCCGCAATCTGTTCCGTCTCGACACCATCACCATTGTCGAGCGCCCCAAGCAGCAGGATTCCGTCGAGGTCCATATCAATGGCGATTTCATCGGCGTGATGTTCAAGGACGAGGAAGACGGCGAGACCTCCTATGCCTTCAACATGGCGATCCTGGAGATGGATTTGCCGGAGCCGCCCGCCTCTCGTGGCTAAAGGGCGCGGCTAGCGCGCCGTGAACCGGGCCAGCAGGCCATCCACGCCGGCAGTCAGTTCCTGCCAGCGCGCCAGATAGGCCCGCTTGAAGCGCCAGGAAAAGCTCACATTGGGCGCCAGGATGTGGCCGGTGACCAGGCAATTCGGGCTGGCCAGTTCCGGATCGGCGCGTTCGCAGAGGAACAGCAGCGTCCGGCCGTTTTCCACGCCCGCGAACAAATCGGAGCGGCCATAGCCGGAATCCGGGCGGAAGGCGTATTGCGTCAGGCCGAAACCGCCATCCTTGCCGCGGGTGTCGGCCAGATAGGGGCCGTAGATGCGCTGCAGCCGCGCCGCCGCATCCAGATCGCTCTCGCCGGCCTTGAGTTGCAGATGCACCACCGGCGAATCCGGCGCGTTGTCCTGGAACAGCCTTGCCTCGGCGGGAGAATAGCCGCGCATATCGGGCAGCAGGGCCGACAGGGTCATGGCGTCCTGCGCTCCGCCGTTGCGGGCATTGCGGCTGTCGAGATAATTGGCGGGAACCACCAGCTTGAGATCGCCCAGGCTGAGCCGCACCGGCGCCATGTCGCCCGTCCGCCCGCCGCTGCCGGGCCCCGGCCGCAGGTCGTAGATCAGGAAGCCCACCGACAGGAGCGCGATTGCCGCCAGGATGACGCCGGGAAACCACCAGCCGGAATGCTGATGGATCTCGTCCGAGCCATTGCTGATCTGGGTCACGCAATCCCTTCCCGTCGTGTTTTTACCATCCCGGCCCGGCCGCCGCTTCCCCCGAAGGGGCGGGCCTGCCCAATTCTTGCGAGGCGTGTCCAGGAAACACCAAGATCGCGTCAAACCGGGACATGCTGCTCAAAGCCGCCACCGCCTTCGGCATTGCCGCCACGCTGATGGGAACCGGGCCTCTGGCCGGGAACTCCGGCTGGCTGCGGGTCAAGGCTGAACTGGCCGCCGCCAGGCCTCAGGCCAGGCTGGCCGCCCAGGCGGAAGCCCTGTTCCATTCCGGGCTGCCCCGCCCGGCCGGCGCGCGTCGCTAAGGAGACGCCAGGGGCCATGAACGCATTGCTGATGTTGCTGTTCGCCACCACCGGGGGCCTGGCGCTGTCCGGTATTGTGGCCAATATTTATCGTCTCCTGGCGCGCAAGCCCAAGAGCTCGCCGGAGCGCGTCTTCTATCTGAGCGTGATGACCCTGGCCGGGCCAAGCGTTCTGATCGACAACGCCACGCGCTCATTCCGCCGGAAGGACTGTTCCAGCATCGCCTATCTTTTCGCGATCGGGCTGACCACCTACTGGTCCTTCGCCTTGGGCTGGCTGCTTATCGTCCTGCAGCGCCACCTCTAGCGGCGAGAGCTACAGCACTCCCAGCATCGAGGCGACCAGGGGATGGCGGACAATGTCGGCATCGCCCAGCCGCACCACCGGAATCTCCGGCACCCGCTCAAGACGGTTCGCGATGTCGGATAGTCCGGAGATGCCGGGCAGCAGGTCGGTCTGGTCGGGGTCGCCGGTCAGCACCATGGTCGAGCGCCAGCCCAGCCGCGTCAG
>Ga0265313_10000484_pt1 | contig 41826 bp, 49 predicted proteins | sample 4123metaG_FD_203122 | JGI IMG/M metagenome (GOLD analysis project Ga0265313, IMG submission 203122) | Rhizosphere microbial communities from Carex aquatilis grown in University of Washington, Seatle, WA, United States - 4-1-23 metaG | ecosystem: Host-associated > Plants > Roots > Rhizosphere >... | reverse complement strand
GGCCTGGAGCCGCTCGTCATCTCCTGACGCGGGCGGCCAACCGATGCCAAACGCCCCCCGTCCCTCCGCCTCGCAGTTCATCGTCATCGGCGAGCGAACGAACATCACCGGCTCTCCCCGGTTCGCCAAGGCCCTGAAGTCCGGCGACTGGGACGGGTGCCTCGCGATCGCGCGCCAGCAGATCGAGAGCGGGGCGAACATCATCGACATCAACGTCGATGAGGCGCTGATCGAGGGGGAGCCGACGATGGTCAAGTTCCTGAGCCTGATCGCGGCCGAGCCGGAGATCTCCCGCGTGCCGGTGATGATCGACTCCTCCAAATGGACCGTCATCGAGGCCGGGCTGCAGTGCGTGCAGGGCAAGTGCATCGTCAACTCGATCTCACTGAAGGACGGCGAGGCCGAGTTTCTGCGCCGGGCCGGGCTTGTCCTTCGCTACGGGGCCGCCGCCGTGGTCATGGCCTTCGACGAGAAGGGCCAGGCGTCCACGCGCGACGAGAAGGTGCGGATCTGCTCGCGCGCCTACCGGCTCCTGACCGAGGGCGTCGGCTTCCCGGCTGAGGACATCATCTTCGACCCGAACATCCTGACGGTCGCCACGGGGATAGAGGAGCATAACAACTACGCCGTCGATTTCTTCGAGGCGACGAGGATCATCAAGGAGACGCTGCCCCTCGCGAAGGTCTCGGGGGGCGTGTCGAACGTGTCCTTCTCGTTCCGGGGCAACAACCCCGTGCGCGAGGCCATCCACGCGGTCTTCCTCTACCATGCCATCCAGGCCGGGATGGACATGGCCATCCTGAACGCGGGCATGCTCGGCGTGTACGAGGAGATTCCGAAGGACCTGCTCGAGCGCGTCGAGGACGTGATCCTGAACCGGCGGCCCGACGCGACCGAGCGGCTTGTCACCTTCGCGGACACGCTCAAGGCCTCGCAGGGGGGCGCCTCGAGGATCGAGCTCAAGGAGGACCTCGCCTGGCGGGGGGCGCCGGTTGAGGAGCGCCTCTCGCACGCCCTCGTCAAGGGAATCGACGCCTTCATTGAGCAGGACACCGAGGAGGCGCGCGCCAACACGGCCAAGTACCCGCGTCCCCTCAACATCATCGAGGGGCCCCTCATGGACGGGATGCGCGTGGTCGGCGACCTCTTCGGCGCCGGAAAGATGTTCCTGCCGCAGGTCGTCAAGTCGGCCCGCGTCATGAAGAAGTCCGTCGCCTACCTGACCCCGTTCATGGAGGAGGAGAAGCGCAGGCTCGTCGCCGGCGGTGGCGTCGCGCGCACGCAGGGCCGGATCGTCATGGCCACGGTGAAGGGCGACGTGCACGACATCGGCAAGAACATCGTGGGCGTCGTCCTCGCCTGCAACAACTACGACGTCGTTGACCTCGGCGTCATGGTGCCCTGCGAGAAGATCCTCGCGGCCGCGGCCGAGCGGAAGGCCGACGCGATCGGGCTGTCGGGCCTGATCACGCCCTCGCTGGACGAGATGGTCCACGTCGCGAAGGAGATGAGGCGCACGGGCTGCACCATGCCGCTGCTGATCGGCGGCGCGACGACGAGCGCGGCGCACACCGCCGTGAAGATCGCGCACGAGTACGCACCTGGAGTCGTCCACGTCCTGGACGCCTCGAGGGTCGTCAACGTCGTCAGCTCGCTCCTGTCGCCCGACACCAAGGCGGCCTTCCTCGCCGATGTCGGTACGAAGCAGGAGCGGCAGCGGGAGGAGTTCGCGGCGCGGCGCTCGCGCAAGCCGCTGCTTCCCCTCTCGACCGCACGCGAACGCCGGCAGAAGTTCGACTGGGCCACCGTCGACATCGCGCGCCCGGAATTCCTCGGGACGAGGGTGTTCGCCGGCGTGCCGCTTGCCGAGGTCGTCCCCTTCATCGACTGGGGACCGTTCTTCAGCGCATGGGAGCTCCACGGCAGGTATCCCGAAATCCTCGAGGACCCGGCGGTCGGCGCGGAGGCCGTGAAGCTCCTCGGGGATGCCCGCAGGCTCCTCGCGCGGATCGTCGAGGAGAAGCGCTTCACGGCAAACGCGGTCATCGGGTTCTGGCCCTGCAACGCCGTCGGCGACGACGTCCACGTCTATTCCGACGAGGGGCGCGGCGTGGCGGAGACGACCTTCCACATGCTGCGCCAGCAGCAGGAGAAGCCGGACGGCCAGTTCAACCACTGCCTGGCCGACTACCTCGCCCCCGAGGACAGCGGGCGCACCGACTACATCGGCGGCTTCGCGGTCACGGCTGGCCACGGCGTCGAGGGCTTCGCCGCGCAGTTCAGGGCCGCGTCGGACGACTACAGCGCGATCATGAGCCAGGCGCTCGGCGACAGGCTCGCGGAGGCGATGGCCGAGATGTTCCACAAGAGGGCCCGGGAAGCGTGCGGCTTCGGGAGGACAGAGAACCTGAGCCACGCCGACCTGATCCGTGAGCGCTACCGGGGCATCCGTCCCGCCCCGGGGTATCCGGCATGCCCCGACCACACGGAGAAGCCGATCCTCTTCCGGCTCCTGGGAGCCGAGTCCGCCACCGGCATCAGCCTCACGGAAAACTGCGCCATGTCCCCCGCCAGCAGCGTGAGCGGCTGGTACCTCAATCACCCCGAGTCCAAGTACTTCGGCGTCGGGAAGCTCGGCCGCGACCAGGTCGACGACTACGCCAGGCGCAAGGGATGGTCCGTCGCCGAGGCCGAGAAGTGGCTGGGGCCTTACCTGGACTACGACACGGGCTGAAGGGGACCGGAACTTTCGCGCTGCACATGCGTCTCACCCATCGGATGACCCTCGCGTCCACCTGGATGGGAATCGCACGCGCCGCTCTGGGCTGCGCCGCGCTGGCGCTCGCGGCCCCGGCGCGCGCGGCGGGGCCTGGATTCTGCGACGGCCTCTCCCCGGATGAGGAGGGCGCCTGCGGGATCGCGAAGCTCACGGCCGGGCAGGCCGCCTCCCTCGACGCCCTTGTCGCCCGGGACGTGACGCTCGCCCACCAGGGCGGTGTAACGGGATTCTCGACCGCATTCTCCGCGCGCCACTCGGGGCGGGACCTGAAGGCCTCGGGACTGGACCGCCTCGCCCCCAGAGAACTCGCCGCGCTCGACGTGTTCGCGGCCCGGGCCATCGCATTGGGCCCGCCCCCGGGGCAATCGTTCTCCTATTCGCCGCCGCCGACGCCGGCGCCCGCGCCCGCTGAGACCGTGGTGTCCGACCTCGCGCGCACCCAGGTGCACGGCGACGTCTCCCTCACCGTGGGAGGGGGGTCCCATGGCCAAAGCTTCTACGGGACGTCGGCGGACCTGTTCGTCACCGACCCCACGGGAAGATTCACCGTGGGGGTCGGCTTCGACTCGTACCGGGGCCGCGGCCTTCTCGGCCTGTGCGGCCCCGACAGCGCGTACGGCCCCTATGGTCCCGTCTACGGGGGGCCGCCCTACCCTTGGGACTGGACCCGCTGACGGCGCCTACTTCTCCGGGGCGAAGGCCGTGAAGCTGTGCGGCAGCATCGGTACGTGGAAGTGGGCCTTTGGCGCCTCGGGAGCCTGGCGGCGGCGGAAGGGCCACTTGGGGGCCTCCGGGGTGTAGGAGGCGACAACGTCGCCCGTGACCAGGTTTCGCAGCTTCGTGAACTCCCCGTTGACCGTGACGTCGACCACGGCCTGGCCGGGCCGGAACGACTCGATGACGAACGTGCCGTTGTCATAGGCGAAGAGCGAGACCTCGCTCGGTCCGTCTATCCGGACGAAGAAATCCCTCATCACGACGTCCTTGATGGCGCTCGTGACGCCGTTCGGCAGGGCGTAAAGGTTGCGGAAGTTGTCCGGGATCGTCCAGACGTACAGGACCCCCTTGCTGTACCTGTCCATCAGGAGGATCGGGTAGCCGTTGCCGTTCTCGATGCCGCCCACGAGCGCCCAGGCGTCGTTCGTGAGGAAGCGCACCTCGGGAAAGAGGATTCCCGCCTTGTGCCCGTCGGCGCCGTTGTCGGTGCGGTCGCCGGGGCCCCACCCGAACACATAGTCGCGCGCAAGGACCTTGTTGTCCGTCACCTCGGTCTCGCAGATGCCCTCGATGCCCTTGCCCTTGAGGGCGCGCAGGAGGCCGGACGTGATGACGACGGACTTCCCGTCCTGGAGCTGACGCTTGATCTTCGCGACGAGGTCCGGATCGAACTTCGCGGACTCGGTCAGGAGCACGACCTTTGCATCGGTCGGAAACTCGGGGCGCAGGTTGATAGGTATGCCGATCATCCCGATGTAGTTGTGGAGGAAGTCCTCGCCCGAAGACTGGAACGGCTTGTAGCTCGCAATGCCGACGGGATTGCCGAGCTTGCCGACGACCGCGTCGGCCTGGCGCAGCGCGACGCCCGCAACCGTCGCCCAGGATGGCGTGCCGGGAGCCCCCTCGCCCACCGGACGGTAGGCGGCCGCGACCGCGTTGAAGTCCAAGCCTGTCTTCAGGCCGGCCCATTCGGACCGGTCGCCGGCCTCCGCCTTCACGGCGATCGTGGCCCACATGAAGAGGGTGATTTCGCGGGCCTTGGCGAACATTGTGTCCCAGAGCTGCTCCGCGTAACGGTCCACATACCGCGCATTGTAGGTGTCCACCCATCCGCCGCCGTTGCCGCCCGGCTTGATATTCTCGAAGTAGCGGATGATCTGGTAGCTCTCGTACTGCTGGAGGTATTGGTCCGTAGAGACGGGATCCCGGGTCTCGGTGCCGGTGTAGATGCCGTCGAAGATCTTCGGCTCCTTGTCGAGGTCGAAGCCGAGGCCCTGGAAGTGCTCGTACCAGTTCGGGAACTTGATCACCACCTTTATCTTGGGGTTCACGTCCTTGGCCGCCTTGACCACGAGGGTCGACCCGGCCTCGTCCATGAGGTCCAGCCGGAAGTCGGTCCACGAGCGGTCGCCCTTGGCGGCGATGTCGGAGTCGGTCTTCGAGTTGACGAAGAAGAAGTCGTCCAGGATGAACTCGTCGAAATGGCGGGCGGCCACCTCGGAGGTCTTCTTGACGAAGGCGCGGTCGGCCGGGTCCGTGTAGCAGAACGAGTGGAACTGGTCCGACTCCGCGCCCGTGAACGCGCTCCCGCCCGCGACCTGGACCCCGCGGCTCACGAAGAACTGCTTCACCTGGTCAAGGAGCTTGTCGTCGGCGAGGATCCCGTCGCGCTGCACCTCGATGTAGACCTTGTCGACCGCGACCTGGCTGTTGATGACGTCCCATTGGGCCTGCAGGACCCTCGGGTCGGCGAAGGTGGCGACGACCCGCTCGGGGATGTAGACGGCAACGCCAAAGTTCCGGTAGTTGCCCGCGCGGGCGCCTGAGAGCGCGGCCGCGCATGCGAGGATGATGAGGAGTTTCTTCATGGGAGGGGAACCGTGAGTCTGAATCCGAGCCCGCGGCTTCTCAAGCCGGTTTCCCCGGATTCGGGCAACGATCGATTGCCTTCCCGCGCCGGGGTCTGCCACGGTGTCGGCCGATGGCCCTGAGGTACCTCCTGCTCTTTCTCGGCGTCGGCGCGTGCTCGACCTCCGCGATTCTCATCAGGATGAGCTCGACCGACCCGCTGGTCCTGACGGCGCTGCGCCTGGTGCTCGCGTCCCTCATGCTGGCTCCCGTCTTCCTCGTGGAGCTGCGCCGCCACGGCTGCGCCTTCACGCGGGCCCACCTGCGCCGCACGCATGCCCCCGCGCTCGTGCTTGCGCTCCACCTGATCCTTTGGACGCTGGGGGCGAGGATGACCGCGGCCGCCCAGGCGACCCTCATTGTGAACCTGGTGCCGATCGCGCTCCCGTTCTTCCTCCTCTGGCTCGCCAGGGAGCGGATCAACGCGACGGAGGTCGCCGGCACGGCCCTTGCCATCGCCGGGCTCGCGACCCTGTCCGTGAGGGACGCCGTGGCGGGCGGCGGCAGCGCGGCGGGCGACGCGGTGTGCTTCGCCTCGATGCTGCTGTTCGCCCTCTACCTGGCCCTCGGCAGGCGCAACCGGGACTTTCCCTCGATCTGGCTCTACGTGATCCCGGTCTATGGCCAGGCCGCCGTGGTGTGCCTCCTCGTCGCCCTGCCCCGTATGGGGACCTTCGACGTGGGGTCGGCCCGCGAGTGGTCGCTCATGGCCGGCCTGGCCGCGATCCCGACCGTCTGCGGGCACTCGCTCCTGAACGCGGCGATGCGCCGGATCCGCGGCCAGATCGTCAGCCTGTGCAACGTGAGCCAGTTCGTGTTCGCAGGCCTCATGGGCTTCCTCCTCTTCCGCGAGGTGCCCCCCGCCCTGTTCTACGCGGCCAGCGCGATCGTCGTCGCGGGCGCGGCCATTGTCGTTTGCGCGGCGCCGGCGCCGTCCGGCAACCCGGGCTAGCCTCCCTGGGCGACCGCACGCACAAAGGCGAGCACCAGCGGCGGTACCTCGCCCCGGAGCGCCGCGCGCTCCGGCTGGAAGAGGACGCCCGCGAAGAACCGGTGCGAGGGGAGCTCGGCTCCCCGGACCTCTCCCGAGTCGTCCCAGGCGGTGAAGCTTTGCCCCGCCGCTTCGAGTGCGCGCCGGTACGTCGGATTGAGCCCGTAGTTGCAGCGATAGCCCTCGGTGGCGCTTGCGCCCCCGTAGGCGGCGCCCAGCAGGCTGTCCTTGGCAAAATGGACCCGCCCGGTCGCCTCGACGAGCGAGCAGCTGAGCCGCGTCACGACAAGGGAGGGCCCGCCGGGACAGGTCTCCCCATGGTCGGCGTCGGTCATTCCCGCCACGTTGCGGGCGAACTCGATGAGCGCGTGCTGGAACCCGCCGCAGGTCCCCAGGAACGGACGGCCGGTCTCGCGCGCCCAGCGAATGGCGCCAAGCGCGCCCAGGGTGTTCTCATAGGGGCTCGCAGGGACGACCCAGACGGCAGCGTGTGCCGCTAGGTCGCGCGCGGCGGACGTCACGGACCTTGTCGCCACCCATTCCCAGCCGACGTCCACGCCCGCCAGCCCGCGCGCCAGCTCGAGCGCCCTCGGGATCGCGCGGTGGGCGGTGTGCTCCTCGCTGTGGTCCCCGACCAGCGCTATGGTCCTGCGGCTCACACGCCCCCTTCCGGACGCTCCTCGGCGGGGACGCCCGTCGCGAGAAGCGCCGCGCCGAGCGCCGCGAGGCAGGCGCAGACGGCGACGAACCAGTCGCCGTGCTCGATGTAGAAGCTGTTTCGGCCGATCCACCGCTGGTCGCGCGTCACGTTCGCAAGCGATATCCCGCGGTAGTAGATGGTCCCGCCCGGGTCCTGCGCGATCCAGCGGATGGCGCCGAACTCGTCGATCCAGCCGCTCCAGCCGGCGTTCCCGCAGCGGAGCACCGGCCTGCGGGTCTCGATGGCGCGCAGCACGGAATGCGCCGCGTGCTGGTAGGCGGCCGCGCCCTCGCCGTACCACGCGTCGTTGGTCACGACCACGAGGGCGTCCGCCCCGGAGAGGACCTCCTCGCGGGAGAGCGCGGGAAAGAGGTCCTCGTAGCAGATCAATACGCCGAACGCGGCCGCCCCCCGGTCCATCGGGACGACCAGCGGAACCGAGTCGCCGCCGGGCGTGAAGTCGTCCCCGATCGGCGCGAGCTTCCCCACCCAGCCGAGCAGGGGCCGCAGCGGGATGTACTCGCCGAACTGGACCAGCCTGCGCTTCGCGTAGTAGCTGGTCTGCACGCCGAGCTGGGGGTCGACGACAAAGGCCGCGTTGAAATACTGCTCGCGGCCCGGGGCTGCCGTCTCGATCGCGTCAGCACCGATCAGCATGGGCACCTTTGTGCGCGCCGACAGCTGCTCGACGAACCGGCGCATCGAGGGATCGCCCCCCTTCAGGGGGTACGGGGTGGTCGACTCGGGCCAGAGGATGAGGTCGGGGTGCCGGGTGCCGGCCTCGAGCGTCAGCGACTTGAGCGTGCCGATGATCTCGGGCTCTTTCGCAGGGTCCCACTTGACCATCGCCGGCACGTCCGGCTGCACGAACGCGACCTTGGCGAAGGGTATGGCGAACTTCGAGGCGTTCATGCTCTCCGGGATGTGGATCGCCAGGCACACGAGGAGCAGGAACATCGCCAGCAGGAACTCCTGGCTCCTGCGGCGCAGGCCGGTCTCGCCCTCGCGCAGCAGCCGGTTCGCGTAGGCCGAGAACCCGATGTTGACCGCGACAAGGACGAACGACGCCCCGTAGGCCCCGGTGTAGGCGGCCACCTGGAGGACGCTCCTCATCTTCTCCCACTGGGTGGCCGCGAGCGGCATCCACGGGAAGCCCCCGAACAGCCAGGTGCGCGACCACTCGATCAACACCCAGACGCCGGCCAGCCCGAGCATCGCCGCCAGCCGCACCAGCGTCGATCGGCCGACCATCCTCGGCATGGTCCACCACGCGGCTAGGTACCACGCGCCCGTCCATGCCCCGACCAGCGGCCCGAGGACGAAGAGGCCGGCCCACGTGACCGGGTGAAGCCAGCTCAGGTTGATGGTCCATGCGACGGCCTGCGCCGCGAAGATCGTCCAGCAGTAGGCCTTCAGCGGGGGTCGCAGGTAGGCCCAGAAGATCCCGGGCGCGAGGCAGGCGTACGCCACCTCGGGCTCGTGAAACGGCGGGAAGGCCAGGACCAGCAGGAGCGCCGTCAGGAACCCCACGACGGCCGGCGCGGCCCAGCCCGAGTGCCGCTCCCAGAACGTCGGGACGGGTTCGTAGGGGTCCGGGCTCAAGGGGGTCTCCTCAGGCTCCGTGGCAGTGCTTGTACTTCTTGCCGCTGCCGCAGGGGCACGGGTCGTTGCGCCCCACCTTCGGGGTGTCGCGCCGGATGGTCACCTTGGGCAGCTGGATCTCGCGCTCGGGCGGTCCCGCCTCCGGGGCGGGCCTCCCGTTCGCGGGCGGGGGCGGGGGGGGCGCCTCGGGCGTCTCCGGGCCCTGCGTGCGCGCGCTGCGCGCGAGGATCGCCAGCATGTTCTCGAAGGCCGAAAGGTTCGAGGCGCTCCGGAACAGCCCGGTGCAGATCTGGAGGCGAACGTTCCTCATCAGCTCCTCGAAGAAATGGTAGGCCTCGCTCTTGTACTCGACCAGGGGGTCCTTCTGGCCGTAGCTGCGCAGGCCGATCGAGCGGCGAAGCTCCTCCATCTCTGTCAGGTGCTCCTGCCAGTGGTGGTCGATCGCGTTGATGACGACGTAACGCTCGAGGGCCCCCAGGGCCTCGGGTATCTCCGCCGACTCCTTGAGGCTGTAGGCCTTCTTGATCCGCTCCATGACCAGGGTCTTCTGGACGTCGATGTCGTCGCCCCTGAGGTCCTCCACCCTGAGCCCGATCGGGAAGTGGGTGTTGGCCCAGCCGACGAAGCTCTCGACCGCCTGGGAGTTGGAGCCGCCCTTCTCGCCGAATCCGGCGATCTGGAGCCGGCTCACGACCTCCTCCTCGACCTGCTCGAAGATGATGCCGTTCGACCGCTCGGCGTGGATCGCCGCGTTGCGTATCCCGTAGACGACCTCGCGCTGCTGGTTGAGCACGTCGTCGTACTGGAGGAGGCGCTTGCGGATCGCGTAATTCTGCTGCTCGACCTTCTTCTGCGCCGACTCGATGGAGCGGTTGAGCAGCGGGTGCTCCAGCTCCTCGCCCTCCTGCATCGTGCCCTCCATCAGGCGCGACGCCAGGTTGCCCTGGAGGAAGAGGCGCATCAGGTCGTCCTCGAGCGAGAGGAAGAACTTCGTCAGCCCGGGGTCCCCCTGGCGCGAGCACCGGCCGCGAAGCTGGCGGTCGATCCTTCGGGACTCGTGGCGCTCGGTGCCGATCACGTAGAGGCCGCCCTGTTCGCGCACGCCCTCGCCCAGCTTGATGTCGGTGCCGCGGCCGGCCATATTGGTCGCGATGGTGACGGCGCCGCGAAGCCCCGCCCGGCTCACGATCTCGGCCTCCTGCTGGTGGAACTTGGCGTTGAGGACGGTGTGGATGATGCCGGCGCGCTTGAGCATCCGCGAGAGGACCTCCGAGGCCTCGACGCTCGTCGTGCCGACGAGCACGGGCTGGCCCCGCTTGTTCGCCGCCTCGATCTCGCGCACGACGGCGTTGTACTTGTCGCGCCGCGCCTTGAAGATCACGTCGTTCCTGTCGATGCGGATGCAGGGCTTGTTGGTGGGGATCACCTGGACCGCGAGCCGGTAGATGTCGTTGAACTCCGTCGCCTCGGTCTCGGCGGTGCCGGTCATCCCCGCGAGCTTCTCGTACATCCTGAAGTAGTTCTGGATCGTGATCGTCGCGTACGTGCGCGTCTCGCGCTCGATCATGACCCCCTCCTTGGCCTCGACCGCCTGGTGGAGGCCGTCCGACCAGCGCCTGCCGGTCATGACGCGGCCCGTGTTCTCGTCGACGATCATGACCTTCCCGTCCTGGACGACGTACTCGACGTCCCGCTCGTAGAGGGAGTACGCCCGGAGCAGCTGCGAGATCGCGTGGATCTCCTCGGACACGGTCGCGTAGTGCTGGTGGGCGGCGAGCTTGAGCTCCTCGCGCTTCTCCGGCGGGATCGACGTGTCCCGCTCGAGGTCCGAGAACTCGGTCGCCAGGTCCGGCATCATGAACGCGTCCGGGTTGTCCGGCCGCAGGTTCTTCCGGCCGATCTCGGTCAGGTCGGCCTGGTGCTGGCGCTCGTCGATCACGAAGAGCAGGTGCTCCTTCAGGTGGTACATCTCGTCCTTGTTCAGGTCCGAGTTGAGCTCCGTCTCGACGCGGTCCAGAAGCTTCCGCCACTCGGCGTTCTCCATCAGGCGCAGCAGCAGCTTGTTCTTCGGGCTGCCCATCTTGACCTGGACCAGCTTGCGGATCGCCTGGTCGCGCGCGTCCGAGCGCTCGCGCTCGTCGGCGATGCCGCCGAGGCCCTCGAGGGCCTCCTTCGCCTCGCCCACCAGGCGGTTGCACAGCCGCGTCTGGTCGGCGACCAGGCGGTCGACGCCGGGCTTCAGGCGCGTGAACGGCTGCTCGCGCTCGATCGGCGCGGGGCCCGAGATGATGAGCGGGGTCCGCGCCTCGTCGACGAGGATCGAGTCAATCTCGTCCACGATGCAGTACCAGTGGTCGCGCTGCACCTGGTCCTCCTTGCGGGTGGCCATGCCGTTGTCGCGGAGGTAGTCGAACCCGAACTCGCTGGCGGTCCCATAGGTGATGTTGCGGCCGTACATCTCGCGGCGCAGGTCGGGGGACATGCTCTGCTGGATGCACCCGACGCTCACCCCGAGGAAGCTGTACAGCTGGCCCATCCACTCCGAGTCGCGCCGGGCGAGGTAGTCGTTGACCGTGACGAGCTGGGCGTTGCGCCCGTTCAGCGAGTTGAGGTAGAGCGGGAGCGTCGCGACGAGGGTCTTGCCCTCGCCCGTCGCCATCTCCGCGATCCGACCCTGGTGGAGCGCGATCCCGCCGATCAGCTGGACGTCGAAATGCACCATGTCCCATCCAAGCTCGTGCTCGCAGACGAGCGCCGTGGTGCCGACCAGCCGCCGGGCGGCATTCTTCACGACCGCGAACGCCTCGGGCAGAATCTGGTCGAGGGTTTCGCCGGCCTGCACCCTCGCCCTGAATTCATCGGTCTTCTCGCGCAGCTGCTGATCGGATAGCGACAAGTACGAGCTATCCAACTCATTGATCCGCAAAACGATGGGGCGGGCCTTCTCGAGGAACTTCTTGTAGTGCCTCCCGGCAAAGGGTTTGAGCAAGTACGACAACATGAAGGGTGAGACAATAGACCGCCGGCCACCTTAGGCAAATGGCAAAATGCCCTGCCGGGGGTGGGCGCGGCTAGTGGCGCTTCCTAAAGTACGCGACCGTGCGCTTTAGGCCGTCCTCGAGGGGCACGGCGGGCTCCCACTTGAGCAGGCGCTTCGCCAGCGAGATGTCGGGCATGCGCTGCTTCGGATCGTCCGCGGGAAGCCGCTTGTGGACGATCTTCGACGGTCCCCCGACGATCCTCAGGACAAGCTCCGCGAGCTCGAGCATCGTGAACTCGCCGGGGTTGCCCAGGTTGACCGGCCCCGGTGTCTCCGTCTGGCGCATCACGCCGACAAATCCATCGATCAGGTCGTCAACGTAGCAGAACGAGCGCGTCTGGCTCCCGTCGCCGTAGACCGTGATGTCCTCGCCCTTCAGCGCCTGAACGATGAAGTTCGAGACGACGCGGCCGTCCGACTCGTGCATGCGGGGCCCGTAGGTGTTGAAGATCCGCACGACCCGTATGTCGACCTTGTTCTCCCGGTGGTAGTCGAAGAAGAGCGTCTCGGCGCAGCGCTTCCCCTCGTCGTAGCACGACCGCCTGCCGATCGGGTTCACATGCCCCCAGTAGCCCTCGGGCTGCGGGTGCACCTGCGGGTCGCCGTACACCTCGGACGTCGAGGCCTGGAAGACGCGCGCCTTGAGCCGCTTCGCGAGGCCCAGGCAGTTGATCGATCCCATCACGGAGGTCTTGATGGTCTTGATCGGGTTGTACTGGTAGGCGGGGGGCGAGGCGGGGCACGCCAGGTTGTAGATCTGGTCCACCTCGAACTTGAACGGGTCGATCACGTCGTGGCGGACGAGCTCGAAGTTCGGGTTGGCGCAGAGGGAGGCGACGTTCTGCTTGCTGCCGGTGAAGAAGTTATCCAGGCAGACGACCTCGTTGCCGTCCGCAAGGAGCCTTTCGCAGAGGTGGGAGCCCAGGAAACCGGCGCCCCCCGTGACTAGAATGCGCATACCTCGGCAATAGCCGCAATCCCGGCGGGTTGGCGAGCGCTTTAGGGGCGCGCGCCCCCGCCCGGGGCGTCATTCCGATCCCTCGTAGCGCCGGATCCAGCCCAGGTGCCAGGAGCCGAAGTCGCCGGCCTCGATGTGGTTGCGGGCCTGCTCCATCAGGTCGAGGAAGAAGTGGAGGTTGTGGATCGTCAGGAGCGTGCCGCCCAGCATCTCCCCGGCGGCGAAGAGGTGCCGCAGGTAGGCCCTGGAGAAATTGCGGCACGTGTAGTTCCCCAGGCCCTCCACGACGGGGCGGCTGTCGTCGCGGAACCTCTCGTTCCTCAGGTTGATCGGCCCCTTCGGCGTGAACGCGAGGCCGTTTCGCGCGACTCGGGTCGGCAGGACGCAGTCGAACATGTCGACCCCGAGCGCCACCATCCTGAGGAGCTGCGGGGGGGTGCCGAGGCCCATCGTGTAGCGGGGCTTGTCCTCGGGCAGGAACGGCGTCGTCGCCCCCACCTGTTTGAGCATCTCAGGCTCGGGCTCGCCCACGCTGACCCCGCCGACGGCGTAACCCGAGAAATCGAGCGCCGAGAGCGCCTCGGCGGCCTCGCGCCTCAAGTCGTCGTAAGTGGACCCCTGCACGATCGCGAAGACATGGCGGCCGGACGCCAAGAACCCCATCCCCTCGGCGATCTCTCGGCACCGGACCGCCCAGCGCAGGCTCCGCGCACACGCGAGCGCGCAGGCGTCCCTGTCGACCGGCCACGGCGGGCATTCGTCGAGGACCATCGCGATGTCGGAGCCCAGGTTGGCCTGGATGCCCATGACCTCCGCGGGGCCGAGGAAGAGCGCGGCGCCGTCCAGGTGGGACTGGAAGGACACGCCCTCGTCGTCGATCGTGCGCAGCTTCGAGAGGCTGAACACCTGGAAGCCGCCGCTGTCGGTGAGGATCGGCCCATCCCAGCCCATGAAGCGATGCAGGCCGCCCAGGTCGCGGATGAGCTCGCTTCCGGGCCTGAGGTTCAGGTGGTACGTGTTCCCAAGGATGATCTGGGCGCCGATCTCCCTCAGGTGGACCGGCGTGACGGCCTTCACCGTGCCCTGCGTGCCGACCGGCATGAAGACCGGCGTCTCCACGTGGCCGTGGAGCGTTGCGAGCCGCCCGCGGCGGGCGGCGGTCGTCGCGTCCTTCGCGAGCAATTGAAAGTGACTTGCCATAGGCAGGCATAGAGCCTACCCGCACCCTTGACCCACCTGTCAATCGTAGGTCAACTCTCCGAGAGTGCTTCTCGTCATCGATAACTTCGATTCCTTCACCTACAACCTCGTCCAGTACTTCGGTCAGCTGGGCGTGGAGCAGAGGGTATTCAGGAACAACGAGATCACGCCTTCGCAGGCCCTGGCCCTCAATCCCGACCGCGTGCTCCTGTCCCCCGGCCCGTGTTCGCCCCGCGAGGCGGGGGTGACCCTAGACATGATCGGGGCCTTCGCAGGGAGGAAGCCCATCTTCGGCGTGTGCCTCGGCCACCAGGCGGTCGGGCATTTCTACGGCGGGCACGTGGTCCGGGCCGACAGGCTGATGCACGGCAAGACCTCGCCGATCTCGCACCGCAACACCGATTTGTTCAAGGGCCTGCCCCAGGGATTCGCCGCAACGCGCTATCACTCGCTCCTGGTGGAACGCGCAACGTTCCCGAAGGAGCTAGAGATCACCGCCGAGACCGCCGAGGGCGAGGTCATGGGCCTGCGCCACAGGTCCCTTCCAATCTGGGGCGTCCAGTTCCATCCCGAGTCGATCGCGACGGAGGGCGGCATGAAGATCCTGCAGAACTTCCTCGAGCTCAACTAACCCCGATTAACCCCATGCGCTGCCCCAAGTGCACTTCGATTGAGGACAAGGTGATCGACTCCCGCATCAGCAAGGAGGGCAACACCATCCGCAGGCGCCGCGAGTGCCTCGAATGCGGCCACCGGTTCACCACAACCGAGACCCTCGTCCTCGACGGCATGGTGGTCATCAAGCGGGACGGCCGGCGCGAGGAGTTCGACCGCGAGAAGCTGGTCCACGCGGTGCGCGCGGCGTGCCACAAGCGCCCGGTCGACTTGGAGCAGATCACGATGCTGGTCGAGGACGTCATCGATGCGATCGAGGCGAGGTTCGAGAACGAGATACCGTCGCAGGCCATCGGCGAGGGCGTCATGCAGCGCCTGCGGACGGTCGACCAGGTCGCCTACGTGCGCTATGCCAGCGTCTACAAGGAGTTCCGCGACGTATCGGAGTTCATGAGCGAGATCAGCGCGCTGGGTAAGCCGAAGAAATGACGATGGACCGCGACGAGCTTCGTCGCCTGCACTACATCAACGCGCTCTTCGCGCATGTAACCGGCAAGGACCTCTTCCTGGCGAACCAGATCAAGTCCGCGATCACGTTCACCCTCGCGGACCTCGAGGCCCAGACGGCGGCGGACCCCACCCTGGCGTCCACGTATTCGGAGGCCTTCAACGCCGCGGCCGCGCGGCTCCTCGAGAAGCTCCACTCGCAGCTGCCGCGCCACGGCTTCTTCCACTGGGACGCCTCAAAGACGCTCCAGTCGGGAACGCTCCTCTTCGCGCGGGCCGAGGTCATGGCCGGCCTTCGGACGCTGGCCCCCTTCCGCGAGTCCACGCTGCTCATCACCAACCTGCGGCCCGCCGTCCTGCCCCCGGAGCGGCGCGAGACGCAGCGCCGGCGCAAGGAATACACCGAGCTGCTCGAGTTCCTGCGCGAGCTGACGGCGGCCCGCTCCCCCTCGGGCTCCGACCTCACACTCCTGTTCTTGTGACGCGCCCCGAAACGCGCAAGCTCCCACCGGAAGGGACACCCCAATGACCAAGACGCTCTTTCAGAAAATCATCGACCGGGAGATCCCCGCGAAGATCGAGCACGAGGACGCGCGCTGCATCGTGATCCACGACATCCAGCCCCAGGCGCCCGTCCACCTGCTGATCATCCCAAAGAAGCCGATCCCGCGCCTGGCCGAGGCCGACCCGGCGGACGAGGCGATCCTCGGCCACCTGCTGATCGTCGCCGGCGAGATGGCCGGCAAGCTGAAGCTCGAGCGGGGCTTCCGGCTCGTCGTCAACAGCGGCCCCGATGCCAGCGAGAGCGTGCCCCACGTGCACGTTCACCTGCTTGCCAGGCGCCAGATGGGCTGGCCCCCGGGCTAAGGCCCGCCGCGCGGCCTAGGGCGGCCCGCCCGCGGGCCCGCCTCCCGCAGCCGGCGCCGGCCGCAGGCCCCCGAGGTACTGGAGCTCCTGCAGGACGTCCTCCACGCGCGTCAGGAGCGTCGCGCCGTCCCGGATGAGCTGGTTCGGCCCGGCGCTCGTCGACAGGTCGATGCGGCCCGGCACGGCAAAGAGCAGCCGGCCCTGCTCGCCCGCGAACTTCGCGGTGGACATCGCCCCGCCCCACAGGTCGCTCTCGACCACCACGACGGCCTCGCAGACGCCGGAGATGACGCGACTGCGCATCGCGAAGGAGTCCTTGTCGACGGAGCGCCCGAACGGGAACTCGGAGAGGACCGCCCCGGTGTCGGCGATCCGCCGGTAGAGGCCCAGGTTCTCCGGCGGGTGGATCACGTCTATCCCGGTGCCGAGGACCGCGGCCGTCCTGCCCCCTGCGGAGAGGGCGCCCTCGTGCGCCGCGGTGTCGACCCCCCGCGCCAGCCCGCTCACGACGCAGAAGCCCCGCTGCCCGAGCTCGGCGCCCAGGCGCCTCGCCACGCTCTGCCCGTAGGCCGTGGCCCGGCGGCTCCCCACGATGGCGACGCAGGGGCCGTCGAACATGTAATTACCTTTTCGATACAGGCCGACGGGGGGATCGTGGATCTCGCGGAGGAGCCTCGGGTAGCCCGGATCTCGCGGGACGACAAACGCGACGCCGCTGCGCTGCATCCTGTCCTCCTCCTTGGCGGGGTCGAAGTGAGCCCGCCAGTCGCGGACCGCGCTGACCGCGTCCGGGCGCGCCCCGAGAACGGCCTCGAGACGCCCGCGGTCGGCCGACAGCGCCGCGCGCGGGTCGCCGCCAAAGGCCCCGAGAAGCCGGTTGAGGCCGACCGTGCCGATCCCCGGCAGCGCATTGAGCGCCAGGTATGCCTGCTTCTCGGTCAGCTCCCTTGGCATGCCGCTCACTCTCGCAGGGCCGGCGCAAGGAAGTCGAGGAGCTGAAGGGTCCGGACGGCCGCCTGCCCGTGGGCGCGGGCGAGCCCGTCCGCCGCCATCCCGTGCCACATCGCGGCCCGGCAGGCGGCCGCAAGGGACTCGCCCGGCGCCTGCGCGAGGAGGCCGCCGGCCAGGCCCGCGAGAAGATCCCCGCTTCCGCCGCGGGCAAGGACCGGCCCTCCGCAGAGGCAGTGGTAGACCGCCTCCCCCGCGGACACCCGGGTGAGCGGCCCCTTTGCGATCACGGCGCCCCGGACCGCCCGGCAGAGCCCCCGGAGGTCCTTCCCCTCGGAGATGCGCTCGAACTCGCCCGCGTGGGGCGTCAGTATCCTCGGCGCCGTCCCCGCCCGAACGATGTCGGCCTGCAGGGCGTCGGCGTCGATCAGGAGCGGCACGGGGGAGCCCCGGACCACGCCCATCGCCAGCGAGAGGGTTTCCGGCTCACGGCCGAGGCCCGGGCCGATCGCCAGCGCCGTCGCGCGCGCTCCAACCTCCAGGATCTGCGCAAGCCCCCCGAGCGCCAGCCCGCCCGCGGGCGTCTCGGCCAGGCCGACCCACATGGCCTCGGGGGCGCGCGCCGCGAAGGCCGGCGCCAGTCGCTCGGGCACGAACGCAGTGACGAGGCCTGCGCCGCTGCGCAGCGCAGCCAGGGTCGCCATCAGGACGGCGCCCGGGTAGCTCCGGGAGCCTCCGACAATCACCAGGTGCCCTTGAGAGCGCTTGTCGGACGAGGCGGGCCTCAGCCCGGCCAGCGCCCCGAGTACCGACGGCAGGATCACGCGGTCCCCTCCCGGGGCGGGGCCGGCCTCGCCGTCGCCCTCGCCGAAGAAGCCGAGGTCAAGGTAGCGCGCACGCCCGGCGTTCGAGCAGCCGATGAGGGGCGCTTTCACCGAGCCCGTGGCGTAGGTGAAATCCGCCCGGAACGCCCCGGGCTCCGAGAGGCCGGTCGGAAGGTCGACGGAGGCCCGGAACCGGATCCGGCACCCATCGGCCGCGGCAATCGCGGCACGCGCCTCCGCGGGAAGCGGCGGCCGGTACTGGTAGCCGAAGATCCCGTCCAGGCACAGGTCGTAGTCGGGCGCCAGTGCGTCGGAGTCGGCGGCGTGCGCGCGCCCGCGGCACGCCTCGGAAAGGTCCCTCCACGCCCGCGCGGCAAGCGGACGAAGCGCCCTCGCGCCGAAGGCAAACACGACGTCCGCGGTGGATCCCAGGGAGCGCTCGAGCACCTCCCTGGCCGCAATAAGGGCATCCCCGGCATTGTTGCCCTTGCCCGCAAGGACGAGCAGCCGTCCCGCGGCCGGGAAGCCGCCGATCTCCCGGAAATCCCGGAGCGCGGCGTCCGCGGTCGAGCGGCCGGCACGCTGCATCGCGCCCCATTCCTGGCGCTCCTGGCCGCCAAAGAGGTGGGCCTCGAGCGCGCGGGCCTCGTCGACGGAGACGACCGGGTGGCTGGGAATGGCGGGGCTCGGCATGGAGGGTCCTATTTTCCGTCGTCCGGGCGGGGCGCCGGCGGGGAGGGCGACGTCGGCGCCAGCGACTGGCGCATCCCCTCTCCGATCGCCTTCCACTTCTCCTTGCCCACCTCGCCGAGCCACTCCTCGCGCTGGCGCGCGGTCTCGGTGAACTGGAGCGGGGAATCCTCGGGCACCCCGTGCGTGAGGACGAGGCGGGAGAGGCTTGTGATGGACCGGAAATAGCATTCTTCCCCGACGCGGGTCACCTCGTAAAACTCGGAGTAGCTCTTCGTGTCCGGGCTCCAGAGCGCGACCTCCGCCGTGCCGTCGCTCCATACCGCGTACCGGCCCCACACGGCGAAGACGGCCTCGATCGTGGTGAGCCGGGGCGCCTCGGGCGCCCGGGTCGGCGCCGGGGCCTCCTCGGGTGGCGCCGGGCGCGGCGCGCTCTCGGCGGCACGCCTCGGAAGCGCAAGGACGAAGAGGGCGCCGAGCACGAAGCCGAGCGTCACCCACGAGGGGACCGGCGACGGCTTGCGCGGGGCCGGCTCCAATGGCGTGTCGTCGTCCATCTGGCGGTCTCCCCGGGCCCTAGGCCCTCACGAGGGCGGCTATGGCGATCGCGACCAGGTCGGTGTGCGAGAGGGTGAGCATGACCTGCGTCGCCCCGGCGTCCCTGAGGAGCCCCATCCCCTTCTCGTCCAGCCGGACCAGGGGCTGGTGGCGGGGCCCGTGGTACACGGAGACGGACCGCCATCCCAGCTCCGAGCCTATGCCCGTGGTGAAGCACTTGGAGACGGCCTCCTTCGCCGCGAATCTCGCGGCCAGGTGCTTGTGGGGGTACGCCATCCGGGCGCAGTACTCGCGCTCCTCGTCCGTGAACACGCGCGCTAGGAAGCGATCGCCCTGCCGCTCGAGGATGCCGCGGATCCGATCCACCTCGATGACGTCGGCGCCGAGGCTGATCAGAACCCCGCCGGGGGGCATGTCCAGCTTCATGGATTCATCCGCGCCTTCATCTCGCGCACGGCCTCCTCGATTCCGGTGAACAGCGCGCGGCAGAGGATGCTGTGCCCGATGTTCAGTTCGTTCAGGTGCGGGATCGTCCGGACCTCGGCGATGTTCACGTAGTTGATCCCGTGCCCCGCATTGACCTTGAGCCCGAGCTGGCGGGCCTGGACCGCGCCGAGCCTGAGCCGCTGGAACTCGGCCGCCCTGCGCTCCGTCCCGTAGGCGTTGGCGTAGGCTCCGGTGTGGAGCTCGACCACGGGCGCGCCCACCTTCGCGGACAGCTCGATCTGGCGCTCGTCGGGATCGATGAAGAGGCTGGCCTCGATCCCCGCCGCCGCCATCGCCGCCACGCAGGCCCTGATCTTCTGGGCGCCGCCGGCGACGTCGAGCCCCCCCTCGGTCGTGACCTCCATCCGGTTCTCCGGGACGACGCACACGGCCTGCGGCCGCAGCTTGAGCGCGAGGTCAATCATCGCCTGCGTGCACGCCATCTCGAGATTGAGCCTCGTGGACACCGCCTCCCGGAGCCGCCAGACGTCCCTGTCCTGGATGTGCCTGCGGTCCTCCCGCAGGTGGACCGTGATCCCGTCGGCTCCCGCACGCTCGGCCCGCTCGGCAAGCGCGACCGGGTCGGGCTCAACGGCCCCGCCCGGTGCGCCTGCGGCATCCCTGTAGCGGGCCTGCCGCAGGGTCGCGCCGTGGTCGATGTTCACCCCGAGGAGGATCACGCCCCCATCTAAGCAAGGTTCGGCTCCCCGGCCAACCTTCAAAACGACCCTAAATGTCGATCCGCTTGCGGTAGACGACCTGGGTCTTGAACGGGAGGTACCCGAGCGCCGGGTAGAAGGCGTGGCTCTCCACCCGCTTCGCATTGCTGCGCACCACGATCGTTTCCGCCGAGATCTCGCGCGCCCAGGTCTCGGCGACCGCCACAAGGCACCGGCCGACCCCGCGCCGGCGCATGGCCTGCGACACGACGAGGCCGACAATCTCGACCCGCGGGCCCGACTCGACGGCAACGGTCGTGTGGGCCTGGAGCCAGCCGCAGACGGAGCCCGACCCCGCCACGGCCACCACGACGCGCTGGTCGTCGCGCCCGAGGACCGCGCGGAGCCTCTCGCGCACCCCCTCCACCTCGGCCGGATACCCGAGCTCCCGGGAGAGCCGTGCGACGGCGGGCGCGTCCCCCAGCTTGGCCGCGCGCACCTTGAAGTTCATGGGGGAACCCGGCCGCCGGGGCGGCGCTACCGCCGCCTCCGCGGTTCGGCGGAGGTTCAGACGCGCTGGTCCATCGGGATGTAATCCCTCTTGACCGGGCCGACGAAGATCTGCCGTGGCCGGTAGATCCGGCCCTTGGGGTTCGAGGCAACCTCGCGCCAGTTCGCGATCCATCCCGGGGTCCGCCCGATCGCAAAGATCACGGTGAACATGCTCGTCGGGATCCCGAGCGCCCTCATGATGATCCCGCTGTAGAAATCGACGTTCGGGTAGAGCTTGCGGGAAAGGAAGTAGTCGTCCTTGAGCGCCGCCTGCTCGAGGTTGCGCGCGATGTCGAGCAGCGGGTCGTTGATCCCGAGCTTCTTGAGCACGTCCTCGCAGGCCTTCCCGATGATCTTCGCGCGCGGGTCGAAGTTCCGGTACACGGCGTGCCCGAAGCCCATGAGGCGGTTCGCCTTCGTTCCCATCTTCGCCGCGGCGATGAACCGCGTGCCGTCGTCGCCCTCGTCGTGGATCGCCTGGAGCATCTGGACGACCCCCACGTTCGCGCCGCCGTGCAGCGGCCCGGAGAGGGCGCAGATTCCGGCGGATAGGGACGTGAAGAGATTGGCCGCGCTCGAGCCGACCGTCCGGACGGTCGAGGTGGAGCAGTTCTGCTCGTGGTCCGTGTGCAGCAGGAGCACCAGGTTGAGCGCGCGCGCCACCTCGGGCTCCGCGATGTACTCGGTGTACGGCTCCGAGAACATCATGTGCAGGAAGTTGTCGCAGAAGGGCAGCTCCTGCTTCGGGAACACGTAGGGCAGGCCCTTCTGGTAGCGGTAGATCATCGCCCCGAAGGTCCGGATCTTCGAGATCGCGATCGCAGCCGCCAAGTCGAAGTTGACCAGGTCCCGCTCGAAGTTGTTCGTCGCCAGCTGCGGGTAGTGGGCGGCGAGCGCGGCGACGATCGACGAGAGCATCGCCATCGGGGGAGCGCTGGTCGGGAACCCCTCGAAGATCTTCTGCATCTGCGTCTCGATCGCGGCGTTCTGGCGCAGCTTCATCCCGAATTCCTTGCGCTTCACCTTGTTGGGCAGCTCGCCGTAGATCACCAGATAGGCGGTCTCCACGAAGTCGCTCGAGTTCGCCAGCTGCTCAATCGGGATCCCGCGGTGGCGAAGGATCCCGTTCTCCCCGTCCAGGAAGGTGATGGAGCTTTCGCAGGAGCCCGTGTTGCCGTAGCCTTGGTCGTAGCAGATGAATCCCGTGTCGGCCCTCAGTTTGCGCGTGTCGATCGCCTTTTCCCCCTCGGTGCCCACCATCACGGCGAGCGGATACTCCTTATCGTCAATCTTCAGTGAGGCGTTGTGGGGCATGGCAATACGAGCGAAGCTAGAAACGGGCCGCTTGCAAAGAAAAGTTCGGTTCGACCCAATGAAATCGGGCTCCTTATCGGGAGATTAGACGGGCTGCGCGGCCGTCGCTGCGAAGCTCCTGTAGAGGCGCAGCCCCTTGGCCTGGCTCTTCTCCGGGTGGAACTGGGTCGCGAACAGCTGCCCGCGGCCGATCGCCGCCACGAACGGGGCTCCGTAGTCGCACTCGGCGAGGATGATGCTGCGGTCCGCAGGGACGCAGTGGTAGCCGTGGACGAAGTAGAATGACTCGCCGTCGTCGGCAAGCCCCTCGCGAAGCGGGCTTGCGAGCTGCCTGAACCGCACGGTGTTCCACCCCATGTGCGGCACCTTGAAGGGCGGGGGAAGCCTGAAGCGGACGACCCTGCCGGCGACAATGCCGAGCCCCTTGACGTCCCCCTCCTCCGACTCGTCGAACAGCGCCTGCATCCCCAGGCAGACGCCCAGGAACGGCCGGTCCAGCCTAATCCATTCCCTCACCGTGGAGTCCAGGCCGGAGGTCCGCAGCGAGAGCACGCAGTCGCGCAGCGCGCCGACCCCGGGGAGCACGAGCCCCTCCGCGCCGGATCCGTCGACCTCCGCGGGCGTGCGCACGACGACGGGCCGCGCGCCGACGGCCTCCAGCGCCTTGGTGACACTGCGCAGGTTGCAGATGCCGGTGTCGATGACGGCGATCGGCGCGCTCATCGAGTGCCCCTCAAAGGCTGCCCTTGGTGGAGGGAAGGAGGTTTGCCGCCCTGGGCTCGATCTGCGTGGCGGCGTCCAGCGCCTTCCCCAGGCCCTTGAAGACGGCCTCCGCAATGTGGTGGGGCTCCTCGCCGTAGAGCAGCTCCACGTGCACGTTGGCGCCGAGCGCGTTGCTGAATGCGCGGCAGAACTCCTTCACAAGGACCAGATTGAAGTCCCTCACGAACATCGACTGCGCCTCGACCCGGTACTCGAGGTGCGGGCGTCCGCCCACGTCGACCACGACCCTGGCGAGCGACTCGTCCATCGGCAGGATGAAGAAACCGTACCGCCGGATCCCCACCTTCTCGCCCAGCGCCTTCTTGAAGGCCTGACCGAGGACGAGCCCGACGTCCTCCACCGTGTGGTGGTAGTCGACGTCGACGTCGCCCTTCGCCCGGATCGTAAGGTCAAAGAGCCCGTGCTTGGCGAACAGGGTCAGCATATGGTCGAAGAACGCGACCCCGGTGCCGATCTTCGACTCGCCCGTTCCGTCGATCGCGAGCGAGATCGATATGTCCGTCTCAGCCGTCTTGCGGGAGACGGCCGCTATGCGTTTGGAGGTGCCTTTAGCCATGCGTCGAGGGTGTCATCGAGGACGAGCATCTCGTCCTCGGAGCCGACGGTGATCCGCAGACACGAGGCGGTCAAGGCGTCGCTCGGAAAGTGCCGCACCAACACCTTGCGCGAGCAGAGGAAATCGTAGGCGCTCCTGGCGACGCCGGGACCCGTGCGGCCCTGGGCGTCCCGGGGCTCCGTGCAGATGAAGTTCGTCTCGGAGGGAAAGGTGAACCATCGGCGCTTCTCGGCCCAACGTCCTGCGTAGCAGTCCCTTGTAGCCTTGATCCTGTCCACGACGCCCCGGTAGTACTCGGGATCGCCCAGGGCGGCGAGCGCCGCGGCCTGCGAGAGCCGGCTCACGTTGTAGCTGTCGCGAACCTTGTCGATGAGTTCGATCACCTCGGCGCTGGCCAGCGCGTACCCGACCCGGATGCCGGCGAGCGCGTAGGCCTTGGAGAGGGTCCTCACCACCACGAGGTTCGGGTGACCCGCGAGGAGCTCCACGGCGTTCTCGCGCGCAAAGGCAGCGTACGCCTCATCCACGACAACGATGCCGCGGAAGCCGTCGAGGATCCGCGCAATGGCGGTGTTCGGGAATCCCACGCCGGTCGGCGCATTGGGCGAGGTGAGGAAGAACACCCGGGCCCCTGAGGCGTTGATGGCGTCGACCGGCAGGCGCATGGTCCGGTCCAGCAGGACCGCGGAGGCGGTCCCGTCCTGAATCCCGACCAGGACCGGGTACAGCGAATACCCCGGAAGCGTCAGCGCCGCCGACGCCTCCGGCCCGCAAAAGCAGCGGACGAGCAGGTTCAGGATGTCGTCCGAACCGTTGCCGATGCAGACATTCGCGGGCTCCAGGCCGTGCATGAGCGCAACCGCCCTCCTCAGGGGCGCGCTCCTTGGATCGGGATAGAGCCGGAGCGCCGCGCCGTCGGCGCCCAGCTCCCGCCTCACGGCCTCCACCACCCTGGGGCTCGGCGGGTACGGGCATTCGTTCGTGTTCAGTTTCACCCATCCGGGCTCGGCGGGCTGAATGCCCGGCGTGTAGGCGTGGAGCTTCGACACATGGGCGAGCGCAAGCCGCCCGGGGCCCGGCGCCGTCATCTTGAGCGAGCCCGCCCGAGGCGCATCGCAGCCGAACGCCCGTGGGCGTCCAGCCTCTCCATGGCGGACAGCGCCGCCACGGTCGGTGCCGCCCTGCGCACGCTGTCCGGGCCGTAGCGAAGGATGCTCGTGCGCCGCAAGAAGTCGGCCACGCGCAGGCCGCTTGAGAAGCGGCCCGCCCCGCCGGTCGGAAGCACGTGGCTCGGGCCCGCCGCAAAATCGCCCAGGACCGTCGGCGTCGAGTTGCCGACCATGATCGCCCCCGCCGTCGTCACCGCCTTCACAAGACCCGCCGCCGCGCCGGCGCGCACCAGGAGTTCGAGGTGCTCGGGCGCCACCCGGTTGGCGACCGCGGCGGCCTCGGCAAGGCCCGCCACCTCGATCGCGAGAAACCCTTCGTCCAGGACCCTGCGGATCTTCTGCGCCCGCGCGAGGCCGGGCAGCTGCCTCTCGATCTCGGCGGCCACGCCGGCGATGATCCCACGCGAGGTCGCCACCAGGTAGATCTTCTCGCGGCCCGAGCCGTGCTCGGCCTGGGAGAGCAGGTCGGCAGCGGCGAAGTCCAGCCGGGCGCTCGCGTCCGCGATGACCATCACCTCGCTCGGGCCCGGGAGCAGGTCGACGCCCACCAATCCAAACACCTGGCGCTTCGCCTCGCACACGTACGCGTTTCCGGGCCCGAAGATCTTGTCCACCGGGGGAATGCTCTCCGTGCCATAGGCCATGGCCCCGATGGCCTGGACGCCTCCAATGCGGTAGACCTCCCCTATCCCGGCCAAGTCAAGCGCGGCAAGCAGGTCCGGGGCCACGCGGCCGCCCGCGCCCGAGGGTGTGAACACCGCGATCTCCGGGCAGCCCGCGAGCCTCGCGAGCGTGGCCGTCATCAGGACCGTCGAGACGAGCGGCACCTGGCCCCCCGGCACGTAGATGCCGACGCGACGTATCGGGTCGAACTTCTCCCCCACGAGGGCCCCGTGGCGGTTCCTTGCGGACCAGTCGGCGGGGAGGGTTCTGCGGTTGAAGCTCTCAACCGAGGCATTCGCGGAGCGCAGGGCCCGCCGGCGCCCGGGGTCCAGGCCCCTCGAGGCGGCCGTGATCTCGCGGGCGCCAACCCTGAACGCGCCGGGCTTGAGCTTCGCCCCGTCAAACTTGCGCGCGTAGCGCGCCACCGCGGCATCGCCCCGTCTGCGGATGTCGGAAAGGATCGCGGCAACGGCCCTGGAGACTTCCGCGGAAACGGCGGCACCGCGGCAGAACGCGGCCAAGTCGGAGTCGAATCGCTTCGACGCAAAGGCGAGCGTGCGCACGGCCTACTTCTTCGGGACCGCGCCCGCGGCCGGGACCGCCTTGGGCGCCAGTGGGCTCGGGGCCGCAAACAGGTCGGGGTTGAGCGGCTCGTTGAGCACGATGCTGTCGAACGTGACCGTCGTCACCTCGTCCTTGCCCGAGGGCGTCTTGTGGGAACTCACGATCCTCTTGGGAAACCGCACCCCGTCCACGCGGATCTCGCCGCTCTCGCGGAAGGTCTCGGTTCCCCTGACGGTCATCACAAGGCGGCCGGTGTCGCGGTCGAAATAGCGTTCGTAGACGGCATTGGCGCCGTGGGTGAATGCCACGCGCTCGCAGTCGACGCCGTCGACGGTGGCGGGGCCCTTGTCCTCGACGGCGCCCCCCGCCGGGACACGATAGTAGTAGAGGTTCTCCCACGTGTCCGCCCGAAGCGACTTGATCTCGGCCGGCTGCAGCCACGTCAGGCGGGCCTTCCTCGGATCGGCGTTGTCCTTGAGCAGGTCCCACGCGTCATAGCCGTCGAGGACCGTCGTCCTGCTCACCTTGGTCCCGCGGACGACTTGGTGCTGCCGCAGGGGCTTTGCGAGGGTCAAGTCGAGCGACACGTGCTCAGGCACCTTGTCGGCGCGGTCGGGATCCAGGCGGTCGATGGACCCCACGTAGTGAATGGACTGGATGGCGTCCAGGGTCGATTGCGGCCCGAGATAGGCCCTGGCAAGCCCGACCACGGCGGGTTCGGCCCGCGCTGCCGGAGCCAGGAGCGCCATCAGACAGGCAAGGAGGCCGGAGGCCGCTTTGGACATGCGCTTATAGTCAGCCATAACCGGCGCAAGGTCGAAGGAAAATCACTCCCATTCGATCGTGGCGGGAGGCTTTGAGCTCACGTCGAACACCACCCGCGAGACCCCCCTGACCTCGTTGGTGATCCTTCCCGAGATCTTCTGCAGGAGGTCGTAGGGAAGGCGCGTCCAGTCGGCCGTCATCGCGTCCGTGCTTTCGACAATCCGGAGCGCAATGACATAGGCGTAGTTGCGCTCGTCCCCCACCACGCCGACCGACTTGACCGGGAGAAAGACGCAGAACGACTGCCAGACCTTCCAGTACCACCCGCTCGACATCATCTCTTCCTGGAGGATCGCGTCAGCCGAGCGGAGGATCTCAAGGTTGCCCTCCGTGATCGGGCCGATCACCCGGACGCCGAGGCCGGGCCCGGGGAAGGGCTGGCGCCAGACGACCTCCCGCGGGAGGCCGAGCGCGCTTCCCACCCGTCGCACCTCGTCCTTGAAGAGCTCCCTCAGCGGCTCGAGCAGCTTCAGCCTCATGCGGGCGGGTAGCCCGCCGACGTTGTGGTGGCTCTTGATGAGGGCGGCCGGATTGTCGCCTATCGCCACGCTCTCGATGATGTCGGGGTAAAGCGTGCCCTGGGCGAGGAAGTCGGCGTGTCCTATCTTCTTCAGGGACTTCTCGAACACGTCGATGAAGGTCTTGCCGATGATCTTGCGTTTCTTCTCGGGCTCCTCGACGCCCTTGAGCATCCGCAGGAACAGGGCCGAGGCGTCGACAACCCTTAGGTCTATCTTGAAGTGCCTCTTGTAGAGCGACTCGACGGTCGCCCGCTCGTCCTTGCGCAGGAGCCCGTTGTCGACGAACACGCACGTGAGCTGGCGGCCGATAGCCCTGTGGATCAGGGCCGCGGCCACCGAGGAATCAACGCCCCCGGAAAGGCCGAGGATCACCCGGGACCCGCCCACGGCGTCGCGGATCTCCTCCACCGCGTGCTCGATGAAGTCCTGCGTCGTCCAGTCCTGCCTCGCGCGGCAGACCCCCGCCAGGAAGTTGAGGAGAACCTCGATGCCCCGCTCCGTGTGGAAAACCTCCGGATGGAACTGTATCCCGTAGAAGCCCTTCCGGTAGTTCTCGATGACCGCGAAGGGCGAGTTCTCCGTGCTGCCTATGGCGGTGAACCCGGCTGGGAGCTTCATCAGCTTGTCGCCGTGTGAATTCCAGACACGGAGCTTCCTCGGCAGGCCCGCGAACAGCCGCCCGCGGCGGTGCACGGTCAGCGTCCCGTGCCCGTACTCCCTGCGCTCCCCCCTTGCGACCTTCCCCCCCAGCATGTGGCCCATGAGCTGCAGGCCATAGCAGATCCCCAGGACAGGCACCCCGATCTCGAAGATCTTCGGATCCGGTATCGGCGCATTCGCCGAGAAGACCGAGCTCGGGCCGCCCGAAAGGACGATCCCGATCACGCCGTCCGCGCGCAGCCTCTCCGCGGGCGTCGAGAAGTGGTAGATCTTCGAGTAGACCTGGCACTCGCGGATCCGCCTTGCGATCACCTGCGTGTATTGCGATCCGAAATCGAGGACTGCGATGGTCTGAGGCATTTGCGGCTTGAAAAGAGGAGAAGAAGAATCCGGGACGGGCGCCCAATCGCAAGTTAGAACCTCAGCCTGGCGTTCTCGTGGCCGCACCTCGGGCACGCGCACAGCTCGGTTCCCTGGCTGGCGGTGTAGAGCCTGTCGCACCGGATGCAGTGGAACGTCGTCCTGCGCCGCTCCCGGTCGAAACGCATGCGGTCCTGCCGGTCATAGAAGAGCCACAGGCCGAGGAAGACCGCGGCGACGAGCACGCAATAGATGACGGCGGCTGCGGGGAGCTCGAACATCAGGGCCGAAGCTGAACAAAAAACGCGCCGAAGGTAAACTTCGACGCGTTGGAGGGGTCGGGGCCGGCGCCGGAGGGCTCAGCTCTTGGCTTCGCCCTCGGCCGCGGAGGGCTTTTCCGCAGCGGGGGCCGCCTCGACCGCCGGAGCCGCCTGCGCGGCTGCCGCCGCCTTTGGCTTGCGGCGTCCCTTGGAGGAGGACTTCTTGCCCTTCGACTTCTTGTAGCCGGTGTCATCCGCCTTGACGAACTCGATCAGCGCCATCTCGGCGGCGTCGCCCAGGCGCTGGGGCCCGAGCTTGTAGATTCGGGTGTAGCCCCCGGCGCGGTTGGCGAAATCCTTGTACTTTTCGTTGAAGAGAAGCGTCACGGCATCCTCGTCGCGGATGTCGCGCAGCACGAGGCGGCGCAGGTGGACGGCGTCCTTCTTCTCGGACTTTCCGGCCGCGTGCTTCGCCTTGGTGATCAGCTTCTCGATGAACGGACGCAGCACCCTGGCCTTCGTCAGCGTCGTCTGGATCCTGCCGTGCGTGATGAGCGCGGCGGCAAGGTTGGACAGCATCGACTCGCGGTGCTCGCGCGTGACGCCGAGTGAGGCGTGGTGTTTTTGATGGCGCATGGATCAGGCTTCCTTCTTCGCATCCAGGAGGCGCTCGTCGAACTTCATGCCAAGGGAGAGGCCGAGCGCCTCGAGCTTTTCCTTGATTTCGTTCAGCGACTTCTTTCCGAAGTTCCGGTACTTGAGCATCTCCTGCTCGGTCTTCATGGCGAGTTCCCCGACCGTGGTGATGTTCGCGTTGTTGAGGCAGTTCGCGGCGCGGACCGACAGCTCGATCTCGTTCACCGACATGTTCAGGAGCTTGCGGAGCTTGTTCTGCTCCTCGCTGACCTCGCTCTGCTGGCTCTCGAACTCGTAGGCCTCCTCGCTGACGCGGTCGAAGACGTCGAGGTGGTGGTTGAGGATCGAGGCGGCCTGCTTGAGGGCGTCGTCCGGCGTGATGCGCCCGTCCGTCCAGATCTCGAGGATCAGCTTGTCATAGTCCGTGATCTGGCCGACGCGGGTGTTCTCCACCGCGTACTTGACGAGCCTCACCGGCGAGAAGAGCGAGTCGATGGGAATGACCCCGATCGGCTGCTCCTCCTTCTTGTTCTGCTCGCCCGGGCAGTACCCGCGGCCGGTCTTGATCTCGATCTCGGCCTCGAACGTGCGCTTGGTGTCGAGCGTGCAGATGACCTGGTCGGGGTTGACGATATGGATGTTCGCGTCGGCCTGGATGTCGGCCGCCGTCACGGCGCCCGCCTTCGTCACCTTGATCGCCAGCGAGATGGTCTCGCGCTTGTGCGAGACGATCAGGATCTTCTTCAGGTTGAGCACGATCTCGGTGACATCCTCGACGACGCCGTCGATGCTCTGGAACTCGTGGTTCACGCCTTCGACCTTGATCGAGGAGATGGCCGCACCCTCGATCGAGCTGAGGAGAACGCGGCGCAGCGAGTTTCCCACGGTGTGGCCGTAGCCCGCTTCAAAGGGCTCGGCGATAAACTTTGCATAGGTCGGCGTGGCGCCGTCCTCGACCTTCGTCAGTTTGGAGGGGAGTTCGAATTTTCCGAGGCGTTTTGGCATGGCGTGAACTCTTTGTTGAGTTGGGAGTGGTGGTTGTAAAATGCGGCTTAGAAGCGCGAGTAGAACTCGACGATCAGCTGCTCATTGATGTTCTGGTCCATCTCGTCGCGTTTGGGCAGGCGAACGACCCCGGCCTTGAACTGCTCGGCGTTGAGCGAGAGCCAGCCCGGCACGGTGCGGATCCGATTCTCCTCGAGGTTGCGCGTCGCCATCTGCCGCGAGGCGGGCGCGTTGCGCACGTCGATCTCGTCGCCCGCGCGGACGTTGTAGCTGGCGATGTCCACCTTGCGCCCGTTCACCCGGATGTGGCCGTGGTTCACGAACTGGCGGGCCGCCGCGCGGCTCTTCGCAAGGCCGAGCAGGTAGATGACGCTGTCGAGGCGCGTCTCAAGGAGCTGCAGGAAGCGCTCGCCGGTGACGCCGCGCTCGCGCTTGGCGATCTCGAACATGCGGCGGAACTGCCTCTCGAGGAGACCGTAGGTGTAGCGAAGCTTCTGCTTCTCGTTCAAGCCGACCGAGTACTCCGACGACTTGCGGCGGGACTTCGGGCCGTGCTGGCCGGGCGGATAGTTGCGGCGCTCAAGCGCCTTTCCGGAGCCGATCAGGAGCACGCCGAATCGGCGGCTGATGCGGGTAGAGGGACCTGTGTAACGAGCCATTGTCTTAAGGTGAAGAGGGTTGGGCTAAAGGGGCTGGGCCTAGACGCGGCGGCGCTTGCGCGGCCTGCATCCGTTGTGGGGTATCGGCGTCACGTCGACGATGGAGGTGATCTCAAGGCCGATCGCCTGGAGCGCCCGTATGGCGCTGTCGCGGCCGAGGCCAGGTCCGGACACGCGGATGACGACATCCTTGAGGCCGTGCGACATCGCATTGCGCGCGGCGTCCTGGGCGACGATCTGGGCGGCGTAGGCCGTGGACTTGCGGGAGCCGCGGAAGTTGCACTTGCCCGCGCTCGACCAGGCGATCACCTGGCCCTTGGGGTCCGTGATGGAGACAATCGTGTTATTGAAGGAGGCGAGCACGTTGGCGAAGCCCGACGTGACGTTCTTCGAGCCCTTGGCCTTGCGGACCTTGACCGCGCCGAGCTCCTCCTTGAGGAGATCCTCGGCCGTCGGCTGCTTGGCGACGCCGCCGATGAGCTCGACGGGCTTCGCGTCTGCGGCGGGCGCCGGATGGGTGGCGGGCGCCGGATGGGCGGCGGGGGCGGCGGCGGCGGGGGCCGCAGCGGGGACGGCGCCCTCGGGCGCATCTGCCGGCTTTCCAGCCTTGGGAGCCTTCGGCGCCTTTTCTTTCTTGGGAGCTGACTTTTCTTCGGCCATGGCGTGGAGGGGTTATTCTTTGACTTTGGTGACGCCGATCGTCTTGCGCGGGCCCTTGCGCGTGCGGGCGTTCGTGCTGGTGCGCTGGCCGCGGACCGGGAGGCCCTTGCGGTGGCGGACGCCGCGGTAGCAGTTGATGGCCTGCAGCCGCTTCAGGTTACCGGCGATGTCGCGGCGAAGGTCGCCCTCGACCACCCACTTGTGCTCGGTGATGACGTGGAGGATCTTGTTGAGCTGCTCCTCCGTCAGGTCCTGGGCGCGCATGTCGGCCTTGAGTCCGGCTTCCTTGACGACCTGGTCGGCGCGCGTGGGACCCACGCCGTAAATGTAACGGAGCGAGTAGGCGACTTTCTTCTTCGCTGGGATTTCTACACCGAGGAGACGAGGCATTGTGTGTGGTTTGTGGAGAGTTGTGGTTGAGTAGATTCTGCTGGAGTTCAGGCCGACCTGGCCGGAACCAGTCCGGGAACCGTGAGGATTTCCGGACCCTTTTCTGACGTGAGCACCGTATGTTCGAAATGAGCCGAGGGCGACCCGTCGGCCGAGACGACCGTCCATCCGTCGGGCAGGATTCGCGTCGCGTAGCCGCCGAGGTTGACCATCGGCTCGATCGCCAGAGTCATTCCCGGCTTGATGCGCTCGCCCGACCCGCGTTTCCCGAAGTTCGGGATCTCGGGGGGCTCGTGCATGTCGACGCCAACGCCGTGACCGACCATGTCGCGGACAACGCTGAATCCGTTTGCCTCGACGTAGGTCTGAATCGTGTGCGAGATGTCCCCGATCCGGCTGCCGACCTGCGCGGCGCGGATGCCGAGGTCGAGCGCCTCCCGCGTGACGCGCAGGAGCTTTTCTACCCCGGGCGCGACCGGCGGAACAGGCACCGTGAATGCGTTGTCACCGATGTAGCCGTTGAATTCGAGGACGATGTCGAGCGATACGATGTCCCCCTCGCGCAGGATGCGCCTAAACGAGGGGATTCCGTGCACCACCTCGTCGTTGACCGAGATGCAGGTGTGCGCCGGGTAGCGCCGGGAACCGTGCTCGTACCCGTAACAGGCGCTTCGCGCTCCCAGCCGCGCGATTTCCGCGCGGCCCGCCTCCTCCAAGTCCATTGTTGTTATCCCAGGCCTGACCAGGGGCTTGAGCGACTCAAGCACCGTGGCGGCCATCGCGCACGCCTCGCGCATCCGGACGACGCCCTCCTTGTTCTTGATAGGGATCATCGGGTGGCGCCAGCCTCCTCCATAAGGAGGCCGAGCGTGCGGTAGTGCTCAACGATCGGCCCGTCGGCGCCGCAACCGGCGACCGCCGCATCGATTTCCTCGCCGCGGACTGCGAGCCATTCGTCGAACACTTTAGCTTGGAGCAGCGTAGCCGGGAAGTCCGTGAGGACAAATCCCGCATCAGGTTTGCGCGCGAAGAACCAGCGGCGCAGGTGCGCCAGGATGGTGGCTTCGTTCCCGGCGGCAGGGCCGCGGGACCGCGAAATCCCCCGCTGCATGAGGCCGGCGGGAGAGACGTGCTCAATCTGCAAAGAACGTGCCCGGTTCATCAATTCTTCCGTGCGAAAGTCAATCGGACCGAGCAGAAGGAGTTTCGTTTGGGCGGGAGCGCCTAAATGGGAAAAGAGGTCAAATATCGCTTCCATTCGGACCGTTGTAAAGCCCAAAGGGAGATCATTTTCCGCCCCAGCGGCGCGCCGCCCAGATCACGAGTCCGAAGAGGAACAGCGACCCCACCGCGAGGCAGAGCTTCCCGACCGCCTTCAGGTCGAGGGCGTCGCCCAGGGCCCCGGGCCGCCCGTCCGTGGACCGTGCCCGGATCCGGCCCTTCTTCAGGAAGCCGTCGTAGTGGCGCTGGAGCAGGAACGTCTCGATCTGGCGCATCGTGTCGAGGATGACGCCCACCGTGATCAGCATCCCCGTGCCGCCGAAGAAGTAGGCGATCCGCGAGGGGACGTTGAGCTCGAAGAGCAGCACGTCCGGCATGACGGCGATGATGGTCAGGAAGATCGCGCCGGCCAGCGTCAGCCGGGTCATGATGAAGTCCAGGAACTGGGCCGTCGGCTCGCCCGGCCGCACCCCGGGGATATAGCCGCCGTACTTCTTGAGGTCGTCGGCGATCTGGATCGGCTTGAACATGACCGATACCCAGAAGTAGCTGAAGAACAGGATAAGGAGCGCGTTTCCGGTGTAGTACGTCCAGTGGCCGCGCAGGAGGTTCTGCGAGAACTCGCTCAGGAAGCGCAGGTTGAACGCGGCGCCGAGTTGCGACATGATCTGCTGCGGGAAGAGAAGGATGGCCTGCGCGAAGATGACGGGCATGACGCCCGAGTAGTTCACCTTGAGGGGAAGGAAGGAGCTCTGTCCCCCCATGACCTTGTTCCCCACGACCCGCTTCGCGTACTGGACGGGGATCTTCCTCTGGCCTTGGACCACCATGATGATCCCCATGGTGACCGCGAAGAAGAGGAGGATCATGACCACGGCCAGGGGCGTGCCGTGGCCGGCGCTGGTGCCGACCGGGCCGAAGAAGAACTGCTTGGTCTGGGCGATCGCGCCCGGGAGGGTAGCGAGGATGCCGACCGTGATCAGCAGCGAGACGCCGTTGCCGATGCCGCGCTGGGTGATCTGCTCGCCGAGCCACATCATCAGCATCGTGCCCGCCGTCAGGTAGATCACGGACGTCACCAGGAACCCAATGCGCCCCACGACGACGATGTTGCCGTAGGTGCTGACGTCGTACCCCGGGAAGAGCTTGGCCGGATTTTCAAGGGCGAGAATCGTGAGCGTTCCCTGGACAATGCAGATCAGGACCGTGGCGTAGCGCGTGTACTGGGTGATCTTCTGGCGGCCCACGTCGCCCTCCTGCTGGAGGCGGCTGAGGGCCGGGACGACCGCCGTCATCAGCTGGAAGATGATCGAGGCGCTGATGTACGGCATGATGCCCAGCGAGCACACGGCGCCCTTGAGGAGCGCCCCGCCCGTGAACATGTTGTAGAGCCCGATCATGGAGCCGCTCGTGCCGCCCGACTGCTGCTTGAAGAACGTCTCCAGGGGGTGCGGATCGATGCCCGGCAGCGGGATGGCGCACCCGACGCGCGCCACAAAGAGCAGCGCAAGCGTGTAGAATATCCGCGAGCGGAGCTCGGGGATCTTGAGGGAGTTTGTGAACGCGGAGATCATGCTTGGAGCACGTTATCCGACAACGGCCTTGCCCCCGGCCTTCTCGATCTTCTCCTTGGCCGACCCAGAGAACTTGGCGGCCGTGACCTTGAGGGCGCGCGTGACCTCGCCGTCGCCCAGCACCTTCACCGCGGTCTCGCCCGAGCGAATGAGGCCGGCTTTCGCGAGCGCGGCGGCATCGACCTCGGTCACCGAGGCGTCGAGCCCGGCCAGGTCGCGCAGGTTGATGACGGCGATCTCGGTGCGGAAGTTGTAGTTGTTGAAGCCGCGGTGCGGCAGCTTGCGGTAGAGAGGCATCTGCCCGCCCTCGAACCCCGGGCGGAAGCTCGAGCCGGAACGGGCGGACTGGCCCTTGCCGCCGCGCGTGCTGGTCTTGCCGTGGCCGCCGCCTTCGCCGCAGCCGACCCTCTTCTTGCGGTGCACCGCACCGTCAACGTTCTTTAGCTCGTGGAGTTTCATGGTGTTTTCCTCGGAAGCGCCCCACCCCGCGCGTTTCGGCGGGGAGGAACTCGGATAGGATGAAGTTGGGTGGCCCTAGGCCTGGCGGATCTTTGCAAAGTCCTCGGCCAGGCGAAGCTGGAGGAGCGCGTTCACCGTGGCGTTCACGACGGCGATGTGGTTCTTGGAGCCCATCGACTTCGTCAGCACGTTCTTGATCCCGGCGGCCTCGAGGACCGCGCGCACGCCGCCGCCGGCGATGAGCCCGGTTCCCGGCGAGGCCGGCTTCAGAAGCACCCGGCCTCCGTCGAACTCGCCGATGACGTCATGCGGGATCGTGTCGCCCTTGAGCTTCACGTGCATGAGCCGCTTCTTGGCGTGCTCGGTGCTCTTCTTGATGGCGTCCGGGACCTCGTTGGCCTTGCCGTAGCCCACGCCGATGTTGCCCTTCTGGTCGCCGACCACGGTGAGGGCTGCGAAGCTGAACCGGCGTCCGCCCTTCACCACCTTGGCGCAGCGGTTGATGAAGACGACCTTCTCGACCATCGAGGGTCCGTCGCCCGTGTTCTGGGGCTGGTCCCTGCGGTTGTCGCGGCGCGGGCCGCGCATCCCGCCGCCATGCCCGTCGCGGCGCTGTGGGCGGTTGGAATACGGGGAGGGAGAGGGAGAGGGAGAGGGCGTTGAAGCGGGCGCTGTCGCAGGGGCGGCGGCGGGTGCGGGAGCCGCGGCGACTGCTGCCGCCGGGTCTGCGATGGGTGCGTTTTCGTTGCTCATGTGCTTTGGATCAGAATACAAGGCCGCCCTCGCGGGCGGCGTCCGCGAAGACCTTGACCTTGCCGTGGTATCGGGCGCCGCCGCGGTCGAAGACGACCGCGGTAAGGCCTGCCGCCTTCGCCTTCGCGGCGAATGCCGCGCCGAGGATCTTGGCGCTGGGGATGTTCGCCTTCAGCTTCTGCTTGCGCAGCTCGGCGTCGAGGCTTGAGAGGAACACGATCGTCTTGCCGGCGTCGTCGTCGATCGCCTGGGCATAGATGTTCTTCGCGCTGAACCGGACGCTTAGGCGGGGGCGCGCCGACGTGCCGGCGACCTTCTTGCGGATCCTCCAGCGGCGCTTCTGCAGCAGCTTGGCTTTGTAAATGGTGTTCATGGGTGTTAGGCGACGGTTTTGCCTTCCTTGCGGCGGACGCGCTCGCCGACGATGCGCACTCCCTTGCCCTTGTAGGGCTCCGGAGGATAATAGCTGCGGATCTCGGCGGTCACGGCGCCCACGAGCTGCTTGTCGCAGCCCTCGACCTTGAGTCGCGTGCCCTCGGTCACGGTGATCTTGATGCCCTCCGGGATGTCCATGAGGATCGGGTGGGAATACCCGAGGGCGAGGTCGAGCTGCTTGCCCTTCAGGTTGGCCTTGAAGCCGACGCCCTGGATCTCGAGCTCCTTGGAGAAGCCGGCGGTGACGCCCTTCACCATGCCCGCGATGATCGAGCGGGTCGTGCCGTACATCGCGTTGGCGAAGCGCGTGGTCCCGATGGGGGCGACGACGACCTTCTTGTCGGTGATGGCGATCGTGACGACCGGCGCGAATGTCTTGTGGACCTTCCCTTTGGGGCCCTCGACGTTGACCGTCGTGTCCTTGATATCGACCTTGACCTTGTCGGGAATGGGAACGGGTTGTTTTCCGATGCGGCTCATGGTGGGTGGGTCCTTACCAAACGTTGCAGATGAGCTCGCCGCCGACCTTGTTTCGGCGGCAGTCGGCGTCCTTCATCAGGCCCTTGGGTGTCGAGACGATGCTGATCCCGAGGCCGTTGAGGACGCGCGGGATGTCCGAGTATCCGAAATAGAGGCGCCGGCCGGGCGTAGACGCGCGGTTGAGGCCGCTGATCGCGGGCGCGCCCTCAACGTACTTCATCTTGATGATGAGCGTCTTGTGGCCGTTCGCGTCCTGGCCCTCGTTGTAGCCGGAGATGAAGCCCTCGGCCTTGAGGATGGCGGCAATGCCGAATTTGATGGTGGAGTGCGGGGAATGGCACTCCTCCATGCGCGCCTTGCTGGCGTTGCGCAGGTGCGTGAGGAAGTCGCTGATCGGGTCTGTCATTTGGGATGTTTCGGGACTGTGATGGCAGCGCGGGTCATATCCGACCCCCGTGTGCCGGGCTTGTTACCAGGATGATTTGATGACGCCGGGAATCTTGCCGGCCAGGGCGAGCTCTCGGAACTGGATGCGCGACACGCCGAACTTGCGCTTGTAGCCGCGGGCGCGGCCGCTCATCGAGCAGCGGTTGCGGATCCGCGCCCTCGAGGAATTCTTGGGGAGCTTCTGGAGCTTCGTCTGGGCCGCGAAGAACTGCACGTCGGTCGTCGCGGGATTCGCGAGGACCGCCTTCAGCTCGGCGCGAACCTTTGCGAACTTCTCAACGAGCCGCTTGCGCTTCTCGTTGCGTTGGATTGCGGAGGTCTTGGCCATGGCTTGGTGGTCAGGCGGCGGAGGCCGTCTTGGTTTCGGTGCGGCGGAAGGGCATGCCGAGGAGCCGCAGGAGTTCCCTGCCCTCGTCGTCGGTCTCGGCGGTGGTGACGATCGTGATGTCGAGGCCCATGCTCTTCTTCACGTTCTCGACCGTGATTTCCGGGAAGATCGTGAAGTCGGTGATGCCGAGGTTGTAGTTCCCCTGGCCGTCGAGCTTCGGGGACACGCCGCGGAAGTCGCGGATGGTCGGGAGCGCGACCGCCAGGAGCCGGTACATGAACTCCCACATCGACTCGCCGCGCAGCGTGACGTGGCAGCCCGTGATCTGGCCCTCCTTCAGCTTGAAGTTCGAGATGGCCTTTCGGGTGCGGCTGAGGACCGGCTTCTGGCCGGCGATCAGGCCCATGTCGCGCTGCACGTCGGCGATCTGGTTCTTGTCGGCCTCGGCGTCGATCCCCGAATTCAGGCTGATCTTCACGAGCTTCGGGACCTCGTGCTTGTTCTTGTAGCCGCGGAGCTTCACGAGCTCCGGGTACACGTGGTCGATGTAGTGCTTTTTGAGTGAGGGTACGTAGCTCATGTCATTCCGCCTTCTTGCGCTTGCCCTGGTCGTAGACCGACTTGAGCATCAGGTTGGAGATGTGCACCGAGCCCTCGCGCTCCACGATCGCGCCCTGGGGGTGCTCCTGGGACTTCTTGGTGTGGCGCTTCATCAGGGCGACGCCCTCGATGCGCGCGCGGCACTTGGCGGGCAGGATCTCGAGGACCTTCCCCTCCTTGCCCCGGTGGGAGCCCGAGATGACGACGACCGGGTCGCCGCGTTTTACGTGGAATCGTTGCATGGTCAGAGAACCTCCGGCGCGAGCGAGATAATCTTCATGAAGTTCTTGGCCCGCAGCTCGCGTGCGACGGGACCGAAGATGCGCGTGCCCTTGGGGTTGCCGTCCGGCCCGAGGATCACGATGGCGTTGCTGTCGAAGCGCAGGTAGCTGCCGTCGGAACGGCGGACCGGGGCCTTCGTGCGGATGACGACGGCCTTCGCAACCTCGCCCTTCTTGACCGTGGCGTCCGTCGAGCTCTCCTTGATGTGGACCGTGACGATGTCGCCAACGCCCGCGGTGTCGGTGTTCTGTCCCTTGCGGCTGATGAAGGCAGCGCGCCGGGCGCCGGTGTTGTCGGCGACTTCGAGTATGGATCGCAGTTGGATCATGGCGGGCCTGGGTTGAGTTTGGGTGGGTGTCTTGCCTTACGATGCGGGTGCGGGCTCCGCGGCGCCCGCAACCGGGGTCGCGCGCGTGGTCTTTGTCGGGACCGTGGCGGCGACATCCGCCTCGGTGATCGCCTCGGCCGTGGCGCCGACGGCGCTCTGCACCACCGACACGACGCGCCAGCGCTTCAGCCGGCTGATCGGGCGGGTCTCCATGATCTCGACCTTGTCGCCGACCTTCGTCTCGTTCTTCTCGTCGTGCACGTGCACGACCGTCTTGCGGTTGATGACCTTGTGGTAGAGCGGGTGCGGGATCTTGTACGGGATCGTGACCTTGACGGACTTGTTGCCCGAGCGGCTCGTGACGAAGCCGAGAATGGTCTTTCGCGTGTTGCGGGAGTCGGAAGCGGAGGAGGACATGGCGTGGGATGCGGCGGGGCTCAGGCGGCGGCTGGCGCGGCCTTGTTCTTCTGGCGGAGGATGGTCTCGAGGCGGGCGATGTCCTTGCGGAGCGAGCGCAGCTCGTGGGTCTTCTCAACCTGGCCGGTCTGCTTGCGCAGGCGCGACTGCAGGAGCGATTCGCGGATCTCGCGGATCTTGGTGGTGATTTCGAGCGTCGAAAGTTCTCGGATTTCCTTGGCTTTCATGGTGCGGCGGCTTCTGGGTTACGCGTCAGACAACAGTGCCTTCGCGGACGATGAACCTGCAGTGGAACGGGAGCTTCGCGTCGGCGAGGCGGAACGCCTCCTTGGCGACGCGCACGGGAATGCCGGCGAGCTCGAAGAGCACGGCGCCCGGCTTGATGACGGCCACATAGTACTCGACGGGGCCCTTGCCCTGCCCCATGCGGACCTCCGCGGGCTTCTTGGTGATCGGCTTGTGCGGAAACACCCGGATCCACAGCTTGCCCTTGCGCTTGAGGTGGCGGGAGATCGTGACGCGGGCGGCCTCGATCTGCTGGCCGGTCATCGGCCCGCGGGTGAGCGACTGGAGCCCGAATTCTCCGAACGCGAGCGTGTTGCCGCGCTTGGCGTTTCCTGCGCGGGAGCCCTTCTGGGACTTGCGGTACTTGGTGCGTGCGGGGGCGATGGCGGCCATGGGTCGGTTCTCCTAAGTGTGGGTTTCGGCGGAGGCAGCCCGGGTCAGGCGGCGTCGGCCTCCTTCTTGCAGATCCAGCATTTGACGCCGATCTTGCCGTAGACGGTGAGGGCCTCGGAAAAGCCGTAGTCGATGTTCTCGCGCAGCGTGTGGAGGGGCACGCGGCCCTTGCGCTGCCACTCGCGCCGGGCGATGTCGGCGCCGCCAAGGCGGCCCGAGCACTGGATCTTGATGCCCTCGGCGCCGAGCGCCATGGCCATCTCGACGGCCTTCTTCATGGCGCGGCGGAAGGTGATGCGGCGCTCGAGCTGGAGCGCGACGTTCTCGGCGACCAGCTGGGCCTCGATCTCGGGCTTCTTGACCTCCTGGATGTCGAGCAGGATCTCCTTGCCCGTGAGCTTCATCAGCTGGGCCTTGATGTTCTCGACCTCCTGGCCCTTGCGGCCGATGACGATGCCGGGGCGGGCGGTGTAGATCTTGACGCGGACGCGGCTCGACGCCCGCTCGATGAAGATGCGCGGCACGGACGCCTGCTTCAACTTCTCCATCAGCGTGGAGCGGATCAGCTGGTCCTCGAGGAGCAGCTTGGGAAATTCCTTCTTGCTGGCGAACCAGCGGGACTGCCAGTCGCGGCGGACGGCGAGGCGGAAACCGATAGGATTGGTTTTTTGGCCCATGGATTAAGCTTGGTTGGGGTTTCCGTCCGAGAGGACGATGCGGATATGCGACATCTTCTTGCGCCGCGGCATCGCCGTGCCCTTGGCGCCGGCCTTGAACCGCTTGAGGACCGGGCCGTTCTCGACGACCGCGCTCTTCACCGTGAGGGTGTCCGACGCCACGTTCTCGTTGTGCTCGGCGTTCGCGATGGCGCTCTTGAGGGTCTTCACGATCAGGCGCGCCGACTTGCGCGGGATGAGCGTCAGGTATTCGACCGCGTCGTTGGCCATGCGGCCCTGGATCGTGCGGGCCACCTCGCGCACCTTCTTGGGCGACATGCGGGCGTTGCGTGTGAGTGCTTGAACTTCCATGGTGCGGGTTTCCTTAGATTTCCTTGCGGGTCATACCGCCGTGGGCCTTGAAGATCCGGGTGAGCGCGAACTCGCCGAGCTTGTGGCCGACCATGTTCTCGGTGACGTAGACGGCGACAAAGGCCTTCCCGTTGTGCACGTTGAAGGTGTGCCCGATGAAGTCGGGTGTGATCGTGGAGCGGCGCGACCAGGTCTGGATCGGTTTGCGCGCGCCCGACTTGACCGCCTTCTCGATCTTCTCGAGCAGGTGGTAATCGACGAAAAAGCCTTTCTTGATGGAACGTGCCATGGGTCGGTGCGGGTAAGGTTACTTCTTGTTGCGCGGCGGGCGCCCGTTCTTGCGGATCAGGATGAAGTTGCTCGAGATCAGGGTGCGCTTGCGCGTCGGGAAGCCCTTCGCCAGCTGGCCCCACGGGGAGACGATCTGCTGGCGGCCGCCGCCGCCCTTCGACTTTCCCTGGCCGCCGCCGTTCGGGTGGTCGACGGGGTTCATGGCCACGCCGCGGACGACGGGCCTGCGACCCATCCAGCGCTTGCGGCCGGCCTTGCCGAGCGAGCGGTTGACCTGGTCGCCGTTGCCGACGACGCCGATCGTCGCGCGGCACTTGGCGTTCACCAGGCGAAGCTCGCCGGAGGGCATCTTGAGCTGGGCGTTGCCGGCCTCGATGCCCACGAGCTCGATGCTGGTGCCGGCCGAGCGGCCCAGCTTGGCCCCGCGGCCCGGGACCATCTCCACGCAGTGGAGCTTCGTCGAGGCGGGGATGATGGAGAGCGGGAAGCAGTTGCCGACCGTGAAGTCGTTGGTCGTCGCCGCGTTGGAGGAGACGATCGTGTCGCCCACCTTGAGGCCCTCGGGGGCCGGGATGTAGCGCTTCTCGCCGTTCGTGTAGAACAGCAGGGCGAGGTGCGCGGTGCGGTTGGGATCGTACTCGATCGCCTGGACCTTCGCGGGGATGTCGAGGATGTCGCGCTTGAAGTCGATGATCCGGTAGAGCTGCTTGTGGCCGCCGCCGATGCGGCGCGAGGTCACGCGGCCGTACACATTGCGGCCGCCCGACCTGAGCTTGCGCTCGGTGAGGGCGCGCACGGGGCGCTCCTTTGAGAGGCCCACGGGCTTGTTGAGCGAGGTGAAGCGCTGGGACGGCGTGAGCGGGCGGAAATGTTTGATGG
>Ga0265313_10000483_pt1 | contig 41854 bp, 24 predicted proteins | sample 4123metaG_FD_203122 | JGI IMG/M metagenome (GOLD analysis project Ga0265313, IMG submission 203122) | Rhizosphere microbial communities from Carex aquatilis grown in University of Washington, Seatle, WA, United States - 4-1-23 metaG | ecosystem: Host-associated > Plants > Roots > Rhizosphere >... | reverse complement strand
GTCACCACGCCGACCATCACGGTGAGCAGCTGGACCGACGGCGCCTCGGCCAGTGCCATCAGCTTCGACATCGGAACCTCGGGCAGCACCTCCGGCCTGACCCAGTACGCCTCTGGCAGCACCACGCCTTCCATCGACAAGAAAAGCTCATCCCAGGACGGCTATGCCTATGGCCGGCTCACCGGCGTGACCGTCGGCACCGACGGCACCATCACCGCCAAATACGACAACGGCCAGACCATCCCGATCTACAAGGTGCCCATCGCCACCTTCAACAACGAGGACGGGCTGTCGTCCAAATCGGACAACGTTTACCAGATGACCTCGACCTCGGGCAGCTACACCCTGCACACCGCCGGCACCGGCGGCTCGGGCAAGGTCGATGGCAGTTCGCTGGAATCGTCGACCACCGACACCTCCACCGAACTCAGCCTGATGATCATCGCCCAGCAGGCCTATTCCGCCGCCTCGCAAATCATCAGCACCAGCAAATCCATGTTCGACGACCTGATCCAGGTCGTCCGGTAACGGAGGGAACCGCCATGAAATACGACAAGACCGCCCAGCAGGCGTTGCACCTGGCCCAGGTCCAGGCCGACCGTACCATCGCCGGGATCGGCGACCGGCTGTGCATCGAGGACCTGGATACCGCCTCCGCCGCGATCCTGGCCGAACGGGTCGCCGAAGGGCTTCGCGCCCTGCCCGCCGACGGTCGCCGCGCCGCCCTGGTCAACACCGCGCTGTCCCTGGTGGAGTTGGAGGAGGTCTGCCGCTCCCTCAACACCCACCGAGACGAGGTCGGCGAGGAGATCCGCCGGGTCTCCTGCCACAACACCGCCACCACCGCCTATCGCCGGGGCTGGAAAGTCGCGGCGAGCAAGACCTGACCGGGAAGGATAAGGCCATGGACCTCACCCACGTCAGCCCCGCCGCAGCCGCCATCCCCGAGTCCCAAGGAGAGTCCCCCATCATGGAACTGTTCGACGTCATGAGCCAATTGAAGGATGTCCTCATCGCCGAGAACGACCTGCTCGATATCGGATTGCCGGCGGCCCTGTCCGACCTCACCGACATCAAGACCCTGCTGGCCGAGGACTTCCAGGAGCTGTCTACCGAAATGCTCAGCGAGCATGCCGGCGAGATCGTCGCCAACCCCGCCCTCGGCCACCGGCTGGTGGAGGCGGGAATGGAGCTGCGCACCCTGACCCAGGCCAATATGGAACGCCTGTCCAGCGCGCTGGACGCCACCAGGCGCCGCATCGAATCGGTGATGATGGCCATCCACGAGCAGGACCAGGAAAGCCGCACCTATGCCAGACGCCCGGCCAAGGGCCTGACCATCGCCGCCAACTACATCGAATACGCCGTCAACTACAAGGTCTGACGGCCTTCGCGGACGGGAGGTTCCCATGTCGCTGAACATCGCCCTCAACTCCGCGGTCAGCTCGCTGCTGGTCATCGAACAGCAGATGTCGGTGGCCAGCGGCAACATCACCAACGCCAATACCGACGGCTACACCCAGAAATCGGTTAAGACCTCCACCCTGACCACCGGCGGAGTGGGAACCGGGGTCACCGCCGGTGTGGTCACCAGCAAGGTCAACGCCTATCTGCTGAAGGACATCGCCCGCCAGATCGCCGCCGCCGCCCAGGCGTCCACCACCAGTGCCTATTACCAGACCCTGGTCCAGGACCTGGGCACCGTATCGAGCGGTACCACCGGCACCGATCTCTCCTCGACGCTGTCCACCCTGTCCAGCGCCATCAGCAGCCTGCAGACCACCCCCGACAGCACCAGCCTCAAGGCCCAGGTGGTCAGCGATCTCGACGACCTGACCACCCAGTTGCGCCAGACATCGGCCAGCATCCAGACCCTGCGCGGTCAGGCCGACGGCGAGATCGCCACCACCGTCGACGATGTCAATGCCCAGCTGGACACCATCTCCACCCTGAACGCCGCCATCGTCAGCGCCAAGGCCTCCGGCCAGTCCACCGCCGATCTGGAGGACTCCCGCCAGACCGCCCTGCAATCCCTGGCCGGCGACATCAATGTCAGCTATTTCGTCGACGGCACCGGCGCCATGCGGGTCTATGCCGGCTCGGGCCAGTCGCTGATCGATGAAACCGGCGGCGTCCATCACCTGTCCCACACCGCCGCGTCGTCGGTGTCATCGACGGTAACCTATGCCTCGGGCGGCTTCGACGGTATCGAGCTTGACGGCGCCGACATCACCGGCCAGATCACCTCGGGCACGCTGGGCGCCCTGATCGACCAGCGAGACACGGTCCTGACCGACGCCCAGGCGGAGCTGGACACCCTCGCCTCCAGTCTGACCAGCACCCTCAACGCCGCCAGCAATCTCGGCAGCGCCAGCACACCGCCCAACAGCCTGACCGGCTCGACCAGCGCCGCCAGCACGGACGCGGTGACGGTGGCCAGCGGCACCAAGGTCCGGGTCGCCATCACCGACAGCAGCGGCAACGTCACCAGTACCCAGGACATCGACCTCAGCGGCGCCACCACCGTCGCCGACCTCATGACCGACCTGCAATCGCTGTCGGGAGTGAGCGCCAGCATCAGTAACGGCCATCTGGTCCTGTCGGCGCCCAGCGGCAGCGGCATCGCGCTGTCCACCCTGAGCGGCAGCGTCAACGGCACCGATCTTTCCAGCGCCTTCGGGCTGAACGACCTGATCAGCAACGGCTCATCCGCCGCCACCATCATGCTGCGCTCGGACATCGCCTCCGATTCCACCCTGCTGCCCACCGGTGCGCTCAGTTCCAGCACCACCCTGACCACCGGCAGCAAGGCGGTACCGGCGTCGAGCACCACCGTGGTCGATGCCCTGGCCAGCGGCCTGTCCTCCAGCCGGTCCTTCGCCGCCAGCGGCACGCTGGGGGCCACGACCGCCACCTTCGCCAATTACGCCTCGGCGATCATTTCCAATCTGTCGTCCGCATCCAAGACCGCCAGCACCACGCTGACCACCCTGCAAACCCAGTTCAGCTCCGAGTCCGGGGTCAATACCGACCAGGAATCGGCCTCGCTGGTCACCTTGCAGAACAACTACGCCGCCTCGGCCAAGGTGATCTCGGCGGTGGACGCCATGTTCAAGACGCTGCTCGCGGCGATCCAGAGCTAGGAGAAAAAGCCATGATGCGAGTCTCCACCGCCGGCCTCTATCAGGCCCTGCTCTCCAACACCATGCGGGTGCAGAGCGATTACGCCAGCGCCAGCGCCCAGGAAGCCTCGGGACTGTCGGGGACCAGCTTCACCGATTACGGCAGCTCGACCCAGCGCATGCTCAACCTGCAATCGGAGATCGATCAGACCCAGACATGGTCCGACGGCGCCACCGTGGCCGGCGACCGCGCCCAGTCCATGTACACGGCGGTAGGCAATATGATCGATACCCTGACCACTCTGCGATCCAAGATCAGCGCCGCCATCTCGTCCACCGACAATTCGTCGCTCAACGCCACCGGCTCCGACGCCCTGACCGATCTGTCCTCGGAAATGAACAGCCAGCTCAGCGGCCGCTACCTGTTCGCCGGTGGCCGGACCGACACCAAGCCGGTGGACCTGGCCGCCTATCCCGCCACCTCGCCACCCAGCGCCACCGTCGCCGACACCAGCTATTACACCGGCGATACCGCCAAGGCAGCGGTCACGGTGGGGCAGGGTCAAAGCATCACCTACGGGGTGACCGGCGACAGCTCCGCCTTCGAAAAGGCGCTACGCGTCGCCGCCCTGGTGTCTTCGGTCACCACCAGCCCCGGCACCGATACCACCACCCTGACGGCGGCCTATGATCTGGCCGGCACCGCGCTCACCGAACTGGCCAACCTTCAGGAAGGCATCTCCAATTCCGCCAGCCGGCTGAGCACCAAGCAGACCCAGCTCTCCGCCGTGGTGACCGCGGCGGAAACCACCCTGGGCGACGTCAAGAACGTCGATACCGCCGAGGCTTCGCTCAAGGTCACCAATTACAAGACCCAGCTTCAGGCCAGCTATTCGGCCCTGGCCGCCGTCATGAAGGTCAAGCTGACCGATTATCTGTAGCGATCCCACTTCTTGGCATCCCGGGATTCGGTTACCCTGCCCGCCGAAAGATCGGGAGAAGCCGGGTGAATACACAGACCGACGAGGCATTGGCCGAGGTTCAGGAGGCCTTCGCGCTGGCCTGCGCCTATCATCAGGCCGGCCGGCATGACGCAGCGGTTCTGGCCTATGAGGCCGTATTGGAACTGAAGCCCGATTTCGAGAATGCCCTGATCAATCTGGGCGGCGCCCTCCAGGCCCTCGGCCGCATGGAGGAAGCCGCCGCCACCTTGCGCCGCGCCCTTGATCTCCGGCCCGACTTTCCCGAGGCCCTGTGCAATCTGGGCATGATCCTGCGCTATCTCGGCCAGCCGGAGGAGGCCGAGGCCCGACTTCGCCGCGCCCTGATGCTGAAGCCCGACTTCGCCGAGGCGTCTTGCCATCTGGGCAACGCCCTGCGGGACCTGAGCCGCCGCGAGGAGGCCGAAGCAGCCTTTCGCCGGACCTTGGAACAAAGGCCGGATTTCCTCGGAGCACTGGCCGGTCTGGGGCAAACCCTCCGGGACCTGGGGAAATTGGAGGAGGCGGAGGCCTGCTGGCGCCGGGCCCTGGCCCTGCGGCCCCATTCCCCCGAGCTTTGGTTCCATCTCGGCCAAACCCTCTTCGACCAGGGCAAGGCGGATGAGGCGCTGGCCGCCGGTCTGGCCGCCCTGGAGACCCACGAGAACACCCCGACCAAGGCCCTCTTCCTGGCCTGCGCCAAGCAGGCGGACCCGCGTGCCATCGAGGGAGCCGCGCGGACATATCTGGCCCGCGCCCTTGCCGAGCCTTGGGAAGCACCCGGCGGATTGGTTTTCCTGGTGGCCTCCCTGGTCAAAGCTAATCCCGGCATGGCCGAAGCCACCGCCCGCGCCGTCGCAGCCGGGCCGAGGCGGCTGTCCGTCTCGGAGCTGTTCTCCCCCCAGGGCGTGGCGGCGATTATATCGGACCCTCTCCCACGGGCTCTCCTAACCTCCACCCCGGTTCCGGACCTGGATATGGAGCGCTGCCTGACCCTGGCGCGTCAGTCGCTGCTCGATGCCGCCCTGGCCGGCGGAGAGGCCGGCCTGACGGACCTCCATGCCGCCCTGGCCGGACAATGCTTCATCAATGAATACGTGTTCGACGACCGGGGGGCCGAACAGGCTGCCACGCTCCGGGACGCCCTGGTCGCGGCCCTGGAATCCGGCGATGCGATCCCGGTGGCCTGGGTCTTGAGCGTCGCCTGCTATTTCCCGCTTCACGCCCTTCCCCATGCCACCCGCCTGCTGGACCGGACGTGGCCCGAAGTGGTGGAGTCCGTGCTGACCCGCCAGATTCGCGAGCCGGAGCAGGAGCGGCGGCTGCGCTCCACCATCCCCCGGCTGACAGCCATCGAAGACGGGGTCTCCCTGGCCGTTCAGCAACAATACGAGGAAAATCCCTATCCGCGGTGGAGCGGAATTCCCCGGGTCGAGTCCCCCCTGGATTTTGACGCCTTGCTGGCCCGGATGCTTCCACGGGCCCAATTCCAGCCCCTGGGCAATGACAGGACCCTGGATGTCCTGATCGCCGGCTGCGGAACCGGCCAGCATTCCATCGACAGCGCCCAGTCCTATGCCAATGCCCGGATTCTGGCCATTGACCTCAGCCTGTCCAGCCTCGCCTATGCCAAGCGGAAATCCCTGGCCCTCGGCCTGACCGCCATCGACTATGCCCAGGCGGACATCATGACGCTGGGCGGGCTCGACCGCCGTTTCGACCTGATCGAATCCGTCGGCGTCCTCCACCACCTCGCCGACCCGCTGGCGGGATGGCGAGTGCTGCTGGGCCTGCTCCGCCCCGGCGGGATCATGCGCCTGGGCTTCTACAGCGAATTGGCCCGGCGCGACATCGTGGCGGGGCGGGCCTTCATCGCCGGGCGGAACCACGGAAGCTCGGCCGGCGATATCCGCCGCTGCCGGCAGGAGCTGATCGCCACCGCCGGTCAAGCCGGCTTCGGGGCCTTCCTGGGCTGGAGCGACTTCTACAGCCTCAGCGAATGCCGGGATCTGCTGTTCCACGTCCAGGAACACCGCATGACCCTGGACGCCATCGAAGCGTTCCTGAATGAGAATAGCCTGAGCGTCATCGGGTTCACCCTCGAAGAGGCGGTCCTGGACGACTACCGGCGGCGATTCCCCGATGACCCGGCAGCGGTGAATTTTGGGAACTGGCGAATATTCGAGAGCGACAACCCCGACACCTTCCGCAAAATGTATCAGTTCTGGGTGCAAAAGCCGCAATAGGCGCTTTTTTCCGCCTGAAATACCGCCGCCGCCCGTTTCACCCTAAGGCGAGCGGAGAGGCGGCACCATGACTCCAGAAAGCATCCGGCAGGCATACGACCTGATCGAGAACGGCGAGATCGACGCCTTCTCCTTCGATATCTTCGATACGTTCCTGCTGCGCCGCGCGACCGGGCCGGATGGGGTGGTGGAGCGGGCCTTCGACCACGCCCCCATTCCCCGCCGCCATCGCCACGCCGTCGAGGCCTTTATCCAGCATCGCATGCTGGCCGAGTACAAGGGCCGCCTGCGCAAGATGGAAGCCGGCCTGCCGCCGGAACTGACCATCGACGAGATCTATGCCCAGTTCCCCACCCATGTCTACGGCCTGCCCGCCAGCGCCCGCGCCGAGCTGGCAGCGGCGGAGTTCCAGGCCGAGATCGACCTCTGCCTGCTCAACCGCGATGTCTTCGACCTCTACACCGCAGCGCGGGCCAAGGGACTCCGCACCGGCTTTCTCTCCGACACCTACTGGTCGGGCGAGCGCCTGACCCGGTTGCTGCGCCACAACGCCCCCGGCCTGGAGATGGATTTCCTCCACGCCTCTTGCGAGCACGGCTGGAGCAAGGCCCAGGGCCTGTTCCGGCCCTATCTGGAACAGCAGGGACTGAACCCCGCCCGCGCCGCCCATTTCGGCGACAACATCATCGCCGACGTCCATGTTCCCCAACAGCTCGGTATCACCAGCCTCCACTACCCCCAGGCCCCTGCCGCCATGGCCCAGGTGTTCCAGCGCGAATCCGTCCAGATCCGCCTGATGCAGGCCGAGCGCGACGGAATCGGCCGCCGCTGCGATGACGGCCTTACCGTGCTGCGACGCCTCGCCCTGGCCCGGCTGGGAGCCAAGCCCGAGGCCGACCGCCTCGCCGCCGCCGGAGTGGTCGCGCCGGTGCTGACCGCCTTCCATCGTCTGATCGGGAGCCGTAAGGCGGAGCTGGAGGCCGAGGGCCGCCGGGTCAAGCTGCTGTTCCTCGGCCGCGACGGTTACCTGCCCCTCAAGCTGTGGACCGCGCTGGGCGGCGGCGGTGCCGATTACGTGGAGATCAACCGCCGCGTCGCCTTGGTGGCCAGCGCCGACACGGTGGAGCCGTTACAGAAATTCTTCCGTGGCCTGCCCCGGGTCAATGCCGAATCGGTGGCAGACCTGCTCAAGGCCGATCTGCCCGCCATCTCCGATTTCTTCGCGGGATTTCCCGACGGAATCAGCGACGGCAATACCCTGGCCGCCGCCCTGCCCGACCTGATCCTGCCCGACGAGGTCCGGGCGCTGTCGGCGGCATTGCGCGACAAACTGCTGACCTATCTGCGGGCCAATGTGGACGGCTTCGATGACTGCACCGACCTGATCCTGGTGGATCTCGGCTATTCCGGCACCATCCAGCGGGCCATGCGCGGCCTGCTGGACTGCGCCGGTATCGCCAAGGGCCTGCACGGGCTCTACGTCATCGCGGTGGACGACAATTTCATCGACTTCGCCGGCCATGACAGCGTGCGTTCGCTGATTGACGACACGGTGATGCCGCCCATGTCCAAGCGGGCATTGCTGCGCAATGTCAGCCTGTTCGAGCGCTTCTGCGCCGCCCCCTGGGGTTCGGTCAAAAGCTACGAAGGCGGCGAAGTCGTGCGCGAGGCCGAACTGCGCTCGGCCGATCAGGTGGACTTCGCCGACCGCATGCAGGGAGAAATCCTGGCCTTCGCCGAGTTGTACCGCACCGTGCTTCGGGATTGGACCCTGGACCCCTTCGCCGATGGAGAGCGTGCCCAGCTCTGGGGGGCCGCCCTGCTCACCCGCTTCCTGCTGCTGCCCACCGCCGCCGAGCAGGAGGTGTTCGGCAGTGTCCAGATCGACGTCAACCTGGGGTCCAAGGTGGTGGCCAATGTCATCGACACCCCCTATGTGGAGCGCCTGATGGGCTCCATGCCCTTCCCCAAGGTCTGCTCGGTACCCATGCCGCCCATGTGGCTGGCCGGCTCCATCGCCTCGGTCTCGCCCTTCGCCGGCTATGCCTATGCCCTGGCCGGCTTCGGCCTGATCCCCGAGGACATGCTCAACGACAGTCCGCTGGGTCAGGTCGAGGTGGTCATCATCAAGGACGACATCACCGACGTCCTGGTGCCGGTGGGCCTCAACCATACCGGTTTCGGCGACATCCGCCTGCGCATCCCGGTGTTGAGGAAACACACCGGCTCGCACATCGCCGTCCCCCTGGCCCGGATCGGCGCCAGCGGAGTGGTGCGTTCATTCACCCTTCAGGAGGGGGAGCACTCGGCCGGCGCGCTGAACAACCGTCAGGTGCGGTCATTGCCGCTGGCCGGCATCGACGGCCTGGGTGCCGATCTGCACGGCGGCTATTTCCGCACCACCTCGGACGACGCCCATCTGCTGCTCAGCGCCCCGGCCTCCACCCATCCGCTGTCCATCCTGACACTGACGGTGACGCCTTTGGAGCGGGAGGCAAGGTCATGCTGATCGCCGCCGGGGGAATCGCCGATCACATCCGGCGGCTGTCCGGTTCGGGATGGCTGAAAGAGGCCTTGCTGCTCGCCGCCAGCGCCTTGGAAAATCGCCTGATCACCGCCACCGAGCATCGAGACCTGATCGCGCAAATCCGGTATGCCGAACCGACGGTCTTCAGCCGGCCGCAAGAGGTCTTCGGCATGGCGCATGACAGCGTGATCAGCTCCCTGCAATTCACCCGGCTGGAGAGCCGCGACGACATGCGGGAGGCCTTTCGCCAGGCTGTCCGCTGGGTCGAGATCGAAACCTCGTCCCAATGCAATCGCCGTTGCTCCTATTGCCCCAATTCGATCTTCGACCGCACCAAGGGCAACGATTTCCTCGATCCCGACCTCTATGCCGGCCTGTTGTCGGACCTGACCGAGATCGACTTCGATGGCGAAATCGTCTTCGTCGGCAACAACGAATTCCTGATGCATGACCGCAACTTCGCCTATCTGGCCGATGCACGGCGGCGGCTGGGCGGCGCGACCTTGGCCATCTACAGCAATGGCGATTACCTCGACGCCGCCAAGCTGGAGCAACTGGCGGAATCCGGAGTGGACCGGTTGGCGGTCACCCTGCATCCGGCTCCGGGCAAGCCTTTCGACGAAGCAGAAGTCGAGCGCCGGGCGACGGTGCTGATGCGGCGCACCGGGCTGAAGCTGATCCGCACGATCCACGAGCCGGGAGAGTTTATCCTTTTCGCCACCGAATCGGACGGCATGGACATCTCCGTCGCCCTTCACAACTTTGCCGTCACCGGCCACAACTGGGCGGGACTGCTGCCTGGGCACGAGAGCCACGTCCGCACCGATCCGTGCAGCTATCCCCTCCGGCAGTTCGTCGTCAATCACGACGGCGACATCTTTTCCTGCTGCTTCGCCTTCAAGGAGCGCAACGACAGTACCGAGAACAACGGGATGTGGACCGGCAACCTGCGGGATTACCCCAGCATTTTCCACGCCTATGCCAGCGAGGCACTGGTCGCCTGGCGTCGCGCCGCCTTTACCACCGCCCCCAAGGACGGGCCATGCCGGACCTGTACCGGCCATCTCGGCAACATCGAAGCGAGCTTTGCCCCCCTGGCCGACCACATCGCCGCCACCCGAGACCGGGGAGACGCCTCATGAGCGATTTCGACGCCATCATCGTCGGGGCCGGACTGTTCGGCCTGACCATGGCCGAGCGCATCGCCGCCGGCCTCGGCCGCCGGGTGCTGGTCCTGGACCGCCGCTCCCATCCCGGCGGCAACTGCTTTTCCGAATCCGACCATGACACCGGCATCGAGGTCCACCGCTACGGCTCGCATATCTTCCATTGCAGCGACCAGGGAATCTGGGATTACGTCAACCGGTTCGGCGCCTTCAACGACTACCGCCATCACGTGATGACCAATCACGGCGGCAAGGTCTTCGCCATGCCCATCAATCTCGGCACCATCACCTCCTTTTTCGGCCGCGCCATGAGCCCCGGCGAAGCCCGCACCCTGGTGGCGCATCAGGCCGGCGAGCTGGGGGGCGCGGTCCCGGCCAATCTGGAGGAGAAGGCGATCTCGCTGATCGGCCGCCCGCTCTACGACGCCTTCATCCGGGGCTATACCAGAAAGCAATGGGACACCGATCCCACCTTGCTGCCGGCGGAGATCATCACCCGCCTGCCGGTGCGCTACACCTATGACAGCCGCTATTTCTCCGACCGCTTCGAAGGCATTCCGCTGGACGGCTACGGCGCCCTGCTGGAGAAGATGGCGGCGCATCCCAACATCACGCTCCGCCTGGGCCAGGATTTCTTCGACATCAGGGCGCAATTGCCCGCCGATCCGCTGATCATCTATACCGGCCCCATCGACCGCTATTTCGGCTATCGCTGCGGCCGCCTCGGCTGGCGGGGAGTGTCGTTCGAGCGGGAGGTGGTGCCGGTGGGGGACTTCCAGGGCACGGCCGTCATGAACTATGCCGACACGGCCGTGCCCTTCACCCGCATCCATGAATTCCGCCATTATCACCCGGAACGGCCATACCAGACCGACCGGTCAGTTATATTTCGCGAATACTCCTCGGCGGGTGGCGATCCCGCCTATCCCATCCGCACCGCCGAAGACCGGCGGATGCTGACCGCCTATCGCGACCTTGCCGAACGGGAAAGCGGAGTGATCTTCGGCGGCCGGCTGGGCACCTACCGCTATTTCGACATGCATCAGGCCATCGGCAGTGCCCTGGCCACCTTCGAGAAGGCGGTCCGCCCCCATTTCGAGGGCAAAGGCATCACCGGGCTCTTCGCCGACTGATACCAAATCTCATTGATCGGAACCGATCAACGAAGCGGCGGGCGGGCTTCTCCGAAACCCTGGCCTCCCGCGGCATAAGCCGCGCGGCGCGTTGCGCCTAACCAAGGCCCGATGAGTTCTGCTCATCGGGCCTTGGTATGAACTACGCCCGCGCGGCCAGCTCCACCGCCGCGACCGGCTCCTCCTTCGCCGGTGGCGGCAGGAGGGCGACGGCAGATGCTCCCTTCAGCCGCCGGGTCCAGGCCTCGGAGCTGCGCAGCCGCAATTCGGCATTCCGCCACCGCCGGGACACCCGACCGCCGGTCAGCAACAGCCGCAGGCCCAAGAGCAATGCCTGCGGAAACAAGGCGCGAAAGCGGCGGGGCGACCGGTGCAGACGGCGCCAGTCATCCTTGAGACCGGCGATCCGGGCGATGGAAACCGGCCGCACCGCCACGTCGCGATAGCGCAGCAAATTCCACCACGTCTCGGTTTCCCCCGGAATCCAGGCGATGGGCAGCTCCGCCAGCGGCTTCTCCCGGCCGAACAGATTGACGGCCAGAGCCGCCAGACCACGGCGAAGCCGAGCCAGCCCCCTGGGAGCGGGCTCGATCGCCACGTCGCGATCATTGCGGACCGCGTCGGGGGAGACCGCCGGCACCTGAAACGAGGCGAACAGGGCGGCAACGGCGGCATGGCGCGGACGGGGATCCTCGCCCAGCACCTCCGGACCGCGCAGCCAATCCTCCACCCCCCGGCAGGTGAGCGCCGCGAAACCGTAGTCGTAGCGGAAGAGGAAGAAGAGGGCGCGGCGCAGAAACACCCTCGCTGCCTTGGCCCCATGGAGATTCAGCCGGGTCGCCGCCAGGACGAACATGTTGCGCATGTCGTAATAGCACTGCCAGCCGCGCTTGAGGTAAAACGGCTCGTGCCAGACCGCCACCCCGGGCAGGGTCACGGTTCTCACCCCGCCGGCCCGGAGTCGCAGACCGTATTCCACGTCGTCGCCCCGGATGAACATGGGCATGGGCAGGCCCAGGCGGCGCACCGCCGCCAGCGGCACGGCGAAGAACCACCAGGCGTTATAGTCGGTGTCATTGACCCGGGTGAACTTGCCCAAGGTCTGAGGCTGATGGGCCATGGTAAAGATGTCGATCAACTCGAGGCCGAGATCCTTTCGCCGCACCCGCGCCCCGGTTTCCAGCAGCACGGTAGGCAGCATGAGGTCGAGCATCTGGCCGCCGACCGCCAGATTGGCAGTCAGGGAGAGGAAGCGAAGGGTGCGATAGACCGATTCGGTCTCGATCCGGGCATCGTCATCCATGAGCAGGACATGGGTGGCGCCGTCGATGCCCAGCGCCTCCATCATCACCCGGGTAAAGCCGCCGCTGCCACCGAAATTGCCCTGGCGCACCAGCCGCAGCAGGTCACGGTCGTGCTGACGCGACAGGCTGTCCACGGCGGTGATCAATCCGTCCGAGCCGCCCTGATCCACCACCACCAGCGCCTCCAACTGGTCGCGAACCTCGCTGTCGGCCAGGATAGCCTGCAAGTTCCCCAGCAATTGGACCTCGCGGTTGAAGGTGCAGTAACCCGCCACCAGCCGCACCGGTGCAGGCTCGACTCCCAGCGCCGACCATTCGGCCTCGCCCAGTACCGCCGCCTCGGCGGCGGCGATCAGCCGCACCAGCAGAACCCCCGCCCCGCGAATCCGGTCGGCCGGCGCCTCGGCCCGCAGCTCCACCAGTGCCGCCTCGGCTTGGCCGGCGGTGGTGTCGAAGGACTGGCGCGCCAGGGTCACCTCGTCACCGGCCCGGGTCCGCCGCAGCAGATGCAGCTCCCCCGCCCCCGAAACGATGGCGCGGAACACGAAGCCGGTAGCCTTGGTATAGGTCAGCCAATAAGCCTCGGGCAGGTGATTGAACAGCGTCCCCAGCGAGACCGCCACCGCTGGCGGCACCAGCAGAGAGCGGCGCTGCCAGCGCGGCTGCTCGGACTCCGCCAGGGGCCGGCCGCTGCCGTCCGCCGCCTCGGCCAGGAAATAGAGCGCGGCGGCGTTGCGGTCCTCGGGAAAGACCACCCGTTGAATCGTGGTGGGATCGCTCATGGTCTTGCTCCTAGGGTCGGATCGCCAGACGGCGGCGCCAGTGGGTCGGGGAGGAAAGGTCCGGAGCGGCGGCGCGCCACAACCCCGCCGCGCGCCGGCCATGCAGGGCGATGCGGATGGCCAGAACCGCCAGACGGGCGACCGCCGAGCGGAACAGCCGGGGCGAGCGGCGCAACCGGGTCCAGCCGCCGAAGCGGCCCGGCACCACCGGCTCGACCGCCACCTCGGTGAAATGGGACAGCACCCACCAATTGGCTGATTGCGACGACAGAGCGGGCGGCGAGACCTGCCTCCGGCTTTCCCGCCCGGCCAGGGTCCGCAGGCAGAGCCAGACCAGCACCCCGACCTGCCCCTTCGGTCCCGGCGGCGGGGCGATGGCGGACCGGTGATCGCGATCCACCATGTCCTCCGCCACCTCGGCCTCACGGAACCGCACCGCCATGCGCCGCAGATGCTCCAGGCGGCGGGTCGGGTCCGCCTCCAGGCTGCGCGGTCCGTCCAGCCAGTCGGCCACTCCCCGGCAATACAGCCAGGCGCGGTAATAGTCGTAGGTCAGCAGGGCACCGAGCACCGAGCGCAGGACATGGCGCAGCGCCCGCCGCCGGGACAGCCCGTGGTGGATGGAGGCGGCGGCGAGGAAATTGCGGGCATCGAAATAGCCCTGCCAGCCGCCGGGATTGAGATAGAACGGCTCGTGCCAGACCGCCACTCCGGGCAATCCCACCGTCTCCACTCCCTGGGCCAGCAGCCGGGTCCCGTACTCCACGTCGTCGTAGCGCAGGAACAGTGGCAGGGGCAGCCCCGCCTCACGCACGGCCGCCAGGGGGACCGCGAAGAACCACCAGCCGTTCCATTGGGTGGACAGCACCCGGGCGAAGGGCGTGATGCCCTGCGGCCCCACCGGCACAAGGTCGCCATTGCCGCGCCGGAAGGTCAGGGTCTCGGCGACCAGCGACGAGCCTTGCTCGAAGATGCGGGTGGGGGCAACGGCATCAAGCATCTGGCCGCCCAGGGCCTTGCCGGGACTGAGCGACAGAAAGGCGGCGGCCCGCAGGATGGATTCCGGCTCCATCTCGGCGTCGTCGTCCAGCAACAGGACATGGGTGGCGCCCACCCGTTCCAGCGCTTCCAGCATCACCCGTGTAAAGCCGCCGCTTCCGCCGAGATTGTCCTGCTGGATCAGCCGCACCATGGGAAAATCCACCATCGCCGCCGCCAGGGCGGTGGAGCGGCCCTGATCCACCACCACCAGGGAGTCGAGCGCGGCACAGACCTCGGCATCGGCCAGGATGGCCCGCAGATTGGTCAGAACCTGCGCCTCGCGATGAAAGGTGCAATAGCCGGCCACCAGCCGCACCGGCGCCGGAATGCCGCCCAGCGCCATCCAGACCCCGGACCTCAGACTCACCGGTCCCTCGACCGCCCTGACCCGGAGGAACAGCACCCCCGCCTGACCGTCGCGGCAGGCGGACTCCAGCCGAATCGGCTCGAAATCGGGCTGATGAAAGCGATGCACCGCGAGCAGAGTGTTGCCGCCGTCCACGCCTCGGCGCCACAGCTGGATCTCGCCCCGTCCCGCCACCTCGGCGGTGAAGGCGAAAGCGGAGACCACGGAATGGCGAGCCCAATAGGCTTCCGACAGGTGGTTGAAGAGGGTATCGAGCACCGCCGCCGTGCCCACCGGCACCTCCAGGGCGCGGCGCTGCCAGCGGGGCAGCTCCGCCGCCGCCAGGACGCGGCCTGCCCCATCCCCGGCCTCGGCGCGGAGATAGAGCGGCGCCACCTCGGTTTTAAGCGGAAAAACCAGACGCTGGACCGGAATGGAAGGCATGGATGGGGGGAAACCTTGAAGGAGGACCTCTCCCTTCTACGGCCCAGCCGGCAAATCCTGGCGCTCCAGGTCGCGCATGGCGACGGCGAGGTTATGCCGGGGCTCGGGACTGTCGGGGGCCAAACGGGCGGCACGGCGAAAATCAGCCACCGCGTCCCCGAAGCGCCCCAGGGCGCACAGGCTCTTGCCACGATTGTTCAGCGCCTCGGCGAAATCGGGTTTGAGCCGTAGCGCGGCGGCGAAGGCGTCCAGCGCCTCGCCATGCCGGTCACGGCTGGCCAGCGCCATGCCGAGACAGCCTTGGGCCTCGGCCCGCTCGGGGGACAGCGCCACCACCCAGCGGAAGGTCTGGATCGCTTCCTCCCCCCGGCCCAGTCCCAGTTGTGCCAGCCCGAGATTAAGATAGGCCGTCCCCTCCTCGGGCCGCCGGGTGATGACCTGGCGGTAGAAGTCCACAGCCTCCGCCAGCCGTCCGTGGCAATGATGATCCAGCGCGGTGGCGAACAGCGCCTCGGCCGGAAGCAGCGCCGAGCACGCGGCACCGCCGCCGGCAGGGCCGCCGACCGGAACCTCGCCATGGATGGCGACACGCTCCAGGGTGGCCCGCACCCGCCCCAGCACGGTATCCCAATCGCCGGCCCGGGGCTGGCGGAACAGGCGGGCGCTGGGATACCACGGACTGTCATCGCGATCCCGCAGCCAGCGCCAGCAGGAATCGAAGCGGTTGAGCACCCAGACCGGCCGCCCCAGCCCGCCGGCCAGATGGACCATGGCGGTATCCACACTGATCAGCAGGTCGAGATTGGCCAGCAGGGCGGCGGTCTCGGCGAAGTCGCCGCATTCGGGCATGACGTCCACCATCCCCGCCGCCGCCGGTGGACGGGGCCCGTCCTTCTGCAGGCAGAAGAACCGCACGCCGGGACAATCCAGCAACGGCGCCATCCGCTCCCATGCCATGGAGCGGCGGCGATCCACCGCCGCCAGTTCCTGGGACTGCATGCGGGCGGAGCCGGCCCAGACCAGCCCGACGGTGACGGCACCTTTGGCTTCGGCCTCGACCCGCCGCCGCCAGCGGGCCGCGTCCCCGGGATCGGGGCTGAGATACGGCGCCGCCGGAATATCGTCCAGCGTCAGGCCCAGGGCGGCGGGCAGGCTGAGCATGGGGCAATGCAGGTCAAAGTCCGGCAATGGATCGCCATGGCCGATCACCGCCTCCACCCCCGCCAGCCGGCCGAGCAGGCGGAGCAGCGGGCGCTGCACCTCCAGCACCACCCGCAGCCCCCGCGCCGCCACCAGCGGCACCAGCCGGCAGAACTGCAAGGTATCGCCGAAGCCCTGCTCGGCATGGATCAGAATGGTCCGGCCCTCGGCCGCCTCGCCCGTCCATTGCGGCCGGGGCAGGCGCCGCATGGCATGGGAGAACTGCTCGCTGGCCCAGCGCCACTCGTATTCCCGCCAGCCACGCTCGAACTGGCCGGCGGAGAGCAGCGCCATGCCGAGATTCATGTGGGCTCCGGCGAAATTGGGCCGCAGGCGGGCGGCGCGCTCATAGGCGGCGACGGCGAGATCGAGCCGCCCGTCCCATTGCAGGACGTTGCCCAGATTGTTGAAGGCCTCGGGATAGTCGGGGCGCAGGGCCAGGGCCTGTTCGAAGCAGAGGGCAGCCTCGCCCATCCGCGCCTGCAAGGAATACAGCGTCCCGAGATTGCTGTGGGCGTCGGCCAGCCCCGGCCGCAACGCCAATGCCCGGGCATAGGCCGTTTCCGCCCCGTCCAGGTCACCAAGCAATTGCAGGGCGCTGCCGAGATTGCTGTAGGCCTCGCCATAGCCGGGCTTGAGCGCGATGGCCCGCCGGTAATGCACCACCGCCTCGTCGATCCGCCCCTGCAATTGCAGGGCATTGGCGAGGTTATTGTGAGCTTCGGCGTGATCGGGAGCGATTTCCAGAACCCCGGCGAAGCAGGCGGCGGCCTCCTCCTGCCGTCCCAGGCGATGCAGGATGGCGCCGAGATTGTTGAGGGTATCGTCGTCGCCGGGCCGCAGGGCCAGGGAGCGGCGATAGCGGGCCTCGGCCTCTTCCAGCCGCCCCTGGGACCGCAGCTCGTTGCCGAGACGAAATTGGATATCGGCCTCGTCCAGACTCATTCCCTGGTTCGGCGGCGAGGCCTTGGCGGCGGCACGGCGCTGGCGGCGATTCATGATGGCGGATGCCTCCTACCCCCCTCCCCCGGACCATCGGAACGGGAGAGGGGGAGCCGATTGCTACGCGGCCAGCGACGCCACGCCGCTGGTAGCGGCGGTGGCGGTGCTCGAACTGGCGCTGGTGGCACCGTTCTTGGCGTAGGACTGGATCGCCTTGACCAGTTCCTGGGCCAGCTGGTTGGCAAAGGCCTGGCTCTGGGTGGTGGTGTCGGAAGAACTGGAGGACGAGGATGAAGTGCTGCTGGACGAGGCGCTCGACGACGAGGACTTCTCCAACAGCTTCTCGAGATCGGCCACCAGGGTCTTTTCGTCGGAGGCCAGCGAGGAACTCGACGTCGATGAGGTCGAGGACGTCGAGGACGAGGCCGAAGACGAGGTCAGGTCGGACAGAATCTTCTTGAGATCGGCCGCCAGGGTCGAGGTGGAGGAATCACTACTGCTGGTGCTGCTGTCGCTGTCCGACGACGACGAAACTTCCGGCGGCGGAGGGGGCGGCGGCGGCGGCATGTTGTCCACCGATCCGACGGAAGACGAGGACGAGGACGAGGACGAAGATGACGAGTCGCTGCCCTGGGCCTGGATCAGCGTCGCCTGCATCTGCTGGCTCATCAGCTGGAACGCGGTGGCCATGTCGCTTTCACTCATCCCGCTGGACGAGGACGAGGACGAGGAAGACGACGAGGTTGACGAAGATGATGAGGACAGAGCCGAGGTCAGCGAATCAAACAGGCTCGATGCCTTGTCGGCGGATACGTCCGAGGGACGGCCGCTGACGAATTCGGTCTTGCTGACCGAGCCGTCGTTATTGGTATCGAGCTTGCTGAACAGAGCCTGCAGGTTGGATGCGCCTCCGCCGATGGAAGAGATGCTCATGACCATTCTCCTTATGGCGCGGCACACCGGCATGATGGCCGCCTACCCCTGATACGGGCGGCCGGCCCGATCCGGGCGGAGAAGTTCGGTCATGCGCCAGGCCGATCAATACCCGGCAGCTCTCAATCGCCGTCGGTCATTGATCGGACGAAGCCCGGCATCGCCTTGAGAAAGCCGGGCAGGGCGGAGTTATTGCTGGTCTTGCGCCAGCACAGCAGGAGCTTGGCCGCAATCTCCGTCCGCGTCTTCAACGGCCGGAACACGACGCCGCGCATCCCCAGGGCCTGGGCGGATTCCGGCACGATGGCCGCGCCGATCCGGTGACTGACCATGGCCAGGATGGAGTGGGTCTGGCTGAGATACTGGGTGTAGTCGGGCCTCACCCCCGCCAGGGTGAAGATGGAGGTCACCAGATCGTAGAGATATCGCGCCTCGTAGGGCGAGTACATGATCAGGGACTGGCCATCGAAATCCTCGGCGGACAGATCCTCCCGCGTCGCCAGGGGATGGCCGGCGGGAAAAGCGGCCAGCAGCGGCTCGCTCTGAACGCAAAGGGTGTCGAATTCCCGATGGTCGAAGGAGAGCCGGACAAAGCCCATATCGATCTGGTTGGAGACCAGCGCCTTAACCTGATCGGTGGTGACCATCTCCTTGAGGATGAGATCGACCCCGGGAAGTTGGGCCTCGCAGAACGCCACCACCCGGGGCAGAAGCGTGTAGCCGGCGGCGGCGGTGAACCCCAGGGTCAGTGAACCCGCCTCGCCCCGGGCGACCCGCCGGGCGGTCAGGGTGGCGCCTTCGGCCAGTCCCAGGATGCGCCGGGCCTCGGTCAGGAACACCCGCCCCGCCGGGGTCAGGGAAACCGACCTGCTGGTGCGCTCCAGCAGGCGAACATCCAGGATGTGTTCAAGAATCTGAATCTGCCGGCTGAGAGGCGGCTGCGTCATGTTGAGCCGTGCCGCCGCCCGGCCGAAATTGAGTTCCTCGGCGACCGCAACAAAGCACTGCAAATGGCTAAACTCGAACATTGATGCGGAACCGGTATGGATCAATACAGCCTTTAGCTTGGACCAAGTCCCCTGCCGGCGTCTATTCTCAATGTTGAGCAAATCTCTCAGAGATTACCGTTACGCCGCAATGGCCGCTCTCGGATAATGCGAGCGCGAAATAACGGAATAATGGGCCGCGAGACAGACGGCCCGGACGCCGGAGGACTCCAATGGAAAATCAAAGCCCGTCGGCTATTGAAAAGCAATCGCACGCCCGCTACCTGATACTTGCCCTGCTTTTCCTCATGACGTCGATCAATTACGCGGATCGCGCCACGCTTTCCTTTGCCGGCCCCGCCGCCGCCAAAGACCTGGGCCTGAGCCCGGCATCCCTCGGCTATATCTTTTCGGCCTTCGGCTGGGCCTATGTGGCGGCGCAGTTGCCGGGCGGCTGGCTGTTGGATCGCTACGGATCCCGCACGGTATACGCGTTCTCGATTCTGCTGTGGTCGTTCTTCACCGCCACCCAGGGACTGGTCGGCCTGCTGACCGGCGGCATCGCCATCACCGTCTTCTTCATGCTGCGCTTCCTGGTCGGCATGGCGGAAGCCCCCGCCTTCCCCGGCAACAGCAGGGTGGTCGCGGCCTGGTTCCCCGCCAGCGAACGCGGAACCGCCTCCGCCGTGTTCAATTCCGCCCAGTACTTCGCCACCGCCGCCTTCTCGCCGCTGATGGGCTGGATCACCCACTCCTTCGGATGGCCCTGGGTGTTCGGCGTGATGGGCGGCCTGGGGATCATCCTGTTCGTGGTGTGGATGAAGTCCGTCCGCAGCCCCAAGGATCATCCGCTGGCCAATCGGGCCGAGGTGGACTATATCGCCGCCGGCGGCGGTCTGGTCGATATGGACCAGCCCAAGGCCGCCGAGGCTTCCTCCGGGCCGAAATGGAACTACATCAAGCAGTTGCTGACCAACCGCATGACCGTTGGCGTCTTCGTCGCCCAATACGGCGTCAACGCGGTGACCTATTTTTTCCTGACCTGGTTCCCGGTCTATCTGGTCCAGGCTCGCGGCATGTCGATCCTCAAGGCCGGCTTCGTCGCTTCGATTCCGGCGCTGTGCGGTTTCATCGGCGGCGTGCTGGGCGGCATCCTCTCCGACTACCTGCTGCGGCGCGGCCATTCCCTGACCTTCGCCCGCAAGTCGGTGATCGTGCTGGGCTTCCTGATGTCCACCAGCATGGTGGCCTGCAATTACGTGGACGTGGAGTGGATGGTGGTCGGCTTCATGGCGCTCGCCTTCTTCGGCAAGGGCCTCGGCGCCCTGGGCTGGGCGGTCATGTCAGACATCGCCCCCAAGGAAATCGTCGGTCTGTCGGGCGGCCTGTTCAATCTGTTCGGCAACATCGCCTCCATCGTCACCCCCATCGTCATCGGCTACATCGTCCAGGACACCGGCTCGTTCAACGGCGCCCTGGTCTATGTCGGCGCCAACTGTGCCCTGGTGATCTTCTGCTACCTGTTCGTCGTGGGCGAGATCAAGCGCATGGAATTGAAGCGCGGCTAGCCGCAGGGAGACCATCATGTCCACCGATATACCCCGCTATATCCGCGTCCATACCGACGATAACGTCGCCATCGTGGTCAACGCCAACGGCCTGCCCGCCGGCACCCGTTTTCCCTGTGGCCTGGAACTGCGCGAAGCCGTCCCCGAGGGCCACAAGGTCGCCCTGGCCGACATCGGTCAGGGTGCCGCCATCCTTCGCTACGGCCAGGTGATCGGCCATGCCACGCGCGCCATCCAGCGTGGCGACTGGATTGACGAGACCCTGGTCCAGCTTCCCAACGCGCCCAGCCTCGACTCCTTGAGTCTGGCCACCGCCCCCCCGCCGCCCTGCCCGGCGGCGGGTGAGCACACCTTCCTCGGCTATCGCAATGCCGACGGCTCGGCGGGCACCAGGAACGTGCTGGGCATCAGCACCAGCGTCCAATGCGTCGCCGGGGTGGTGGACCACGCGGTCCGGCGGATCAAGGCCGAGCTGCTGCCCCGCTACCCCAATGTGGACGACGTGATCGCGCTGAACCACGCCTATGGCTGCGGCGTGGCCATCGCCGCGCCCGAAGCGGTGATTCCCATCCGTACCCTGCAGAACCTGGCGCTCAACCCCAATCTCGGCGGCTCGGTGATGGTGGTCGGCCTGGGCTGCGAGAAGCTGCAGCCCGAACAGCTGATGCCCGCCTCCGCCGATCCCAAGGCCTTCGCCGAGGCCCATATCGTGCGCTTGCAGGACGAGCGTCATCTCGGCTTCAACGACATGATCGATTCGATCCTGACCATGGCGGAGCAGCGGCTGGCCGAGCTCAATACCCGTCGGCGGGAGCCCTGTCCGGTCTCGGATCTGGTGGTCGGGCTGCAATGCGGCGGCAGCGACGCCTTTTCCGGCGTCACCGCCAATCCGGCGGTGGGCTATGCCGCCGATCTGCTGGTCCAGGCCGGGGCGACCGTCATGTTCTCCGAGGTGACCGAGGTGCGCGACGCCATCCATCTGCTGACCCCGCGGGCGGCGGACGAGGAGGTCGCCCGCGCCCTGATCCGCGAAATGGACTGGTATGATCGCTATCTCGACAAGGGCGGCGCCAATCGCAGCGCCAATCCGACCCCCGGCAACAAGCGGGGCGGCTTGGCCAATGTGGTGGAAAAGGCCCTGGGCTCCATCGCCAAGTCAGGCACCAGCCCCATCGTCGATGTGCTGTCGCCCGGCCAGCGCCCCACCCGGCACGGTCTGATCTTCGCCGCCACCCCGGCCAGCGACTTTGTCTGCGGCACGCTGCAACTGGCCTCGGGCATGACGATCGAGGTCTTCACCACCGGGCGCGGAACCCCCTATGGCCTCGCCATGGCGCCGGTGATCAAGGTGGCGACCCGCACCTCCCTGGCCAAGCGCTGGCACGACCTGATGGACGTGGACGCGGGACGCATTGCCACCGGCGAGGCGAGCATCGAGCAGGTGGGCCAGGAAATCTTCGACCTCATCATCGAGGTCGCCAGCGGAAACCAGACCACCTGGGCGGATCATTGGGGGCTGCACAACGCCCTCACCCTGTTCAACCCGGCCCCCATCACCTGAGCCCCCCTTAGGCATCACGATACAGAGGACGACATGAGCAACATCGGATTCATCGGTCTCGGCATCATGGGCGGCCCCATGGCCGCTCATCTCCAGGCGGCGGGCCACCGGCTGTTCGTCAACACCATCGGCTCCTATCCCCAGGGACTGATCAGCGGCGGCGCCACGGTATGCGAAAGCGCCAAGGCGGTGGCCCAGGCGGCCGAGATCATCATCACCATGGTGCCCGACACCCCGGATGTGGAGAAGGTCCTGTTCACTGCCGGCGGCGTCGCCGAGGGCCTGTCGGCCGGCAAGATCGTGGTCGACATGAGCTCCATATCGCCCATGGAGACCAAGGAATTCGCGGCCCGCATCAACGCGCTGGGCTGCGACTATCTCGATGCCCCGGTCTCCGGCGGCGAAGTGGGCGCCAAGGCTGCCTCGCTCACCATCATGGTCGGCGGCCCGCAGGCGGCTTTCGATACCGTCAAGCCGCTGTTCCAGTTGATGGGCAAGAACATCACCCTGGTGGGCGGCAATGGCGACGGTCAGACCACCAAGGTCGCCAACCAGATCATCGTCGCCCTGACCATCGAGGCCGTGGGAGAGGCCTTGTTGTTCGCCGCCAAGGCGGGAGCCGATCCGGCCAAGGTCCGGGAGGCGCTGATGGGCGGTTTCGCCTCGTCACGCATCCTTGAAGTCCATGGCGAGCGCATGGTCAAGCGCAGCTTCGACCCGGGCTTCCGCATCGAGTTGCACCAGAAGGACCTCAACCTGGCCTTGGCCTCGGCGCGGAAACTGGGGGTCAGCCTGCCCAACACCGCCACCTGCCAGGAATTGTTCAATGCCTGTGCCGCCCGTGGCGGCAAGGCCTGGGACCACTCCGCCATGGTGCGGGCCCTGGAAGTGATGGCCAATTTCGAAATCGGGCAGACGGTCTGACCGGCCCTCACCCTTCCAAGCAAGACGAGGCGATCATGGAACTGCCCATCAACACCTTCAAGCGCGCCATCCAGTCCGGCCGGCTGCAGGTCGGCCTGTGGTCGATCCTGTCCAGCCACGTCACCGTCGAGATCATCGCCGGTGCCGGCTTCGACTGGCTGGTCCTCGACACCGAGCATGCCCCCAACGAGCTGCCCATGGTCTATGGCCAACTTCAGGCTGCCAAGGGCGGCACCGCCCATCCGGTGGTGCGGGTGCCCTGGAACGACATGGTGACCATCAAGCGCTATCTCGATATCGGGGCACAGACCCTGCTGATCCCCTGCATCGAGAGCGAGAAGGAGGCCCGCGACGCCGTGGCCTATACCCGCTATCCCCCCAAGGGCCTGCGCGGCTATTCCGCCGCCCCGCGCGCCAGTGCCTTCGCCCGGATCAAGGACTACGCCACCACCTGCGAGGAGGAACTGTGCGTGTTGCTCCAGGTGGAATCCAGGGCTGGGCTGGATAACCTGGAGGCCATTGCCGGCGTCGAGGGCGTGGATGGCGTGTTCATCGGTCCCGGCGACCTCTCCGCCGCCCTGGGGCATGTGGGCAACCCCAAGCACCCGGAGGTCCAGGCCATCATCGAGGATACCATCCGGCGGATCAGGGCCTGCGGCAAGCCGGCCGGCATCCTGACCGCCGACGAGGCCCTGGCCCGGCATTATATCGAACTGGGCTGCGTCTTCACGGCGGTGGGATCCGATCTCGGCATCCTTGCCCGCACGTCGGAGCAACTGGCTGCGCGCTTCAAGCCACAGCCGGGATGATCGGAAGCGAAATCCGGCCAGCAAGGCATCGACGGCGGCGGAAAAACAGGCGATCCTGGGGGGCGGTGGATTTCCGCCGGGCTGTCGCGCGTCCCTGAGGCGCGGGATGCCATGCCCAAGCGAAAGGCTGATCGATGTTCCCCCTGGCCACCTGGGCCAAGCTCCGAGAGCTCCTGCGAACGGAGCTGCTCCATCTGACGACCATCAATGCCAGCGACCGGCGCTGGCAGATGCCGGTGGCCGCCGCCCTGGCCTCGGGCCTGCCGCTCATGGTCGGCGCCTTCTTCGATCACATGACCTACGGGCTGGTCTCGTCACTGGGTGGTTTGATCTTTCTGTATCTGCCCAACACGCCTCTTTATCACCGCATGGTCACCCTGATGGTTTGCTCCTTCGGCATGACCGCCTGCTATGCCCTGGGAGTGATGAGCCACTTCGTCCCGCCGCTGATGATGCCGGTCCTCATCTTCATCGCCATCCTGGTGACCATGGTGTGCCGGTTCTACCGCCTGGGCCCGCCGGGCAGCCTGTTCTTCATCATGGCGGCATCCATTGGAGCCTATTCGCCGATCCCCGTCCTGGAGGTTCCCCTTTACGTCGGACTGCTCACCATGGGGAGTCTGCTGGCCGGCCTGATCGCGCTGTTCTACAGCGTTCTCCTCCTGCTGCGGCAGGCGCCGCTGGCGGTGGCGCCGCTGCCGCCGGCCAGCTTCGATTTCGTGGTCTTCGATTCGGTGGTCATCGGGGCGTTCGTGGGCATCGCCCTGGCGTCTGCCCAGATCCTGAACCTGGACCGCCCCTATTGGGTCCCGGTGAGCTGTCTGGCGGTCATTCAAGGCATGTCGCTACGCGCGGTGTGGAACCGGCAGGTGCACCGCCTTCTCGGCACCGGGATCGGTCTTCTCGTGTCCTGGGCCTTGCTCTCCCTGCCTCTGGACAAGTGGACCATCTGTTTCATGATGATGGCGCTGACCCTGGTGATCGAGACCATGGTGGTGCGCCATTACGGCATCGCCGTCATCTTCATCACACCGCTGACCATCTTCCTGGCCGAAGCGGCCAACCTGGGACACGGCTCGCCGGTGGCGCTGATCCAGGCCCGTTTCTGGGACACCGCCTTGGGAAGCGTCGTGGGCCTGATCGGCGGCATAGCCCTGCACAGCCCCCGGTTTCGCGAGGTGGTCGGCAGACATCTTCGCCGGTTGACCCCACCGCGCCTCCTGCCCTGACGGGCACCGCGTCCCGGAATCTGGTGTTATGCCGCGACCACGTCCCCTTCCTCGCCGAAGGGCAGGGTGAAGATGAAGGCGGTCCCGCGCCCCGGCTCGGATCGCACCGATACCGTGCCACCAAGCTTCTGCGCCTCGGAGCGGACGGCGGCAAGACCGACGCCCCGGCCGGAGAACCGGCGGGCCTGGGGGGCAGTGGTGAGGCTGTCCAGGAAGATCAGGTTCAACACCTCGTCTTCCCCCATCGCCGCCGCCACCTGAGCCGAAATCAGGCCCTTCTCGACGGCCTTGGCGCGCACCGCCTCCACATCGATACCGGCCCCGTCATCGGCAATGGATAATTCCATGGCATAGCCGACCCGGCGCACCGAGCACACGATCCGGCCGCACTCGTCCTTCCCCGCATTCAGCCGGGTGTCTGAATCCTCGATCCCATGCGCCACCGCGTTGCGGAACACATGGATCAGCGAGCGCATGAACGGGCCGAAGATGGTGGGGTTGATCCACAGATCCCCGCCGCCGCAGATATCGATGGGCGCCAGTTCCTTTTCCAGGCGGGCGGCGATTTGGGTGGCGGTCCGGCCATAGCCCGCCAGCACGTCGCGCACCGGGACTCTCCGCAAATAGCCGATTTCCAGGAGCAACTGCCGGATCTCCGCCGCCGCCCAATCGATGGTTTCGCCACGCAGAAGGCTGGAGGCCAGCTTCTCCAGCCGTACCGCCTGATCGGCGGAGATGGTCACCCGCTCGCCCATGTCCAGGAAGTCTTCGCCGATGATCTCGCTCAGGCCCGACAGGTCCTTCTCGAAACGCTCCTCCAACGGGGCGGAGGCAAGGCAGGACGAGATTTCCGCGACGGTGACGCTCTCGATCCGGGCCCGCATCTCGCCCAACTGCTCCTCGAGGGCATGCAGTTCGTCGGGCGTATGTTGGAAGCTGAACTGGTCCAGGGTGCCCTTGAAGGTATGAATCTCGCGGTAGACCTCTTCCAACAGCTCCTTCACCGGCATTCCAGACCGGATCAGCGCCGGCAGCCCGTTGCCGAGGAAGCCCCGGAAGGTGGCGATGGAGTCGAAGAAGTCACGGCTTTCGGTGACCGCCGCGACGACCATCTGCAGGCAGCGATGCTCGCTGCGGACCTTTTCCGCGAGGCGGCGTTCCTCGGTGATATCGGTGAGGATGAGCATGACGCGACCGGTGTCGAGCCCCGAATATTCCGCCCGCAGAATCAGGGCGCCGTGCTGCATCTCGGTCGGCAGCAGGGAGAGGATCATGGCCTGACGGTCGCAATCGCCCTCGTCCAGCGCCATCGCGACCCCCATCTGCAACAACTCGGCCTTGTGCGCATCGGCGGGGAAAAGCAGGGCGGCGAGGTTCTTTCCCGCCGGGGAGGTTCCCAGCATGGTCTCGCAGGCCCGGCTGTACTCGGGATCGACCACGAGGTCAGCGCCGAAAGACAGGAAGCCCTGACCGGAATTATCGAGAAGGCTGGCCACCTGTTCGCTTTTGTGCCGGAAGGCATTGGCCATGTTTTCCGCCAGGTCCTTGGCGGCTTTGAGCGCGACCTCGGCCGCGCGGCGTTCGGTGATGTCCTCGACCAGCCAGATCGACCCCTTGGACAGGTCAGTCGGGTCGACCGCCGCGCCCACCAGCCGGCCGAAGCCATCCTCGCGATTCCAGCGTCGGATGGCGTGCTCGCCACAATAGGTCTGGCCCGCCGCGAGATATCGGTAGGCCGTGCCGATGGCCTTGAACTCTTCCTCGTTTGGCCAGACAACACGGGTATCCAGCCCCACCAACTCACCGGGGCCGTATCCGAACAGACGTTCGGCCGCGCTGTTGGCGCGCCGGACCATCCGATGCCCATTCTCCGACGGAACGACGACGACGATGCCCAGCGACGCGTTCTCCAGGATGATGTCCTGCTCGGTCAAAATCTTGTCCAACTGCTCCTTCTTCTCGCGCAGTTCGGCGGTCCGCAGGGTCACCGTCCGCTCGAGATCGTCACGGTGACGTTCGAGATCCTCGTAGAGCAGGGCATTTTCCAGCGAGATCGCCGCCTGCGATGCCAGAAGGTCGAGGAGCGCGACACGATCGGCGGTGAAGGCGTGGGAGACCTGACTGTTTTCCAGGTACAGCAAACCGATCAGCCGTGACTGCTTGATCATGGGCAGGCACAGGACCGACTTCATGCCGCTGTTGCTCAGATAGGCGTCCACGCCGAAGTCGCGGTCCTGGGTCGCGTCGTCCAGCAGCAGCCGGGTCTTGGCGTGCTGAACATAGTTCAGGACCTTTCCCGGCAGAGCGTAGCCCGCCGGCTTTTGCCGCAGGGTTTCCACCACGACCGCGCCATCGCCCATATGGGCGTCGGCCACAACGGTCAGTGTTCCGTCAAGATCCACCACCAGGACGCCGCGCTCGGCCCCGGCGTTTTCCACCGTGATCCGCAACAGCGTCTCGACCAGACGGTCCAGGGCGATTTCGCCCGAAACCGCCTGCGACGCCTTGACCACCGAGATGGCATCCAGATTCTGGAACGGGCCATGGGTATCGCCGCCGCCGATACCGGCCGGTTGTGCCGCCTCGATCTGCTTGACCTTGACCTGCGCCCCCCACCGCGCATAGCAATCCCTGGCCTTGCGCAAATAGGTGTCGGCGATCAGCTCCAACCGCCGCCCGCGATAGAACTGCGACGCAAGCTCGAAGGCGATGGCCTCCACCTGACCGAAACCGTTCTCGTGCGCCGAATGGATGGCGTCCTCGTACAGAGTCTGGGCCTCCAGCGCATCGCCGGTAATCCGCGCCACTTCCGCCGCGGCTAGAAGATAACGGCAACGGTAGTTCTGCGGGCTATCCGCCGCCCGGGCCCGGAGCAGGTCCATATGCGCCGTCAGCACGGCCTGCCAGTCACCGTGCTCCGCCCGGAATTGCGGGCTGTCCAAGGCGGCCAGGGTCAGCACCGCCAGGAAATGATAAGTGGTCTCGGCAACCCAGCCGGTGATGCTTTTCAGCGAGGCCGAAACCTGCCGGCTCCGCTCCAGGGCCTGGGCGTAATCGCCATTCAGCAACGCGACCAGTTGCCCCATCAGATGGAAATAGGCGATCCCGGTGCCGAATTGGGCGCTGATCAGGGCCGGAAGGGAAGCGGCGCCCTTGGCGGTGAAGTCGGCGACGGAGAGCTCGCCGGCGAGGCAGGAGACAAAGGCCTCCTGGGCGCGCAAGGTATACAGCAGCCCGGTATTGCGGCTCTGCTCGGCGAAAGCCGCGAATTTCCGGGACGAGGCGGCGAATTCATGCAGATGGGCCCCGCACTCGAAGGTCAGCCACGCGATTTCCAGGGCACCGTAGACGGAGTAGGAATAGTCGCCGGCCGCCTGGCTGACCAGGAAGCCCTCCCTCAGGATTTCGATACTCGACTTGAGGGAGTTGCGGCGGCTGTTGATGAAGACGCCGCTGCGGACGAGAATGCGTCCCTTCAGATCTGGCCGCGACAATTTCTCCTGTAGCTTCAGGGCCACATCCGCATATTGAAGCGATGCATCGATCTCGTTGTAGATGCTGACGAGAACGATGGCGTATCCGGTGTAGACCGCGCAGGAGTCGGCGGTATTGCCGTAGCGCAAGGTCACGTTCAAGGCGCTGAGCACCAGCCAAGAATAGAGGTCGGGCCGGGCCAGGAAGGCGCAGGGCATGGCGTCGGACAGAATGCCGACCATCGCCAGGGCGTCGGGATCGGTCATCGCCGGGGAGTCGATCAGGCTGCCAATCTCGGCGCCACCGAGATTGATCGCCGCATCGTGCCGCGCCCGCTCGACCGCCGCATCGACCTCCGTCTGCAGCTGGGGGCAGGACAGGCCGAACATGGGCAGGGCTTCCAGCGCGACATCGACCCCGTCACCGTAGCGGCCTGCGACCTGATTGCGCAGGATACGCTGGCGAAACGCCTTGGCGCGATCGGCATTGGTGCGGGCGTGGGCGACGATCAGCGGGAACAGATCGTCCACCTGCTGGAAATTACCCACCAGCAATTCGCAGCCGGAGCGTTCGAGGAACAGCCAGAGTGTCTGCTCGTAATCGTCCTCCCAGGCCGATGGCGGCAACAGGTCCATCGCCTGGGCAAAATAAGTGCGCGCCGTAGCATAGGCGGCGGCGGCCTTGGCCTTCTTGCCGGCCAGGATGTTCCAGCGGCAGACCGTCTGCCGTTCCCCCGGATCCGTCAGCAGCTCGATGCCGAGATTGAAATGGTTCACGGTCTCGAAGATGTCGTCTTCGATCTCCGCCCGATCCAGGCAGGAGGCCAGCCGGCGGCCGATGCGCAGATGCTCGGCCGGACGGTTCTCGGCCGGGAGCAGGGAATAGGCCGCTTCCTGAATGCGGTCATGGGAAAACTGGATATGGTCCTTGCGCCGGATGAGGTAGGAGCCCCGCAAGGCCTCGTCGAGATCGTCATCGAGCGAGCCGGCCCGCGTCTCATGAACGATCTGCAGATTTCTGACCGACACCACATTGCCCATATAGGCGAGCTGACGCATCACGTCCTGGGTGGTTTGCGGCAGACGCCGCAGCTTGCCGACCATCAGGTCGACCACGTTATCGGTGAAATCCTTGGCCGAAATCTGGTCGATATTCCAATGCCAGCCGTCAATTCCGGGCCGGAGGAGCCGGTCCTCGAACAGTCCCTGCATGAACTGAATGGTGAAGAACGGATTGCCCCCGGTCTTGCTGGCGATCAGTTCCACCAGGGGCTGGGCGCGGGCCGGGGCGCAGGACAGCGCCTCGGCGACCATTTGACCGATATGGTCGAGGGAGAGCGGCTGAAGCACGATCTCTTCAAGGGCCATCCGGGTGCGGATGGCCTCGAAGGCCAGGGTGAAGGGGTGGGTCGGCCCCACCTCGTTGTCCCGATAGGCGCAGATCAGCAGCAGATGGGACAGACCGCCCTGCGCCGCCAGATGCTCCAGCAGCTTCAGGCTGCCGGGATCGACCCATTGAAGGTCGTCCAGGAAGAGAACAAGCGGGTGGTCCTCGGTCGCCCAGACGGTCAGGAACCGCCGGAAGGTCGAGAAGAACCGGTTCTGGGCATCGTTCGGCGGCAATTCCGGAACCGGCGGCGGCTCGCCGATCAGGAGTGACAGCTCGGGGATCAATTCGGCGATCAGCCGCCCGTTCTTCCCGAGGCCGTCCAGGATGGCCCGCCGCCAGCGGGCGAGTTGCTCGTCGGTCTGCCCGAGGATCGCCCGGATCACCCCCTGGAACGCCTGGGCCAGAGTGGCATAGGGGATGTGGCGCTTGTATTGATCGAACTTGCCCATGGCATAAAGCGCCCGGGGCTCGATGAGGGCCTTGTGCAATTCGCCCACCAGCGCCGACTTCCCGACCCCGGAATAGCCGGAAACAAGGACGATTTCGAACGCGCCTTCCGTGGTCGCCCGATTGGTCGCGGCCAGCAGCCGGCGCAGATCGTCGTCGCGCCCGTAAAGCTTCTCGGGAATCGCCAGCCGGTTGGGAAGATCATTCACCCCCAAGCGGAAAGCCGGCACCGAACGGGTCTGACGCCACAGATTCAGGCATTGGCGAAGGTCTGCGGCAAGTCCGTTCGCCGTCTGGTAACGGTCCTCGGCCGGCTTCGCCAGCAGCTTCATCACCACATCCGAGACCTGCGGCGGCAGGTCGCTACGCAGGCGGGATGGCGGGGTCGGTCGCCGGGCAACGTGGAAATGTACCAGTTCGACCGGATCATCGGACGTGAAGGGCGTCTGCCCGGTCAGCATCTCGAAAAAGGTGATCCCCAATGAATAGAGGTCGCTGCGACAATCCACCGACCGGTTCATCCGGCCGGTCTGCTCGGGAGCCATGTAGGCGAGCGTGCCCTCGATGGTCTCCACCGGCTCTGGCGCCTGATGGTGGCGCGGCAGGGGCGACGCGAAGCCGAAGCCGGTGAACCAGATGGATCGCCCGTCCGGCCCGATCAGGATATTTGCCGGCCTGACGTCCTTGTGGACGATATCGCGGTCATGCAGCTTCGCCATGGCCTCGGCGATCTGAAGCCCCAGGGCCAGGAAGCCTTCGACATCCAGGCCGCCATGCCCCGATTCGGATGGCGTCAAGTCCCGCAGGAAGTGTTCGAGGACATCGCCGCCCGGGTCCGCCAAGACCAGTTCCGCCGAGGCGCCCTGCTCAACGAGGGCAAGGGGGGTGGCCGCCCATTCGGCGTCCAGCCGGTCCTTCAAGGCGTATTCGTTGGCCAGATGCGACAAAAGCGTCCCCGCCGGCTCGGCCTCGGCGGGAGCCAACACCAGTACGGAGCCCGATGCCGCCGTCTGCGCGCGCCACAGCACGAAACGCGAGTCACCGCGAAGCTTTTCCGACTTCCTCAGCGTCGCGAGCCAGGCACGGTCATCAACAGCCCCCATCCAACACGTCCCCCGGTCCGCCTCTTTTTTCGGCGTTTCTCGCGACTGATGCCACCAATAACGTGGCGATGGCCGGCAATAAGTATCGACTGCAAGTGATATTAACGTCGCACGGGGAGCTTTCAACTGTCAATTTCCGCCTCATCCGCGCGGGGCGCATGTAGGCGTTTGAAATTCTGAAAAACGTTTGTAAAGTCCCGGGGGCTCTCACAGTCTATTTTTGGATGCGTCCTAACAACAAGCGCAATGGAGAAGAGAAGTGCGAGACGACGACAGTATGAAAAAGTCGCAGACTTCGGATGACGAACAGGCGGGGGGACGCGGCGACAGCCGGCACCGGGGCGCCCGCCGTCGCAAGCGGGGCGCCAATGGTGCCGGCCCCGAGATGCCGTTCCAGATGGGAAACCTGATGCAGATGCTGCCGTTGCTGATGGCGATGGGGGGCGGCTCCATGCCCGGCATGAACATGGCGGGCACCCAGATTCGCATGATCATGATGGCTATCGAGATTTGGATCGACTATCTGGCCGCCATGCAGGAATTCCTGGAATGCGTCCTGGACCGGCTCGCCGAATTCAACGATGGCGGCGGGTTGTTCGGGGGCGGGGCCGACGGCGCGGAAGACGGCGCGGACTGGTGATCGACAGGCTGGGGGGTGGAACAGCGTGGCGGACACGGCTGAGATAGCCATCGTCGGGATGGCGTGCCGGCTTGCCGGGGCATCGGATTGGCGCCAGTTCTGGGACAATCTTTGTCTCGGCCGCGAGTCCCTTGAGTGGACCTCCGATGCCGACTTGCTTGCCGCCGGGGTGCCGCCGGAACAGATCCGGGACCCGCAATACGTCAAGGGGGCCTTTGCCATCGAGGGGCATGACCTCTTCGATGCCGGCTTCTTCGGCTACTCCCCGCACGAAGCCCGGCTGATCGATCCGCAGCAGCGCCATCTGCTGGAGGTCGCATGGGAAGCGTTCGAGGATGCGGGGTATCCCCCCGGAAGGAGCGGCGGGCCGGTGGCGGTTTACGCCAGCACCGGCAGCGTCGTGACCAATTACATGATGAACGCGCTGTCCGGACATGCCGACGCGCACTATGGCGGAACGGGGAGCCCGCTGCATTATGGCAACGACAAGGATTATGCCTCGACCCGCATTTCCTTCAAGCTCGACCTGACCGGCCCCAGCCTCAACGTCCAGACCGCGTGCTCGACCTCCCTGGTGCTGATCGATCTGGCCCGCAAGGCGATCCGGGACGGCGAATGCGGCATGGCGCTGGTGGCGGCGGCGACCGTCCGGGTGCCGCACCGCGCCGGCTATCTCGCGGTCAAGGGGTCGATCTTTTCGACCGACGGCCATATCCGCCCCTTCGACGCCGACGCCCAGGGAACCACCTTCGGCAGTGGCGTCGCTGCGGTCCTTCTGAAGGAGCTGGGTCAGGCCATCGCGGATGGCGACAACATCTATGCCGTGATCCGGGGAAGCGCCGTCAACAATGACGGCGCCCGCAAGCCCAGCTACACCGGGACCAGTCAGGAGGCCCAAGGCGAGGTCATGCGCAAGGCCCTGGCGCAGGCCGGATACGCCCCATCCACCATAGGCTATGTGGAATGCCACGGAACCGGCACCACGATGGGCGATCCCAAGGAATTCGCCGCGGTCAAAAGCGCCTTCGCTGGATGGGAGGGAGCGGAGCGCTGCCCCATCGGCTCGGTCAAGCCCAATGTCGGACACACGGAAAACGCGGCGGGATTGGTCTCGTTGATCAAGACCGCGCTGATGGTGCGTCACGGCGTGGTACCCGCCACCGTCAATTTCCGCACGCCCAATCCGTTGTTGAAAATCGAGTCGTCTCCGTTCCTCGTCAACGGCGAGACCCAGCCCTGGCGACACGAGGCCCAGCCGCGCCGGGCCCTGATCAACGCCTTGGGAATGGGCGGCACCAATGCTGCCCTGGCGATCGAAGAGGCGCCCCGGCGCGAGGCCTTGCCCGACGGACAACGGCGAAAGACCCACCTTTTCCTCCTCTCGGCCAAGACCGAGGTCGCACTTGGCGCCCTCGTCGCCCGCCATCGCGCAGTCCTGGAGGCTGGTCCCGAGCCCGATCTCGGCGATCTCTGCCATACATTGGCCACCGGCCGTGTCCATTTCGCCCATCGTTACGCCGTCGCCGCCCAATCCTGCGCCGATGTGCGGACCCTTCTCGCAGCCTACGGCACCGGGAAGAGTGAGGCGATCCGCCGGTCTCCTCGCCGGGTGGCGTTTCTCTATAGCGGCCAGGGGCTGCAGGTCGCCGGCATGGGCCGCTCGCTCTATGACGGCGAGCCCGCCTTCCGGGCGGCGCTCGACCGGGTAGCGGCAGCCCTCGATCCCCATCTCGACCGGCCGCTTCTGGATATTCTGTTCAGCGACGCCGAGTCATCGACCATCAACCACACCGCCCATACCCAGCCGGCGCTTTTCGCCGTCCAGGTCGCCCTGGCGCAATGCCTGGAGGCCTGGGGAATCCGTCCGGTGGCGGTGGCCGGTCACAGCGTCGGCGAGTTCGCCGCCGCTCACCTGGCCGGGGTCCTGTCGCTGGAGGACGCCGCCAGACTGGTGGCGGTGCGCGGCCGCCTGATGGGAGCCCTGCCCGAGGGCGGTGCCATGGCGGCGGTCTTCGCCGACGAGGCCACGGTCTCGGCGGTCCTCGCCGACCTGCCCGCCGACCGGATCGCCCTGGCCGCCGCCAACGGACCGCACAACACGGTGATTTCCGGCGAGGCCGAGGTCGTGGCCCAGGCCCTGGCCACCCTGGAACGGCGCGGCTTCCCTGCCCGCTCCCTGCCGGTCTCCCACGCCTTCCACTCCCCCCTGATCGCCCCCGCCCTGGATGGGCTGGCGCGGGAGGCCGAAGGGGTCGCGACGCGCCCCCCTGCGCTCGCCTGGGTCTCGACCCTGACCGGCCAGCCGATGACCACCGCCCCCGACGGCGATTACTGGCGGCGGCAAGCCCGTGAGCCGGTCCGATTCGTTGAGGCCGCGCGAAAGCTCGCCGAGCTGGGGACCACCGAATTCATCGAGATCGGCCCCGGCAATGCCTTGCTCTCCCTCGCCCGAGAAAGCGTCACCGGGGAGGACCTGGCCTGGCTGCCGACCCTCGGCAAGGGCGGTGACGAGTGCCGGACCCTTCTTGAAAGCGTCGCCGGCCTGCATCGCCGGGGAAATACCGTGGACTGGCGCGGATTCCACGCGCCGTTCCCCTCCCGCCGGTTGTCCCTGCCCTGCTATCCCTTCCAACACGAACGCTTCTGGCCCACCCCCGAGCTTCAGATCGCGGAATCACGGCCACAGCCGGTGCGGGCCCAGCCGGCCAGTCTGGCCGGAACCTGCCTACCCTCTCCGTTGCCGGTGCGTCAATTCGCGACGAGATTCGGCCGGGGCAGTGTCCCCTGGCTCGACGATCACCGCCTTCACGGGACGATGGTCCTGCCGGTGGCCACCGGCATCGCCGCCGCCCTGGAGGCGGCCCGCCCCAGCCTGGGCCCGGGCGATCTGGAACTGGTGGAGTACTCCCAGGACGAGTCCATGGTTCTGGCCGATGACGAGGAGCGTCATGCCTGCCTGCTGATCGAGTCCGAAGGCGAGCGGCAGGTCCACTTCACCCTGACCAGCCGGGATAGGGACGGGGAGCCGTGGCTCTCCCACATGCAGGGGGCCATTCGCCTGCTGCCCCCGGACCGGCCGGCCGCCGGCGGCTTCGACGCCAAACGGATTCAGCGGCGCTGCGGCCAATCGGTGAAGGCCTCCGCCTATTACGGCGCCTTGCAGAGTCTGGGACTGGGCTATGGCCCCGCCTTCCGGTGCATCGAAAGCCTCTGGCGCGGCGACGGAGAGGCCTTGGCGCGTATCCGGCTGCCCGATTCCCTGACCCCGGAGGGAAACGGCCCCTGGCCGCATCCGGTGCTGTTGGATGCCTGCCTGCATCTCACCCCGGCCGTAGTGGAGGCCCACGGTGACTTCAACCAGCCGCCACCCACCGATGCCGTCCTGCACCTGCCGCAGAGGATCGAACGGTTTCGCCCGGCTGCGTCGGCTGCACGCGAGCTGTGGTGTCATGCCCGGCGGCGCCCCCAAAGTGGAGAGGACGGCCGGATTATCATCGATATCGAGGCGCACGACCTCGACGGGACCTTGGCGCTCGCCTTCGAGGGAATCGAGGTGGCTCCGGTCTCGCCGGACCGCTTCCACTCGGACGGCCAGGAGCCGAAGGACGGCTGGCTGTACCAGATGAATTGGGAGGAGTGCGGCGCGGTTCCGCCTGTGAGCGGCCCGGGGCCTGAGGTCTGGCTGCTGCTGGGCGGCGACGGGGACGGCACCGGCCCGGCCCTGGCCTCGGCGCTGGAGGCCGCCGGAGCCACGGTCCGGCAGGTGGCCGCCGCCGATCTTCCCGGCACGCCGGAGGACATGGCCGAAAGCTTGCGGGCCTTCGCAACCCTGGCGAGCCGCCGGGCCGCCGGCATCGTGCACCTGTCCGGCCTCGATGCCACATCATCCTCCCCGCCGCTTCTCCCAAGCGACGAAGCCCTTCAGCGTCGGACCCTTGGCACCGCCCTGGCGGTGGCGCGGGCTCTGACGGCGGATCAGTCTCCGTTCGAAACGCCGCCACGCCTGTGGCTGGTCACCCGCAATGCCGTGGCGGCGTCGGAAGGCGACCCGCCGACCGATGTGGTGCAGGCGGGCCTTTGGGGCTTCGGGCGCTCGCTCGCCCTGGAAGCGCCGGCCTACTGGGGGGGCCTGTTCGATCTCGAGGCGGGCGCCGGGCAGACGGAAGACGCGGCCCTGCTTGCCGCCAGACTGCTGCGGCCGGACCGGGAGGCCCAGTCCGCCTTCCGGGGCAACCGGCGGCTGGTGGCGCGGCTGACCCGTGTGCCGCCACCCGTCCCCACCAAGCCCCCCCAAGCAGGAGGGACCTATCTTGTCACCGGCGGCTTCGGCGCCCTGGGCAGCAAGGTCGCGGAATGGCTGGCTGATCGGCGCAAGGCCGAAATCCTGGTCCTGGCCAGCCGCCAGGGCGGCAAGGCCGAGGGTGCCGACGCCCTGATCCGGCGGATCGAGGCACGCGGGACCAAGGTGGTCGTGGTCAAGGCCGATATCGGCCGCAGGGCGGATGTGCGGCGCCTGTTGCGCCGCATCCGCGACCTCGCGCCGCCGTTGCGGGGAATTTATCATTGCGCCGGACTCATTGATGACGGGCTGGTCGAGGGCATGGAGTGGGAGAAGTTCCACCACGCCCTGGCGCCGAAGCTGGATGCCGGCTGGTGGCTCCACGAGGGCAGCCGCGATTTCGCCCTCGACGAGTTCGTCCTGTTCTCGTCGGTGCTCAGTGTGCTGGGCTCCGCCGGCCAGACCAATTACACCACGGCCAATGCCTGCCTCGACGCCCTGGCAACCCACCGGCGGCGGCTCGGGCTTCCGGCGCTGGCCATCAATTGGGGGCCGTGGACCGATGGCGGAATGGCCAGCGGATTGGGTGGCTGGGTTCAGGCGGGATGGAAAGCCCGTGGGTTGAACCCCATCCGCCCCGAACTGGGCATCGAGACCTTCGACTCGCTGTTCGGCAGCGGGCTCGACCATGCCGTCGTGGCGCTGGTGGACTGGCTGGGCTTCATGCGCCAGTTTTCCGAGCCGCCGCCCCTGGTCGCCCATCTCCACCGCGACAGCGTGGACGGACTGGCGGCCGACATCCAAGCCCTGCGTCCGGCGCTGGCTTCAGGCTCGCCCGCCGAGCGGCGCGCGGCCCTCACCCGTTTCATGCGCCAGCAGGTGACGGTGACCCTGGGTCTGTCCGAGTTGGTCGACCCCACCCGCCCGCTGCGCGAGCTGGGGCTGGATTCGCTGATGGCGGTGACCCTGATCAACCGCGTCGAGGCCGCCACCGGATTCCGCATTCCCGCCATCAAGATGATCCCCGGCCCCAGTATCGACCAATTGGTGGAGGAGGTCTGGCCCGATCTGGCGGGAGCGGACGCGCCGGCCCCCACGGCCGATGCCCCGAACGGCCCGACCGGGGAATCCGGCCCGGCGGCGGAGTCCTGGCTGGTCAACATCGCAACTGGCGCCAATCCGCGCTCGCGCCTGTTCTGCTTCCCCTTCGCCGGGGGCGGCTCGGCGGCGTTCCGGGGCTGGGCCGCCACCATGGACCCGTCCATCGAGGTGATCGCGGTAGAGCCGCCCGGCCGCCTGTCGCGCATCACCGAAGCGCCGCTTCGCGATATCGGGCAATGGACCGACCGGGTGATGGAGGCGGTGGCGGACAAGCTGGACCTGCCCTTCGCCATGTTCGGGCACTGCCTGGGCAGCCTGACGCTTTACGAAGTCGCCTGCCGGCTGGCCGATCAGGGGGGCCGCAAGCCCGCTCACCTGTTCTGCTCGGGGGCGCGGTCGCCGGACCGGCTGAAGGTGATGGGCCCGTTCGAGTCCAGCCTGATGAAGCGTCTGGCCCGGCTGCCCGGCTACCGCACCGACCTGCCACCCTATCGCCAGCCCGGGCCGGTCTTCGCCGAAATCGTCCGCCATTTCGACATCGCCGCCAGCGAGACACTGCTGGCAGAGCCCGAGCTGCGCCGCCTCATGCTGCCGGCGGTGCGGGCCGACTTCGAGATGGCGAGCAAGTACCGCTACCGGCGGAGGAAGCCGCTCGACGTGCCGATCACCTGCTTCGTCGCCATCGGCGACATCTTCGTGGCGCGCGAGGACATCCTGGGCTGGGGACGCTTTACCAATAAGAGGCTGCAAATTCTCATGCGCGAAGGGACCCATTATTCGGTGTTCGAGGATGAGGCCTTCATCCAACGCACCATCGCGCGTGAACTCACGACGTCGTCATCCTGACCGGCGGTCATGACCTAAGGAGGAACCTATGTCTAAAATGGCGTTGGTGCTTGGCGGTGGTGCTCCGAACTGCACTTTGATGACCGGAGCCATGCTGGCCTTCGAAGAGGCCGGGGTGAAGTTCGACGTCATCTCCGGGGCTGGCGGCGGCGGCGCGATGGCGCTGCTGTACGTGTCGCCCGCAGATGGCCTGACCCGCCAGGAAAATCTGAGGAACTCCATCAATCTCAGCGTTTCCGATGCGATTTTCAAAGTTCTGCCGGTGAACTACCGGGTGTTCGTGAAAGGCAGCAGGGTCGCCGACCTCTACCGTGGCCTGCTGGCGAAGATGCCCTTCTACGAAAAGGTGGTGAACCAGTTCGGCATGAGCAAGGGCAAGAAGTTCGTGAGCGATCTCATCCAGCTGATCTGGGCGATCACCACGCCTTCCACCACCAATTTCTTCAGCAGCGGCATGTGCTCCCACGCCCCCTTGCTGGAGCAGTTCATCGATTTCGACAAGATCAAGGACATTCCGGAAGAGGTTTTTCTGAACGCCTATTCGGTCTCCGAGCAGAAAATAACCGTCTTCGGCAAGAAAGAGATCAATTTCGAAACCTTCGCCGCGTCCCTTGGATATCCGTTCTTCTACGAGGCGACGGATGTCAACGGCATCTGCTATATGGAAGGCGGCGCGGTCGATACCTACAACTTCGGCGGCCTGCTGAAAGCCGACCAGGATATTCGCACGCTGGTCGTTCTCGATGCCTTCGGCAACCCGAACTACATTCAGAAGCCCACCAACCTCTGGCAGGCTTATTCCCAGTCCATGATCCTGCCGTTGGTCGAACTGTGCCGGAAAGACCTGCAGCTGTTCGAACACTGGCATCTGAGGGAATGGAATGCCGCCCATCCGGACAAGGAGGTGGAGTTGATCAAGATCAGCTACGACATCCCGACGGATTGGCTGCCGGCCGCCCTGGACTGGTCGACCACCAACATGGAGCGGATGTTCGAACTGGGATACGAAACCGCCAAGAAACACATCGCCGAAAACGGCCTCACCCTCGGACGAACGATTTTCTGACGAACCGGAACAAGGGGGGGGAGAAGGCACATGGATGGATCCGGGGTTTTCTTCGAGCCGCTGCTGGCTCTCGAAACCATGATGATCAGCCGCGAATGCGATCGCCGCGAAGCAATCCTGGTCCGTCAGGGCAAGGCCCCCTTCCATGTGTCCTCCGCCGGGCACGAAACCCTGGCGGTTCTGGGCCAACTGACTGGCCCCGGCGATCTGGTCTTTCCCCATTACCGCGACAAGGCGCTGATGCTGGCCCTCGGCATGCCGGTGAAGGACTTGGCGCGCCTGCTGCTGGGTAAGGCCCAGGCCGAAGCCAAAGGACGGCAGATGCCGGGACATTTCGGTGATCGCGGCCGGGGGGTGTGGAGCGCCCTGTCCCCGGTCGCCCACCACCTTCTCCCCGCTTGCGGCGCCGCCTGGGCCATGAAGCGGAATGGCACCGGCGGCGTGGCCCTGGCCCTGACCGGCGAGGCTTCCTGCCGCCAGGGGGAATTCTTCGAAGCCGTCGCCTTTGCCGTCGAGCGGCGCCTTCCGGTGCTGTTCGTCGTCGAAGACAACCATCTGGGCATCAGCACCCCGACTGACGAGCTTTCCCCCCTGGCGCTCGGCATGCTGGACGGCGTCCCGGTCACCAAGGTGGATGCCCGCGACCCGCGGGAATTCCATGACGCCGCGCGGGCGGTGCTGAGCGGCATACGGAACGGAAATGGCCCTGCCATTCTGTGGTGCGACCTGGATCGCCTCGACAGCCACACCAGTTTCGACGATCAGCGGGCCTATCTGCCCGAGGATGTGATCCGCGCCAAGTGGGAGCGCGACCCCATCATCACCTCGACGGAAAAGTTGGTTGCCGGCGGAGTGCTCACCGAGCAGGACGTGGCCGATCTACGCCAACGGATCACCCAAGACGTCGCCAAGGCCTACCACGACGTCCTGGACGAGCCGGACCCCTCGCCTGGGGATGCCTTGGAGGATCGGTTGGGACCGGCCCCGAACGCCCCGCAGTTCGCATCGCCGCGGGAGTTCGAGGCTCCGGCCTGGACCATGGCCCGGGCCGTCGATTTCGCGCTAGAGGGCATCTTTGCCCAATCCCCTCAGTGCATGCTGTTCGGCGAGGACGTGGAAGACCCGAAGGGTGGCGTCTTCGGGCTGACCAAGGGGCTGTCCACCCGCTTTCCCGGTCGCGTCTTCAATTCGCCCCTGGCCGAGGCGACCATCGCGGGCGTTGCGGCCGGATTGGCCAGCACCGGGCCGCGTGCCTTCGTTGAAATGCAGTTCGTCGATTTCTGCGGCCCCGCCATGAGCCAGATCATCAACAATCTGGCAACCTTGCGCTGGCGGTCCGCCGGAACCTGGACCTGCCCGGTGGTGATCTTCGCCCCCTGCGGCGGCTATGTGTCGGGCGCCGGGATGTGGCACAGCCAATCCGGCGAGTCTGCCTTTTGCCAGATTCCGGGCTTGCGTGTGGTGGTGCCCAGCACCGCCGCCGATGCGGTAGGCCTGTTCTGGACCGCCGCCCATGCGGACGACCCGACGGTGATCCTGCTTCCCAAGCGGCTGTTCCGCGTGTCCGAACCGATACCGAAGGACCTTCCGGCCATTCCTTTTGGAAAGGCGGCCCGCCTGCGCGAGGGACAGGACCTTACCCTCGTGTGCTGGGGCAATACGGTCAGGATCGCGCAAGAAGCGCTGGCACTGCTGGACCCGGGAATATCGGTCGATCTGTTCGATCTGCGCAGCCTGTCCCCCTGGGACAAGCCCGCCATTCTGGCCTCGGTGGGCAGGACCGGCCGCCTCCTCGTGGTGCAGGAAGACAATGGGGGCTGTAGCGTCGGTCAGATGATTCTTGGCGAGATCTCGGCCGATCCATCGGCATGGAACAGCCTGAAATGCCCCCCAAGACTGCTGAGCCGCCCCGACGTGCATGTGGGATTCGGCCAAGCCTATATCGACGCCTACCTGCCGCAGCCGCAGGCCGTCGCTGACCAGATTCGAGACCTGACAGGAGCTTCGTGATGATCAAGGTATTGGCGGTCCCCACCTATGGCTACGCCGTCGAGAAGGTGGTGATCACCCGCTTGCTGAAGATGCCGGGCGACAGGATCACCCTGGACGAACCGGTCTATGAACTGGAAACCGACAAGGTGAACCAGGAAGTGGAAGCGCCGTTCGACGGGCGTCTGGTGCGCTGGTGGGTGACCGAGGGCGAGATCGTCCCCGTAGGCCATCCGGTCGCCGATGTGGAGGTCGATGCCTGACCCCGGCCGGACCG
>Ga0265313_10000482_pt1 | contig 41863 bp, 38 predicted proteins | sample 4123metaG_FD_203122 | JGI IMG/M metagenome (GOLD analysis project Ga0265313, IMG submission 203122) | Rhizosphere microbial communities from Carex aquatilis grown in University of Washington, Seatle, WA, United States - 4-1-23 metaG | ecosystem: Host-associated > Plants > Roots > Rhizosphere >... | reverse complement strand
GATGGATGTGGGCGCGCTTACCCCGCCGCTCTGGGGCTTCGAGGAGCGCGAGAAGCTGATGGTGTTCTATGAGCGCATCAGCGGCAGCCGCATGCACGCCGCCTTCTTCCGCGCCGGCGGCGTCCATCAGGACATGCCGCCGGGCCTTGGCGAGGACATCCTCAAATTCTGCGATCACTTCCTCACTGTGCTGGACGATATCGAAGGCCTGCTCACCGAGAACCGCATCTTCAAGCAGCGCAATGCCGATATCGGCAAGATCACCCGCAAGGAAGCCGAGATGTGGGGCATGTCCGGCGTGATGCTGCGTTCCACCGGCGTCGCCTGGGATTTGCGCCGCGCCCAGCCCTATGAGTGCTACAACGAACTGGATTTCAAAATCCCCATCGGCAAGAACGGCGACAATTACGATCGCTATGTCATGCGCATGGAGGAAATGCGCGAATCCACCAAGATCATGCGTCAGTGCATTGAGAAGATGCCCGCCGGTCCCGTGATCTCCGCCGACAACAAGATTGTGCCGCCCCGCCGCGGCGAGATGAAGAGTTCTATGGAAGCGCTGATCCATCACTTCAAGCTCTATACCGAGGGTTATCACGTCCCCGCCGGCGAGGCTTATGCCGCGGTGGAAGCGCCCAAGGGCGAGTTCGGCGTCTATCTGGTGGCCGACGGCTCCAACAAGCCCTATCGCTGCAAGATCAGGGCGCCCAGCTTCGTGCACCTCCAGGCGATGGATTACATGTGCAAGGGCCATATGCTGGCCGACGTATCCGCCGTTCTGGGTTCGCTCGACATCGTTTTTGGCGAGGTGGATCGGTGAGCCAGCAGAACCTCATCGTCGCCCAGAAGCAGTTGGACGCCTACAACGCCCAGGACCTGGAGACCTATGTCTCCTATTTCACGGAAGACTGCGTTGTTTCCGGCCTCAACGGCACGCCCACCGAGACCAGCCGCGACGCCATCAAGGCCCGCTACGCCAAGGCCTTCGCCACCTTCCCGCAGAACAAGGCCTATCTCAAAGGCCGCGTCGCCACCGGCAGCACCGTGGTGGATCACGAGCTGGTGGTCCGCGCGCCCGGCAGCGAGCAGTTTGAGATCATCGCCATCTATTCCTTCCGCGACGGGCTGATCAGCCGCGTCGATTTCGCAAAGTAACCCCATGTCGCTCCGCCGCCTCGCACCGCCCGATATCCAGCCCGCCGGCTTTGCCTTCAATGCGGCGAACGCGGAATGGGCCAGGGCGACCATCGCCAAATATCCGCCGGGCCGTCAGGCCAGCGCCGTGATTCCGCTTTTGTGGAAGGGGCAGGAGCAGGAAGGCTGGGTGACGCACCCGATGATCGAAGAGATTGCCAGAATGCTCTCCATGGCCTTCATCCGGGTGCTGGAAGTGGCGACCTTCTACACCATGTTCAACCTGGAGCCGGTGGGCCAGCATCTGGTGCAGGTCTGCACCACCACGCCTTGCTGGCTGCGCGGCTCCGACGCCGTGGTTGAGGCCTGCAAGAACCATATTCATCCCCATCCGCAGACCATCTCGGACGACGGCAAATTCTCCTGGATGGAAGTCGAATGCCTGGGCGCCTGCGTCAACGCTCCCGTGCTGCAGATTCATAGCGACTTCTATGAAGATTTGGATGGTCCGTTGACGGAAAAGCTGATCGCGGATTTTCGCGCCGGCAACGCGCCCAAGCCCGGTCCGCAGAATGCTCGCCGCGTCTCCTCTGAACCCGAAGGCGGCGCGGAGACGTTGAAAGACCCGTCGCTCTATGACGGCTCGATGATCGGCAAATATGTGCCGACGGCGCCGCCGCCGCCGCCCGCCGAACCCAAGAAACCGGGTGCCGCCTGATGCTCGCCGACAAGGATCGCATTTTCACCAATCTCTATGGCTTCCAGAGCCCCGGCCTCGAGGCGGCGAAGAAGCGCGGCCAATGGGACAACACCAAGGCCATTCTCGAACTCGGTCCCGAAACCATTGTCGACATCATGAAGAAGTCGGGCCTGCGCGGCCGCGGCGGCGCCGGATTCCCCACCGGCCTGAAATGGTCGTTCATGCCCAAGGAAGTGAAGGAGCGGCCGCATTATCTCGTCGTCAATGCGGACGAGTCCGAGCCGGGCACCTGCAAGGACCGCGACATCCTGCGCAATGACCCGCACACGCTGGTCGAGGGTTGCCTGGTCGCCAGCTTCGCGATGCGGGCGCATGCCTGCTACATCTATCTTCGCGGCGAGTTCATCCGCGAACGCGAGGCGCTGCAGCGCGCGGTGGACGAAGCCTATGCCGCGAAACTGATCGGCAAGAACAACATCCATGGCTGGGATTTCGACCTTTATGTCCATCACGGGGCAGGGGCCTATATCTGCGGCGAGGAAACTGCGTTGCTGGAATCGCTGGAAGGCAAGAAAGGCCAGCCGCGCCTGAAGCCGCCATTCCCGGCGAACATGGGTCTTTATGGCTGTCCCACTACCGTCAACAATGTCGAAACGATCGCGGTGGCGCCGACCATCCTGCGCCGCGGCGCCGGTTGGTTTTCCAGCTTCGGCCGCCCCAACAACACCGGCACCAAGCTCTTCTGCATCTCCGGCCATGTGAACAAGCCGTGCAATGTCGAGGAGGCGATGAGCATTCCGCTGCGCGAGCTGATCGAGCGGCATGCCGGCGGCGTGCGCGGCGGCTGGGACAATCTGATGGCGGTGATCCCTGGCGGCTCGTCGATGCCTGTGCTCAACAAGGAGCAGGCCGACACGATGCTGATGGATTTCGACTCGCTGTCGGCGATCAAGTCGGGTCTCGGCACGGCGGGCGTGGTGGTGATGGACAAGTCCACTGACATCATCAAGGCCTATGCGCGGCTGGCCTACTTCTACCGCCATGAAAGCTGCGGCCAATGCACGCCGTGCCGCGAAGGCACAGGCTGGATGTGGCGCGTACTCACGCGCATGCAGAAGGGCGAGGCGCGGATCGAGGAGATCGACCTGCTGCAGGAAGTCACCAAGCAGATCGAGGGTCACACCATCTGCGCCTTCGGCGAGGGCGCGTCGTGGCCGGTGCAGGGCTTCCTGCGCAATTTCCGTCCCGAGATCGAACGGCGCATCGCCGCGCACAAGCAGGCGGCGGAGTAAGCGCGATGGCCACACGCAAGCTCATCATCAACGGCAAGGAAATCGAGGCGGAAGAGACGATCACCCTTCTGTCCGCCTGTGAGCAGGCGGGCGCGGAGATTCCGCGCTTCTGCTATCATGAGCGCCTGTCGGTGGCGGGCAATTGTCGCATGTGCCTGGTGGAATGGGTGGGCGCGCCGAAGCCGCAGGCGTCCTGCGCCCTGCAGGTGAAGGACATCTTCCCCAACAAGGACGGCACGCCCGCGAAAATCAACACGACCTCGCCTTACGCTCGCAAGGCGCGCGAAGGGGTGATGGAATTTCTGCTGATCAACCATCCGCTCGACTGCCCGATCTGCGACCAGGGCGGCGAATGCGATCTGCAGGACCAGGCGATGGGCTATGGCCGCGCCGCGTTCCACCGCTTCAACGAGAACAAGCGCGCCGTCGAAGACAAATATATGGGGCCGCTGGTCAAGACCATCATGACCCGCTGCATCGCCTGCACCCGCTGCGTCCGTTTCGCCACCGAAGTGGCGGGCGTGCCCGATCTGGGCGCCACCGGCCGCGGCGAGGATGTCGAGATCACCACCTATCTGGAAAAGGCCTTTGCCAGCGAGCTGTCCGGGAATGTCGTGGACCTTTGCCCGGTGGGGGCGCTGACCAGCAAGCCCTATGCTTTCAACGCCCGGCCCTGGGAGTTGAAGAAGACCGAAAGCGTCGATGTAATGGACGCGCAGGGCTGCAATATCCGCGTCGATACGCGCGGGCCGCAGGTGATGCGGGTGCTGCCGCGCCTCAACGAGGAAGTGAACGAGGAATGGATCAGCGACAAGGCGCGCCATGCCTGTGACGGGCTGGTCCGCCAGCGCCTCGACCGGCCTTACATCCGGGTCGGCGGCAAGCTGAAGCCGGCCAGTTGGGCCGAAGCCTTTGCCGCCATCGCCGCCAAGGTGAAGGAGACCTCGCCGGAGAAGATGGCCGCCATCGTTGGCGATCTCGCTGCCGCCGAGGAAATCAAGGCGCTGAAGGATCTGATGACGGCGCTGAAGGTGAAGAATCTCGACTGCCGCCAGGACGGCGCCAAGATCAAGGCCGGCCCGCGGCAGACCTATCTTTTCAACTCCGGCATCGCCGGCGTCGAAGCCGCCGACGCCATCCTGCTGGTCGGCGCCAATCCGCGCTGGGAAGCGCCGGTGCTCAACGCCCGCATCCGCAAGACCTGGCTGGCCGGCGGCGTGAAAGTGGCCAATCTCGGCCCGGCGGTGGACCTCACCTATGCGGCGGAGCAGTTGGGCACCGACATCAACACCCTGGCATCCATCGCCAACGGCACCCATCCCTTCGCCAAGGTGCTGGCGGACGCCAAGCGGCCGATGCTGATCCTGGGGCAGGGGGCGCTGACCCGTGCCGACGGCGCGGCGGTGCTGGCGCTGGCGGCGCGCATCGCCGGCGACACCGGCATGATCGGTCCGGCGGGAAGCCACGCCGAAGGCGGCTGGAACGGCTTCAACATCCTGCACACTGCGGCGAGCCGCGTCGCCGCGCTCGATCTCGGCTTCCTGCCCGGCGAAGGCGGACGCGACGTGGCCGGCATCATGGATGGCGCCCAGAAGGGCGGGATCGACTTCATCTATCTGCTGGGCGCCGACGAATTCGACCTCGCCCATCTCGGCCGCGCTTTCATCGTCTATCAGGGCAGCCATGGCGACGCCGGCGCCCATCATGCCGACGTGATTTTGCCGGGCGCGGCCTATACCGAGAAGGACGGCCTCTATGCCAATTTCGAGGGCCGGGTGCAGCGCGGCCGCCGCGCCGCCTTCCCGCCGGGCGAGGCCAGGGAGGACTGGACCATCCTGCGCGCGCTTTCCGACGTGCTGGGCGTGCGCCTGCCTTATGACAACCGCGCCCAGTTGCTGGCGGCGCTGGAGAAGGACGCCACTCATTTCGCCGCGCTCGGTAACGCGCCGGTCCATGCCGATGCCTCGGGAACGACCTGGAGCGGCGTGGGGGAAAGCGGCCCGCTTGATCCGGCGCCGCTCGGCCACGCCATCAATGACTATTACCTGACCAATCCGGTGGCGCGCGCCAGCGAGACCATGGCCCAGTGTTCCCGCGAATTCGTCTCCACAGCCAAGATGGCGGCGGAATAGATGGCGCTGATCCCCTTCTTCCAGATGCTGCCGGTCTGGCTGGGTCACATCCTCAACACCGGTTGGGGTGAGATGGATTATGGCTGGGCCTGGTTCCTCAGCCAGGCGGTGTTCATCCTGATCATCTGCCTGGTGCTGATGCTGTCGGTGGCCGCGGTGATTCTGGCCGATCGCAAGATCTGGGCGGCGGTGCAGATGCGCCGCGGCCCCAATGTCGTGGGCCCCTTCGGCCTGCTGCAGACCATCGCCGATGCGATGAAGTTCCTCTTCAAGGAAGTCATCATTCCCGCCGGCGCCAACAAGGTGCTTTTCCTCCTGGCGCCGCTGGTCAGCGTGATGACCGCCTTCCTTGCCTGGGCGGTGATCCCCTTCAACAAGGGCTGGGTGATCGCCGATCTCAATGTCGGCATCCTTTATCTCTTCGCGGTCTCGTCACTGGGGGTTTACGGCACGGTGATGGCCGGCTGGGCCTCGAACTCCAAATACGCCTTTCTCTCTGCCCTGCGGGCGGCGGCCCAGATGGTGTCCTACGAGGTTTCCATCGGCTTCGTCTTGATCACGGTGCTGCTGTTCGCGGGCTCGCTCAACATCTCCGAGATCGTGCAGGCCCAGCAGACCACCAGCGTGCTGGCGCTGTTCCACTGGAACTGGTTCTCCCTCCTCTTCCCCATGCTGGTGATCTTCTTTGTTTCGTCCCTGGCCGAGACCCAGCGACCGCCTTTCGACCTGCTGGAAGCGGAGTCGGAGCTGGTGGCGGGGTTCTTCGTGGAATATTCCTCCGGCCCCTTCCTGCTCTTCTTCCTCGCCGAGTACATGAACGTGATCATGCTGTGCGGCATGATGAGCATCCTGTTCCTCGGCGGCTGGCTGTCGCCGATCAATGTCTGGCCGCTGAACATTCCGGTACTGGGGATTTTCTGGTTCCTGGGCAAGCTGGCCTTGATATTCTTCCTGATGGCGATGGTGAAGGCGATGGTGCCGCGCTACCGCTATGACCAGTTGATGCGACTGGGCTGGAAAATCTTCCTGCCCACCTCGCTGATCTGGGTTGTCCTCACCGCGGCCTACGTCACGTTCCTGCGGCCTTACATTCATCTTCCGGGGTGGCTATGAGCTTCGATCGAACCGCGCGCCAGATTTTCTTCGTGGAGTTCGTCAAGAGCTTCCTGCTGACGATGCGCTACTTCTTCGCGCCCAAGGCGACGCTCAACTATCCCTTCGAGAAGGGCCCGCTCTCGCCCCGTTTCCGCGGCGAGCACGCCCTGCGCCGCTATTCCAACGGCGAGGAGCGCTGTATCGCCTGCAAGCTGTGCGAGGCGATCTGTCCCGCCCAGGCCATCACCATTGAGGCCGAGCCGCGCCGGGACGGCAGCCGCCGCACCACCCGCTACGACATCGACATGGTGAAATGCATCTATTGCGGCTTCTGCCAGGAAGCCTGCCCGGTGGACGCGATCGTGGAGGGACCGAATTTCGAGTTCGCCACCGAGACGCGCGAGGAACTCTATTACGACAAGACTCGGCTGCTCGCGAATGGCGACCGCTGGGAACGGGAGATTGCCCGCAATCTGGAACTGGACGCGCCTTATCGGTAGGGGAAGTGGGCCGCTAGGGCCCGAGAGGAATGCATGTTTGAGGCAATAGCCTTTTATTTCTTCGCGGCGATGCTGCTGCTCAGCGCGGTCATGGTGATCGGCGCGCGCAATCCCGTGCATTCGGTGCTGTTCCTGATCCTCGCCTTCTTCAACGCCGCCGGCCTGTTCGTTCTGCTGGGGGCGGAGTTCCTGGCGATGATCCTTATCGTGGTCTATGTGGGCGCCGTCGCCGTGCTTTTCCTTTTCGTGGTGATGATGCTGGACATCGATTTCGCCGAACTGAAGAAGGGCGCGATGCAATATCTGCCTTTCGGCATGGTGGTCGGCCTGGTGCTGGTGGCCGAGCTGGTGATGATCGGTGGTGCCTGGGTGCTGAAACCCGGCGCCCGCGCCCAGCCCTTGCCTGCTGGGATGCAGAACACCAGAGCGCTGGGGCACATCCTCTATACCGACTATGTCTATTATTTCCAGATCGCCGGGCTGGTGCTGCTGGTCGCCATGATCGGCGCCATCGTGCTGACTCTGCGCAGCCGTCCGGGCGTCCGACGCCAGGTGGTCGCGGTGCAGAACGCCCGCACCGCCGCCATGTCGGTGGAGATGCTGGACGTCAAGCCAGGGGAGGGTGCGTAAATGGCCATCGGCCTGACCCAGTATCTCACCGTCGCCGCCATTCTTTTCACTATCGGCGTGGTCGGGATTTTCCTCAACCGCAAGAACATCATCGTCATCCTGATGTCGATCGAACTGATCCTGCTGGCGGTCAATATCAACTTCGTCACCTTCTCCGCGGCGCTCGGCGACCTGGTGGGACAGGTCTTCGCCCTGTTCATTCTCACCGTCGCGGCGGCCGAGGCCGCCATCGGCCTCGCGATCCTGGTGATCTATTTCCGCAACCGCGGCACCATCGCGGTTGAGGACGTTAATGTGATGAAGGGCTAGCGATGTACGCTGCGATCGTATTCCTGCCGCTTCTCGGTTCCGCCATCGCCGGGCTGCTGGGCCGCGTCATCGGCGCCCGCGCCAGCGAGCTGGTGACCACGGGCCTGCTGTTCGTTTCCGCCGCCCTGTCGATGTTGGTCTTCAACGACGTCGCCCTGCAGGGCCATAACCATATCGTCCAGATCCTGCCCTGGATTCATTCCGGCGACTTTGCTGCCGACTGGACTGTGCGGGTCGACAGCATCACGGCGGTCATGCTGGTGGTGGTGACGGGCGTGTCGTCGCTGGTGCACCTCTATTCCATCGGCTACATGCACGAGGATCCGCACCAGCCCCGTTTCTTCAGCTATTTGTCGCTGTTCACCTTCGCCATGCTGATGCTGGTGACGGCCAACAATTTCCTCCAGCTGTTCTTCGGCTGGGAGGGTGTCGGTCTGGCCTCCTATCTGCTGATCGGCTTCTGGTACGAGAAGCCTTCCGCCAACGCCGCCGCGATCAAGGCGTTTGTTGTCAACCGTGTCGGCGATTTCGGCTTTGCCCTGGGAATTTTCGGCGTCTGGGCGGTGTTTCACACCCTCGACTTCGACGCCGTCTTCGCCGCCGCCCCGGCGATGGCCGGCAAGACCATGATCTTTGCCGGGCATTCGGTGGACATTCTCACCACGCTCTGCCTGCTGCTGTTTATCGGCGCCATGGGCAAGTCGGCGCAGTTGGGGCTGCACACCTGGTTGCCGGACGCCATGGAAGGCCCCACGCCGGTCTCCGCCCTGATCCATGCCGCCACTATGGTGACAGCGGGCGTCTTTCTGGTCTGCCGCTGCTCGCCTTTGTTTCAATTGGCGCCGCACGCCGCGGAATTCGTCACTTTCATCGGCGCCACCACCGCCTTCTTCGCCGCCTCGGTCGGCCTGTTCCAGAATGACATCAAGCGGGTGATCGCCTATTCGACCTGCTCGCAGCTGGGCTACATGTTCGCCGCCGCCGGCGTCGCCGCCTACGACAGCGCCATGTTCCACCTTTTCACCCATGCCTTCTTCAAGGCGCTTCTGTTTCTTTCGGCGGGCGCGGTGATCCATTCCATGCATCACGAGCAGGACATGCGGAAGATGGGCGGGCTGCGCAAGCAGATACCTTTCACCTACACCATGATGCTGATCGGCAATCTGGCCCTGACTGGCGCCGGTCTTCCCTATATTTTCGGGGGCATCGGCCTGGCGGGCTTCTATTCCAAGGACGCCATCATCAATTCCACTTTCCTGGCCGGCACCTCCATCGGCACCTATGCCTTCACCCTGCTGATCGTTTCGGCGGGCATGACAAGCTTCTATTCCTGGCGCCAGTTCCTGATGACCTTCCATGGCCGTTATCGCGGGCTGGATCATGACCATGGCCATGCGCATGACGATCACGGCCATCACGCGCCGAAGCTGGAAGAGGTGCATGAATCGCCCAAGGTGATGCTGGTGCCGCTGGCGCTGCTGGCGCTGGGTGCGGTTTTCGCCGGCATGGTGTTCGCGCATTTCTTCATCGGTGAAGGCGCACACGCGTTCTGGCGCGCCTCGATCTTCGTCGGCAAGGGTGGGGAGGGCGAGCTGCCCATGTGGGTCGAGTTGGCGCCGCTGACCGTCACCATCATCGGCTTCCTGATCGCCTTCTACTATTACATCCTGCACCCGGATCTGCCGCGCAAGCTGGCGGCTCGGAAGGGACTGCTCTACCTCTTTCTCTACAACAAATGGTATTTCGACGAGCTCTATGACTTCCTGTTCGTGCGCCCGGCTTTCCGCATCGGCCGCTTCCTGTGGAAGAAGGGCGACGGCCTGGTGATTGACGGGTTGGGCCCCGACGGCGTTTCCGCCCGCGTGCTCGACGCCAGCCGCGGCGCGGTCAGGCTGCAGTCCGGCTACATCTATCACTACGCCCTGGCGATGCTGCTGGGCGTGGTGGCGCTGGCGACCTGGTTCATGGTGACGCGAGGTGCGCTGTGAGCCTGCCGATCCTTTCGCTCGTCACCTTCTTCCCGCTGCTGGGCGCGCTCGCCATTCTGGCGCTGCCCAAGGCCAATGCGGCGCGCTGGATCGCGCTCATCACCACTGTCGTCACCTTCCTGCTCTCGCTGGTGATGCTGGCGCATTTCAACGCTGCCAATCCCGGCTTCCAGCTGGTGGAGAAGCTGGCCTGGCTGGGCGGCGGCATCTCCTATCACATGGGCGTGGACGGCATCTCCGTGCTGTTCGTGATCCTCACCACCGCCCTGATGCCCTTCGCCATCGCCGCCAGCTGGGAAAGCGTCGAAAGCCGCGTCGCCGAATACATGATCGCCTTCCTGGTGCTGGAAACCATGATGATCGGGGTGTTCTGCGCCCTCGACCTGGTGCTTTTTTATGTGCTGTTCGAGGGCGGCCTGATCCCGATGTTCCTGATCATCGGCATCTGGGGCGGCAAGCGCCGGGTCTATGCCAGTTTCAAATTCTTCCTCTACACCTTTGTCGGCTCGGTGCTGATGCTGCTCGCGATCATGAGCATGTACTGGTATTCCGGCACCACCGACATCGCCGAGCTGATCGCTACCAGCCATTTCCCGGCGCAGATGCAGACCTGGCTGTGGCTGGCCTTCTTCGCCAGCTTCGCGGTCAAGATGCCGATGTGGCCGGTCCATACCTGGCTGCCCGACGCCCATGTCGAGGCGCCCACCGCCGGCTCGGTGATCCTGGCCGCCATCCTGCTGAAAATGGGCGGCTATGGTTTCCTGCGCTTCTCCCTGCCGATGTTCCCGGCAGCCACCGAGATGTTCGCGCCGCTTGTCTTCACCCTCTCCATCGTCGCCATCATCTACACCTCGCTGGTCGCCCTGGCGCAGGAGGACATGAAGAAGCTGATTGCCTATTCGTCAGTGGCGCATATGGGTTTCGTCACCATGGGCATCTTCACCCTGACGCATCAGGGCGTCGAAGGCGGCATCTTCCAGATGCTGAGCCATGGCGTGGTCTCCGGCGCGCTCTTCCTGTGCGTCGGCGTGGTCTATGACCGCATGCACACCCGCGAGATCGCCGCCTATGGCGGGCTGGTCAACCGCATGCCGGTCTATGCCGCCTGCTTCATGATCTTTACCCTGGCCAATGTCGGCCTGCCTGGCACTTCAGGCTTTGTCGGTGAGTTCCTCACCATGCTGGGCGCTTTCCTGCACAATAGCTGGATCGCCATTTTCGCCGCGAGCGGTGTGATCCTGTCGGCGGCTTATGCACTTTTCCTTTATCGCCGCGTTATTTTCGGGGCGCTGGTCAAGCCGTCGCTGCAGGCGATTACGGACCTGACGCTGCGGGAGAAGGCGCTGTTGCTGCCGCTGGTGGCGGCCACCATCATCCTGGGCATCTATCCCAATGCGGTGTTCCGGATCACCACCCCGGCGGTGGCCAAGCTGGTGCATGACACCAAGGCGGCGATCACGCTGGAGCATGCGCCAGGAGCGTTCGCGCGAGCGAGAGCGACCCAAAATGAACTTGCGGCCAACAAGGGGGCGAGCCAGTGAACCTCCAGGCCGACCTTCTCGTTCTAATGCCCGAGTTGATCCTCGCCATCGGCGCCATGGCGCTGTTGCTGGCTGGGGCCATCGGCGGCGAAAAGACCGCGCCCGCCATCAACTGGGCAGCGATCCTGCTGCTGGGTCTTGCCGGAGCCGCTACCGCTCTGGGGCCGAACGCTACTGCCTTCAAGGACGCCTTTGTCGCGGATGGTTTTTCGCGCTTCGCCCAGCTCCTGATCGTGGCGGGCGCGGCGCTTTCCATCCTTCTGGCGGGCGAGTTCTTCGCGCGCATCAACCTTTCGCGCTTCGAGTTGCCGGTGCTGGTGCTGCTGGCCAGCGTGGGGATGATGCTGATGGTGTCGTCGGCCAACTTCCTTTCCCTCTATATGGGGCTGGAGCTGCAATCCCTGGCGCTTTATGTGCTGGCCGCCTTCAACCGCGACCATCTGCGTTCCACCGAGGCGGGCCTGAAATACTTCGTCTTGGGCGCGCTGTCCTCGGGCATGATGCTGTACGGCATTTCCCTGATTTACGGCTTCACCGGCGCGACCGGCTTCACCGCTGTCGCCCATGCGTTGACGGGCGGCGCCCCGGGGCTGGGCGTGATCTTCGGCATCGTCTTCCTGATCGCGGGCCTGGCCTTCAAGGTCAGCGCCGTGCCCTTCCATATGTGGACGCCCGATGTCTATGAAGGCGCGCCCACGCCCGTCACCGCCTATTTCGCCAGCGCCGCCAAGGTGGCGGCCCTGTGCCTGTTCCTGCGCGCCATCCTGATCCCGTTTCCAGAAGCATCGCATCAGTGGCGTCAGATCATTGTCGTGATCTCGATAGGTTCGATGGCCTGGGGCGCCATCGCCGCCATCGGCCAGAACAACATCAAGCGCCTGATGGCCTATTCCTCCATCGGCCATATGGGCTACGCGCTGCTGGGGCTGGCGGCGGGAACGGCATTGGGCGCGCGCGGCGTGCTGATCTATCTCGCCATCTATGTCTTCACCAATCTTGGCGTCTTTGCCGGCATCCAGGCGATGCGGCGGAATGGCCAGGCGGTGGAAAGCATCGCCGACCTTGCCGGCCTGGCCCGCACCTGCCCCAAGCTGGCGGCGATATTCGCCATGCTGTTCATGAGCCTGGCGGGCGTGCCGCCTTTGGCCGGCTTCCTCGCCAAATGGTACATCTTCTCCGCCGCCATGCAGGCGGGACTGGTGGTGCCGGCGGTGATCGGCGTGCTCTCCAGTGTGATCGCGCTGGTCTATTACCTGCGGCTGGTCAAGCTGATGTATTTCGACGAGCCGGCGCCTGCCTTTGACGCCGATGCGGGCGTTGGCGTCAAGGCGGTGCTGGCGCTGGCCGGACTGGTGGCTCTGGGCTTCATCGTCGCCGCCTCGCCGGTGATCAACGCTGCCGATGCCGCAGCCAGGGCTTTGCTCCCTTGACGGCGTGGCCGCACGGCGTGGGTCTGCTTCGGCTGGATGAGATCGACTCCACCAATGAAGAGGCGCGCCGCCGGGCCGAAGCCGGCGAGCGCGGGCCGCTATGGATTCTGGCGCAGCGCCAGACGGCGGGCCGCGGCCGCCGCGGCGCGGTCTGGCAGGCTGAAGCGGGCAATTTGACCGCGACCCTGCTGCTGTCGCCGTATGGAAATTTCGCGCAACTCTCCTTCGCGGCGGCGCTGGCAACGGCCGATCTGGCGCAGCATTTCGCACCGGATGCGCGCGTCAAGGTGAAATGGCCCAATGACGTATTGGCCGATGGCAGGAAGCTGGCGGGCATCCTGCTGGAATCCGGACCGGACTGGCTGGCCATCGGCATCGGCGTCAATCTGGTGGGCCATCCCGAAGCCACCGAGTTTCCCGCCACTTCGCTGGCGGCGCTGGGCGCGACCCCGCCCGCGCCGGAAGAGGCGCTCACCGTCCTCGCCGCCCGCTTAGCCCATTGGTATGATCGCTGGATGAAAGATGGCTTTGAAGTCCTGCGCGCCGCCTGGCTGGCCCGGGCGCCGGAAGTGGGCGCGCCCATCCGGGCACGGCTGCCGCATGAGACCCGCCATGGCCTGTTCGAGGGCATTGACGCCAGCGGGGCGTTGCTGCTGCGCGAGGCGTCCGGCGTTCGCGCCATCACGGCGGGAGAGGTGTTCTTCTGATGCTGCTGGCAATTGACGCGGGCAACACCAACATCGTCTTCGCGGCCTGCGAAGGTAAAGCCTTGCGCGCCCAATGGCGCGCCACCACCCAGACGCCCCGCACCGCCGATGAATATGCCACGATGCTGGGGCCGCTGCTGGCGTTGGAAGGTTTCAGCTTCGCCGATCTCGATGCCGCCATCATCTCCACCGTCGTGCCGGCGGCGCTGTTCGATCTGCGCCAGTTCTGCCGCAAATATCTGAAGTGCGAGCCCCTGGTGGTGAAGGATCCCAATCTTGATCTGGGCATCGGCGTCAATGTCGACCGGCCTTCCGCGGTGGGTGCGGACCGGCTGGTCAACACCGTGGCGGCGCATGAGCGCTACCCGGGCGATCTGATTGTGGTGGATTTCGGAACCGCCACCACCTTCGACGTGGTGAGCGCGGAAGGCGCCTATGAGGGCGGCGTCATCGCGCCCGGCGTCAACCTTTCCGCCGAGGCGTTGCACCAGGCCGCCGCCATGCTGCCCCGCGTCGCCATCCATCGCACCCAGAACGTCATCGGCAAGGATACGGTGCCCGCGATGCAGTCCGGCCTGTTCTGGGGCTATATCGGGCTGATCGAGAACATCGTCGCGCGCATCCGCGAGGAGTATGGCAAGCCCATGATCGTGATCGCCACCGGTGGCCTGGCGAATCTGTTCCACACCCAGACGCCGGTGATCGAGCACCTCGATCCCGATCTTACCATCCGCGGCCTGATGCTGATCCATGCCCGCAACGTCAAGCGCGCCTGAATGAAGCGGCAAGACGAGCTGGTCTTCCTGCCGCTGGGCGGCTCCGGCGAGATCGGCATGAACTTCAACGCCTATGGCTATGGCCCGGAGAATGACCGCAAATGGATCGTGGTCGATTGCGGCGTGATGTTCGGCCGCGAGACCTCGACGCCCGGCGTCGATGTCATCATGCCCGACATCTCCTTTCTGGCGGAGCGGCGCGAGGATGTGTTGGGCATCGTCGCCACCCACGCCCATGAGGATCATATCGGCGCCATCGCCCCGCTCTGGCCGATGCTGCGCTGCCCGGTCTATGCCACGCCCTTCACCGCCCGCATCATCGAGGGCAAGCTGGAAGAGGCCGGGCTGCTGGGCAAGGTCAAGCTGAAGGAAGTGCAGGTCGGCGGTCAGCTCAGGCTGGGGCCCTTCACGCTGGATTTCATCTCCATCACGCATTCCATTCTGGAGCCCAACCTGCTGGCCATCCGCACGCCGCTGGGCGTGGTGGCGCATACCGGCGACTGGAAGCTCGATCCTGATCCGCTGCTGGGCGAGAAGACCGACGAAGCCGCCATCGCCAAGCTGGGCGACGAAGGCGTGCTGGCGGTGGTCTGCGATTCCACCAACGCCCTCAATCCCGGCGCGTCCGGCTCGGAAGCGGGGGTGCGCGACAATCTGATCGCGCTGGTCGGAACCCTCAAGGGCCGCGTTGCTATCGCCGCCTTCGCCTCCAATGTGGCGCGGCTGGACAGCGCCGCCCGCGCCGCCAAGATCAATGGCCGGCGCCTCTGCCTGGTCGGGCGCTCGATGCACAAGATGGTCGATGCGGCGCGCGTCACCGGCTATCTGCGCGACCTGCCGCCCATCGCCAGTGAGGAAGATGCCGCCGAACTGCCGTCGCACAAGGTGCTTTATCTCGTCACCGGCAGCCAGGGCGAGCCGCGCGCGGCGCTGGCCCGCATCGCCGAGGACAATCATCCCGGCGTCTTCCTGGAGAGCGGCGACACGGTGATCTTTTCCTCCCGCATCATTCCCGGCAACGAGGTCGGCATCTTCGCCCTGATGAACAAGCTGGCGGGGCGCGGCATCGAGGTGATCACCGCCAATGGCGAGGACATCCATGTCTCAGGCCATCCGGCGCGCGACGAACTCAGCCAGATGTACCGCTGGCTGCGGCCGCAGATCGCCATTCCGGTGCATGGCGAAATGCGCCACATGACCGAACATGCGCGGCTGGCGAAATCGCTGCAGGTGAAGCAGGCCATCGTGCCGCGGAACGGCCAGATGTTCCGCCTGGCGCCGGGCAACGCCGAGCTGATCGACGAGGTGCCGTCCGGCCACATCCATCTCGACGGCAGGGTGCTGGTATCGGAACGCGCCGGGCTGGCCAAGTCGCGGCGCGGCCTGGGCTTTGCCGGCATCATCGCCATCACCCTGGTGGTGGACGGCAAGGGCCGCAGCGCCGCGCCCGCCAGCATCGTCACCGAAGGCATTCCCGAGCCGGTGGAAGCGGCGATCCGCGCCACGGTGGAAGACCATATCGCCCGCGCCGGCAAGCGCAGCGATCCCGAGACGCTGGCCGAGGCGGTGCGGCGCGCGGCGCGGCGGGCAGCCAGCGAAGCCTGGGGCAAGAAGCCCATAACCCATGTCAATGTGGTGGAGGTGTGATGGACAAGGCGCTGCCCGGTATCATTCATCCCGTGGTGCTGCTCAGCGCCTTCGCGGTGCTGTGGTTTCTCTGTCTGTTCTGCATCTTTCCCATCGGCCTGGGCGCCGTGGACCCGCAAACCGGCGCGCCGCTGAAGCCGAAGCTGAAGCTGAAAATGCTTTGCGCCACCATCATTGCGACGGTGCTGTGGCTGGGTTTCTACCTGGCGATCCGGGTGGGCTGGATCGATCTTTAAGTGAACGCCACCTTCGCCGCGAAGGCGATGGCGATCACCGCCACGCCGATATTGACCTCGCGCCAGCGCCCGCTCAGCGCCTTGACCACGCAATAGGTGAGAAAGCCGATGCCGATGCCTTCGGCGATGGAGAAGGTGAGGGGGATGGCCAGCGCCGTCATCAGCGCCGGCAGGGCTTCGGTGATGTCTTCCCAAGCCACCTCCTTGAGGTCCTTGGCGAACAGCACCGCGACAAAGACCAGCGCCGGGGCAGTGGCGTAGGCCGGCACCGCGCCGGCGATCGGCGCCAGGAACAGCGAGAGCAGGAACAGCACGCCCACCGTCACCGCCACCAGTCCGGTGCGGCCCCCGGCCCCGGCGGCGCTTTCGATATAGGCGGTGACCGAGGAGGTCCCCAGCGCCGCGCCCGCCATGGTGCCGCTGGAATCGCAAAGCAGCGCCTTGCGGACATTCTTCAGCCGCCCATTCTCCATCAACCCGGCCTGTTGCCCCACCGCGGTCAAGGTGCTGGAGGTGTCGAGCATCTGCAGGAAGAGAAAGGAGAGGATCACCACGCTGAGCACGGACGCCGGCGCACCGGTGAAATGCAGTTGCAGGAAGGTGGGCGCTATCGAGGGCAGCGGCGCGGAGAAGTCGGGCAGCTTCTGCAGCCCCAGGGCGAAGGCGATTACCGTGGCGGTAACGATGCCGATCAGCACCGCGCCGGTCACCTTGCGCGCCCATAGCGCGGCGATGACGAAAAGCCCGATGGCCGCCACGAGCAGCCTGGGATCGGCCAGGTTGCCGGGCATCAGCAGCGTGTCTTTCGATGGGGCGATCAGGCCGGCGCCGTGAAAGCCGATCAGGGCGAGAAAGAAGCCGATGCCGGCGCCGATGGCGCGCTTCTGGCTAACGGGGATGGCGTTGACCAGGCCTTCGCGCAGCGGACTGGCGGAAATGGCGACGAAGAGAATGCCGGAAAGGAAGACGCAGCCCAGCGCCAGCCGCCAGTCGCCCGCCAGCAGCGGCACCACGGTGAAGGCGAAATAGGCGTTGTGGCCCATGCCCGGCGCCAGCGCGACCGGCAGGTTGGCGTAAAGGCCCATCAGCAAGGTGGTGAAGGCGGCGGAAAGGGCGGTGGCCATGAACACCGCGCCCGGATCCATGCCCGCCGCCGCCAGGATGCGCGGATTGACGAAGAGGATATAGGCCATGGTGAAGAAGACAGTGGCGCCGGCCACGATCTCGCTCCGGGGCGTGACGCCCTGGGCTTTCAGCGCGAACAATTTCTCCAACATAGGCGGCAGTGAAGCCCAGGCGGGCGCAAAGAAAAAGGCCGGGGGTTAACCCGGCCTCGAGGCCCTTTTTTGGGCCGCCTTTCGGCTTCTTTGTCCTGAACTGTTTCCGTTCCCCGAACTTGGCCGCTCTTGCGGTTCTTTGCCTTCTTTTTATTGCTTGGGTTGATAATGGGTCGGGCAGGCGGAGTCACGCAATAATTGGCTTTGTTGCGGTGCAGTAAGCGCAAGGAAATTACGTGAAGGGCAACTTTTTAATCGGCTGCGTACTCGTCGGGTTTATGGGCGGGCTTTTGGCTGGGATTCCGGCCCTGGCTGCGGATTCCGTGCCTGCTGGGCCCCAGCCCGGCCCCTGCGCCGCCGCCACGGACGGGCCGGATTATGTCCCCGGCGTCGATGCCGATGGCCAGCCAGTGGTCCGGGCCGACCTGGGGGCCGAGCATACCGCCGTGCCGGACCAGGTTTTTGTCCCTTTGCCAAATCAGGGAGGCCGGGCTGGCCGCGCCGGAGCACTGCCGGGAACCCCGGTCCAGGGGCCTTACGCCGCCATTGACGGCCGAAGGCTGGACCCGCTGATCAATCCGCAAGCCTGCCCGGCGCCGGCACCCAAGCCGCGTTAACCGGAAATCGCCTCGGTCCAGACCCGGCCTGCTTCCGGCTGGTAAATTGGCGGGATGCGTCCGCTGCTGCTTGCCCTGGCTTTCGTCGCCGCCCTGACTGATGCGGCGTCGGCATCGCCATGGCGCATCACCAAGGATCATTGGGGACTGGAGGATGAGCGCGGCTTCGGCGCCTTTGTCACGGCGCTGGGCCAGTCCGGCTGTTCCTCGGCGGAAAGCTGTTTGCGCTCCGCCGCAAATCCGTGGCGCGGCAGCGACGGCAATTTCATAGACATCGACGCCGACTGCGCCAAGTTCCCCTATTTGCTGCGGGCCTATTACGCCTGGAAGAACGGTTTGCCTTTCGGCTACGCCGACGGCGTGCGCGGCGACCGCTTTTCGCATGGCGGCAACAGCGTCGTCAGCCGGGCGGAGATCGTGGACCATGGCGGCGGCGTCGATCCGAAGCGGGCGATCCTCGCCATGATGGAGAATGTCTTTTCCGGCACCTATCGCGTCGATGCCGGCTCCCCCGATGGCATGCCGTCGGATTTCTATTCGCCCGCGCCGCAGCCGGGCAGCATCCGCCCCGGCACGGTGATCTACGATCCCAACGGCCATGTCGGCATTGTCTGGCAGGTGGATGCGGCGGGTCGCATCTTCTACATGGACGCCCATCCCGATTTCACCGTCAGCCGCAGCGTCTATGGCGCCCAGTTCGGACAGAGCCCGATTGCCCTGGGTGGCGGGCTCAAGAACTGGCGGCCGCTGCGCCTTGTCGATTCGCGCTGGAGCGGCAGCAGTTTCATCGGCGGCCATGTCGTGGTGGCGCGGCAGCGCGAGATTTCCGATTTCTCCCTGGTGCAATATACCGGCACCGACGGGCAGGGGCATTTTGCCTATAACGGCGTGAAGCTGGGCTTCTATGAATATGTCCGCGCCGCTGTTTCCGGCGGGCGCACCGACTACAACCCCGTCTTTGAATTGCAGGCGACCATGAAGACGCTTTGCAACGACCTCAACGACCGCGCCCAGGCGGTGCAGCAGGCGGTGGCCAACGGTATCGCCGCCAAGCCGCATCCGGCCCGCCTGCCGCCGAACATCTACGCGTCCGACGATGGTGAATGGGAGGCCTATGCCACGCCCGCCCGCGACGCCAGGCTGCGCGCCGCCTTTGTCCAGTTCCGCGCCGACCTCTCGCGCATGATCGGGCTATGGCTGCAGCGCGATCCACGCATCGTCTATGACGGCCAGTTCCTCAAGGATGATCTGCTGCGCGCCTATGACGCCCAGAGCCAGGCCTGCCACATCACCTTTCTCACCGTTGACAAGCGGCCCGTCACCATGAGTTTCGACGGCATGGCGCGGCATCTGCTGGCGATGTCCTTCGATCCCTATCATTGCGAGGCGCTGCGCTGGGGCGACACCGTGGGCTGCGCGGATGGCGACACCAAACGGCGCTGGTATGAAAACGAAGCCCCAATGCGCACCGAAATCGGCCGCGACGAGGGAGCCACTGGCCGCGCGATCACGCCCGCCGATGTCGATATCCGCGGCCTGATCGCCGCCATGCCGCAGCGAACGCCTTTCGTGCAGCGCTATCCCGGCTGATATGCCATGTTTCGCGCTGCAGCGAAGCCTGAAATCGGCTGTCCCGCGCCCGTTCGCTCATGCTAGCGTGCCGCCGAACCGCTCCGATCCGGGCGGATAAATGATCCCAGGGGGAAATGCTTATGACTCTGAAGTCCCGTCTTGCTCTTCTTGCCACCGCCGCGATGCTGATCAGCGTCCCGGCCTCGGCCCAGTTCCTCGGCAAAAGCGCCGAAGACCAGATGCCCGATGGCGGCCGCCTGGACGGCCAGATCTGGTCGGCCAAGCCGACCGCGTTGCCGGCCTATACCGCCCCCAACAAGCCGGTCTGGCGTATCCGCGAAATCCTGGCCTCGCATCGCGGCCAGTCCGACTGGGTCGAGCCCATCGTCCGCAACAAGGACCAGGACGCCGACTACAAGTCCATCGGCCCGGGCAAGAAGACCAAGGCCATGTTCTATTCCGACAATCGCATGATTTTCTTCGTCTATGACGGCTCCATCAAGGTGTCGATCGACGGCGTTGGCGTGGAGCCCTTCACCGCCACCAAGGGCTTCATGGTCAACGTGCCCTTCCGTCATGTCTTCACCCTGGAGAATGTCGGCACCACGCCGGCGGTCTATTTCGAAGTGCGCAACGCCGGCGACATTCCGATGTATCCCGCCAGCGAGACGCCGACGCCGGTGCCGGGCATGACCTATATGAAGGTGACGGCTTCGCCGGGCCCGGTCAAAGACCGCCCCAACAACCCCATCTATGTCGATTTCCTCAAGATGGTGGCCAACGACGACAAGAACTACAGCAACAAATTCGTTTGGGACGACCACTTCACCTCGAATATCCTGCGCGGCAAGGCCGCGCCGGTGCCGGCTGACGATGCGCCCGGGGCCAAGGGCCATTTCCATATCAACATGACCGAGTTCTGGTATGTCGCGGAAGGCTCCATCGGCATGAAGCTGGAAGGCGAGCCGTACTTCCACACCGAGGTCGGCGATATCATCACCGCCCAGGCGGGCCGCTGGCACCGCGCCGGCGATGATCCCAGCGCGCCGATCTCGACGCGCATCCCGATCAATCCGCGTCCGCCGATCATGCACAATTTCGAGATCGACCCGAACGCCCCGCCGCCAGGCGCGGGCCGCGGCGGCCGTGGCCGTGGTGCGGCGGCTCCGGGCGGTGCTGCCCCTGCCGGCGGTGCGACCCCGTAGCCTGACGCCAAATCTTGTGAATGCGACGCCCCGGTCTGATCAGGCCGGGGCGTTTGCATTTTCGGTGCATTTTCAAGACAGGCTTAAAGACCCGGTAACGGCTCAGGCGCAGGATGGGCCATCGAACGGGGCTGACAATGATCTCAGGAAGCTGGTGCCTGTATGAGCGGCGGTCCAATCGCTGGATTTTCTGCCGCCGCAAGCGCCTTCTGGGCGCGCCGCTGCTGACCGTGATGGCGCTGCTGATGCTGGGCGCCACCGCCTGGGTAGGCTGGCTAGCCGGGTTTTGACGAGGCCGCGGACGCCGGCAGGTCGAGATAGGCCTGGGTGCCGTTGCGGCCCGCCCCGCTGCCCAAAGTCAGGGTGCCGCCCGCTTGGCGCACGAACTGCTCGATCAGGCCGGTGCCCAATCCCGCCTTGTGCTCGCCGGCGGAAATGCCGATGCCGTTGTCGCAGACTTCCAGCCGCCAGCCCGGACCGTTCGAGGCAAAGCGCACCAGGATGATGCCGTCGCGCCCGTCGGGAAAAGCGTGGCGGACCGCGTTCATCACCAGCTCGTTCACCACCAGCCCCAGCGACAGCACCTGTTCGCGGGCCATGAAGGCTTCCTCGCATTCGCAGGACAGGCGGATGCCGGCCGGCGGCAAGGTGGCGTCCACCAGCCCGGCGCAGAGATCGCGTAGATAGAGGCGCATATCGATCATCGCAGTTTCCGGCACGGCGTAGAGCTGGCGATGGACGCGGCCAATCGAGCGAACGCGCGCCATCGCCTGTTCCAGGGCGGCGCGGGTGGCCGGCTCGCTGCTGCGGCGGCGCTGCAGGTCGAGCAGGCTGGCGACGATGGCGAAATCGTTGGCGACGCGGTGCCGCAACTCCTTGAAGAGCAGGTCGCGCTCCTCAAGCTTGGTGTCATGCGCCGCGGTGGCGCGGACGGCGGCGATGCGGAAGAGTTCCGCCACGGCCACGGCGCAGCCGGCGGTGACGGCGTTGATGATTGCGGCGGCGGCCTGGTAGTTCATCTGGCCGCCGGACTGGGCCGCCTTGGGCACCACGAACTCCCAGGCCAGGAAGCCCCCGATCGCCACCGTGCCGATGCCGCCCTGCCAGCCACCCAGCAGCGTCGCCAGCAGGCAGGCGGGATAGATGAAGGCGTAGGGCGCGACGCCGGGCGCGAACTGGTCGGCGATCAGGCGCATCAGGGCCGAGACGCCGACGCCGAACACGGCGCAGGCCAGCATCACCGTCCAGCGCGGCGCGATGCCGGACAGGCGGTTCGGCAGGTCCAGGCTGGCAAGGCGTTGCATGGGGTCCCTTCGATTCTCAAAAGGCTAGCATGTCGGGCAGGGGGCCCAAATGGGCCGGTGAGGGCGGGGTCAGCGAAAGGTCCCGTGGACTTTTCGCCCGCCAGAACGGTCCGTAGCCGCAGCGTGCGGACGCGGCGCGCGCCCAAGCGCGACGCGAGGCCTAGCAGGGGGCTTGCAGCCAGGCCGCCGCATACCAAGATATGGGCTGTGAAATGTTCGTGGGTGGAAGGCGTGCGATGAAACAAGTTGCCGAAGTGATGCGATCCCAGGGCGGCCATTGGGTGGGCGATGGCTTTCCCGTGCGCTCGCTCTTTTCCTATCAGGGCGACACCGCCGCGCTCAGCCCCTTCCTGCTGTTCGATTATGCCGGGCCGCACGCGTTTGCCCCGGCTGCGAAGCCGCGCGGCGTCGGCCAGCATCCCCATCGCGGCTTCGAGACCGTCACCATCGTCTATGACGGCGAGGTTTCGCACCGTGATTCGACTGGCGCGGGAGGGACAATAGGTCCCGGCGATGTGCAATGGATGACGGCGGCGGCCGGCATCATCCATGAGGAGTTTCATTCCCCGGCCTATACGGCCAAGGGCGGTCCCTTCCGCATGGTGCAGCTCTGGGTGAACCTGCCCGCGAAAGACAAGATGACGAAGGCGGGCTATCAGGGCATCACAGATGCCGACATTCCGGTGGTGGAATTGCCCGGTGGGCGGGCGCGCATTATCGCCGGGGAATTCCAGGGCGGCCGCGGCCCCGCGCGGACCTTCAGCCCGATGAATGTCTGGGATGCGCGGTTGAATGGCGGGGCCGACATGGCGTTCGATGTGCCGGAAGGCCACACCACCATGATCGCGGTGCTGGCGGGCGAGGTCAGCGTCAACGGCACGGTGGCAAGGGACGCCGAAGTGGTGCGGCTGGCGCGCGAAGGCACGCAGGTTTCGTTGAAGGCAACAACCGACGCGATGTTTCTGGTGCTGGCGGGCGCGCCCCTGAACGAGCCGGTGTTCGGCTATGGCCCGTTCGTGATGAGCAATGAAGCGGAAATCCGCCAGGCCATCAGCGACTTCAACAGCGGACGGTTCGGACAGGTGTCCTAGTACGCCCGCCCGATCAAAATCTCCTGCACCCCCGGCTTGCCGGTGAAGAGACAGGGGGCGAATGAAGCAGGCTGGTCCATCGGCGCATTGCGGATGGTGAGTTTCAGCGCCTTCAGTTTTGTGTCCACTGCGTCCAGTTCGGCGCCGCTGGGCTTTGACCAGGCCACGCGCAGCCAGCCCTTGAACTCATCATCACCGCCCGCGAAATAGCTTTCCACGCCGGCCCAGTCGGTGACGCCGGTCTTGATGTTGCCCGCCAGCCGCGCCTTGGCCTCGGCATGGAGCGTTGCCTGGATGTCGCTCAGCAACGTGGGCGCGAAGGCCACAAAATCGTCCAGCGACATGGCAGAGCTCTTCACCTTGTCACCGTCGCGCAGAACATCGCGGCGCATATAGGTGACGGCGCCGGAGGCGGCGTCACGCGGGCCGATCTCCACGATCACCGGCGCGCCGCGCCGCACCCAGTTCCAGCGCTTCTCCGCCGACTTGATCTTCTTGCTGTCCAGCAGCACCCGCAGGGGCTGGCCGAAAGCGGAAAGCGCGGAAAGGGCGCCTACCAGCTTGTCGCAGAAGGCCAGTACCTCGGCGTCTTCCGGTTTGTCGCGCAGCATCGGCACCACCACGATCTGCCGGGGCGCGATGGCGGGCGGCAGGCGAAGGCCATCGTCATCGCCATGGGTCATGATGACGCCGCCGATCAGGCGGGTGGAAACGCCCCATGACGTCGTGTGGCAGAATTCCATCTCGCTGGCGTCGTTCTGGAAGCGGATATTCTGCGCTTCGGCGAAATGGGTGCCGAGGAAGTGCGAGGTGCCGGCCTGCAGCGCCTTGCCGTCCTGCATCATCGCCTCGATCGACCAGGTGCCGACCGCGCCGGGAAAGCGCTCATTCTCCGGCTTCTCGCCCGCAATCACCGGCATCGCCAGCACGTCTTCGGCGAAGGCGCGGTACATTTCCAGGCACTGCATGGTCTCTTCGCGCGCCTCGGCCTCGCTGGCATGGGCGGTGTGACCTTCCTGCCAGAGGAATTCCGTCGTGCGCAGGAACAGGCGCGGCCGCATTTCCCAGCGCACCACATTGGCCCACTGGTTGATCAAAAGCGGCAGGTCGCGATGGCTTTTCACCCAGCGGGAAAAGGCGTCACCGATGATGGTTTCACTGGTGGGGCGCACCACCAGCGGCTCCTCCAGCTTGGCCGCTGGGTCGGGCTGCAGCTTGCCGTCGATGTTCTTGAGGCGGTGATGGGTGACCACCGCCATCTCCTTGGCGAAGCCTTCGACATGCTCGGCCTCCTTGGCGATGAAGGAGAGCGGGATGAAAAGCGGGAAATAGCAATTCTCATGGCCGCTCGCCTTGATGCGGCGGTCCAGTTCCTGCTGGAGCTGCTCCCAGACGCCATAGCCCCAGGGCTTGATCACCATGGCGCCGCGTACCGGGCTGCTCTCGGCCATGTCGGCGTCGCGCACCACCGCCTGGTACCAGTCCGCGAAGCGTTCGCGGGTGACGTGAAGGGCGCGCTGCATGGGGACTCCGAAGGGGTTTTACTGGGGTTTAGCCGATGCGGCGGCGGGCCGGAAGGGTTTGAGCTTGAGGGCGGCAATAAGCGCCCCCAGGCCGCAGACACACATGAGGAATGTCATCGGCACCGGGCCGGACGCCGTGGAGGCGCCCATGGCCAGCGAGGCGAGGAAGCCGCCGGCATAGAGCACCTGTCCCATCAGGGCCGAGGCCATGCCGGCGCTGTGGCCGAACTCGGCCATGGCCATGCCGCCGCCGGTCGAATTCACCACCCCGATCAGGCAGCAATAAAGGAAGGTGAAAGGCACGATGCCCCACAGGCCGCCCCAGCCGCTGAAAGCGATGGCCAGTCCCAGCACCCCGGCCACGGACTGGATGATGATGGCGCTCGTGAAGAACAGCCGCGCTGGCCGGTGCTTGAGCAGCCGCGCCACCGTCTGGGAGGTGATGACGAGGCCGACGCCGTTTGCGAGGAAGAAATAGCCGAAATTCTGCGGGCTGACCCCGAACATGTCGATGGCGACATGGGAAAAGCCGGTAAGCCAGACATAGAGCCCGGCCGAGGACAAGGTCACCGGCAGGACATAGCCGTAGAAATGCCGATTGCCCAGGATACGCAGATAGTCCCGCGCCACCTTGACCGGATGCAGGCTGCGGGCCGAGCCGGGATGGCTTTCCGGCAGCCGCCACAGTACCAGAAACAGCGTCGCCAGGCAGGAGGCCGCCTGGAGCCAGAACCCGGCGCGCCAGCTGGCCACCAGCAGCAGCCAGCCGCCCACCAGCGGCGCGAACAGCGGCGACACCGACACGATCAGCAGCATCTGGGCGAAGATACGGGCGGCTTCGCCCGGCGGAAAGATGTCCCGGGCGCAGGCGCGCGCCAGTACCGTGGTGACGCAGCCGCCCATCGCCTGGATGACGCGGACCGCGTCCAGGGTCAGCGGCCCAGGCGCCAGGGCGCAGGCCACCGAGCCCAGGATGTAAAGCAGCATGCCGATGATCAGCGGGCGGCGGCGGCCGTAACGGTCGGAGAGCGGGCCGATGGCGGCCTGGCCGATCGCCATGCCGAGGAAATAGGCCGCCAGGGAATGTTCCACCGCCGACACCGGGGTGCCGAATTCCCGCGCCATGGCGGGAAAGGCCGGCATGTAGAGATCCACCGCGATTGGGGTGAAAAGCGTCAGCAGCCCGAACAGGGCGATCAGTTCGAAACGGCGCCCTCTTGTGAGGGTAATAGGCGTGAGGATTATGGAAGCGGGCGGCACGCCACAGGGAATAGGGCCCCCAAAAGGAGCGCGCAAGGCTCGGAAAAGCATAGGTCCTGACGGCGTTTGTCATGGACGGTCGGGAGCCGGAGCCTTAGTTTCGGGCCAATGCCCGAATCAAACCCGTCTCGCGCCTTCGCGCCCTTCGAATGGATGATCGCGCGGCGCTATCTGCGCGCCAAGCGCCAGGAAAGTTTCATTTCGGTGATTTCCGGCTTTTCCTTTCTGGGGATTGCCCTGGGCGTCGCCACCCTGATCATCGTGATGTCGGTGATGGGCGGCTTTCGCCACAAATTCGAAGATAGCCTGCTGGGCTTCAACGGCCATGTCATCGTTCAGGCGATCGGCCAGCCGCTCGAGAATTACGCCGCGGTGACGGCGCGGCTGAAACAGGTGCCGGGCGTCACCCGCGTCGCCCCGATCATTGACGGCCAGGTGATGGCGGCCGCCCATGGCGTCAACACCGGCCTTATCGTGCGCGGCATGCGCGCCGCGGACCTCGCCACGCTGAAAAACGTCGCTGACAGCCTGCCCCGTGGCGCCTTGGGCGGCTACAACAGCGAAGGCGTCATCATCGGCGCCGGCGTTGCCGCCAAGCTGGGGCTGCAGGTAGGCGACGCCATCAAGCTGATTTCGGCCCAGGGCGAGGACACGCCGCTCGGTGCCATGCTGAACAACAAGAGCTATGCCGTGGCCGGCATCTTCAAGGTCGGCAACACCGCCTATGACAGCAACTATGCCTTCATGGCGCTTGACGAGGCCCAGGCCTTTTTCGGCTATGACGGCGCCGTCACCGAGGTCGAGGTGATGGTGACGAAGCCGGACGATGATTACGCCATGATGCCGGCGCTGGCGAAGGCGGCGGGGTCACATACCCGCATGGTGCCGTGGCAATACATCAACGGCGCCTTCATGGAAGCGGTCGAGGTCGAAGGCAATGTGATGTTCCTGATCCTGTCACTGATCATCGGGGTGGCGGCGCTCAACATCATCTCCGGCCTGGTGATGCTGGTGAAGGACAAGTCGCCTGATATCGCCATCCTGCGCACCATGGGGGCCTCGCGCGGCGCCATCATGCGGGTCTTCCTGATCGCGGGCATGAGCATCGGCATCGCCGGCACGCTGTTCGGTCTGCTGCTGGGCCTGGTCTTCTGCTGGAATATCGAGGAAATCCGCCAGGGCCTGCAGCACCTGACCGGCACCGTCCTGTTCGATCCCACCATCTATTTCCTCTCGCGCATTCCCGCCGACCCCGATTCGGTGCAGATCAGCGAAGTCGTGGCCTTAGCGCTGGTGCTTTCCTTCCTGGCGACACTCTATCCCTCCTGGCGCGCCGCCCGGCTCGATCCGGTGGAGGCGCTGCGCTATGAGTGATGTGCTGCGGCTGGAAAACGTCACCCGCCGCTACCGGGAGGGCGAAGGTCAGCTCGAAGTCTTTAGCGGCCTCAATCTCAGCCTCAAACCGGGCGAGATCGTCGCCCTGGTGGGGCAGAGCGGATCGGGCAAGTCTTCGCTGCTGCACATGGCGGGCCTGCTGGAAGCGCCAACCAGCGGCGAAATCTACGTCAATGGCGAGGCGGCCTCGAAACTGCCGGATGCCGAACGCACCCGCATCCGTCGCCAGACCATCGGCTTCGTCTATCAGGCGCATCACCTGCTGCCGGATTTCGACGCGCTGGAAAACATTATGCTGCCGCAGATGATCGCCGGCAAAAGCCGCGCCGAGGCGGCGGTGGAAGCAGCGCGGCTGCTGACGGCGCTGGGCCTGGGCGCGCGCCTGACCCACCGGCCGTCGCAATTGTCGGGCGGCGAGCAGCAACGCGTCGCCATCGCCCGCGCCCTGGCCAACAAGCCGAAGATCCTGCTGGCCGACGAGCCCACCGGCAATCTCGATCCCCGCACGGCGGGCGGCGTCTTTGACTCCCTGATCGCCATCACGCGTGAGCAAGGGCTGGCGGCGCTGATCGCCACGCATAACTTTGAACTCGCCGCGCGCATGGACCGGGCGCTGCTGCTGCACCAGGGCAAGCTGGTCGAAGGCGCGGAGCTGCAGCGCGCCTAGCGCGCGGGGATCGTCAGCTCAGCAGCGTTTCGTAATAGCTGTTCTGGCTTTCCTGCCGGGCGATGTCCTTGGGGTGCATCAGGCAGAATTCCGGCGTGAAGGGCAGGTTGGCATAGACCTGTCCGCCCACCAGATGGCAATGCACCTTGTCGTCCCAGTAGATGCCGTCGCGGTTGCGCCAGATGCGGGTCTGGGGATCGGGGAAGTTCACCCATCCCTGCGGGTTCATCTGCCAGTTCCATTTGCGCATATGCTCGGGCGTGAGACCGCGCACCGTGTTGATCCGCGGCACCGACAGCACATCGACTTGCGGATTGGCCGCCAGCAGCGGCCGCAACTGCATCAGCAGCATCTCGGCGGGATATTCATCGACGTCGATCTGGAAAATATAGTCGCCGCGGCAATGGGCCCGCAGGTTGTTCTTGAAGGCGGCGAAATCATGGTTCAGGGCGAACGGCACGATGACGGCGGAGCCTCCCAGCCCTTTGAGATAGTCCAGCACGGCGGGCGTGGTCTTGGGCTCGTCATGCTGGATGACGATCTCGTCGCCGGGGCCCAGATGCTTGCGCAGGATCGAGACCAGCCGTTGAAGCTCGGTCAGCTCCTCATAGACGGTGATGGCGTAACTGATGCTGGGAGCGGCGGGGGCGGACATCGGGCGGGAGCCTAGCAGCCCCGCCGGCCCAGCCAAGGCCGCCGCCAGCCCGGCCGGGGCAAATTTGATCCCTTTTTGTTCTTGCAAGGACTATGGAACAGAAGTAGAACATCTGTCCAAGACAGGAGACGGACATGCTCTGGGCCAAGGATGCGGCGGCGGGTTTCGGGTTGGTGGCGTTCATGGCGGCGTCTTTCGCCGCCGCCAGCGGCCTGCATGGGCTGTTGAACCTGCTCTAGCTGTGGATGGGGCGCTGCTTCCGCCCCGCTGCGCTTCGCGCCTTGCGATACTGGGGCTGACTCCTGTTCCGGCTGGCTTATGGCTTCCTCCTTCGTCCATCTGCGCGTGAAAAGCGCCTATTCGCTCCTGGAAGGGGCGGTGCGGCCCAAGGAGCTCGCCAAGCTGGCGGCCGGCATGGACATGCCGGCGGCGGCGGTCACCGACAGCGACAATCTCTTCGGCGTCTATGAACTGTCCGACACCCTGCGTGCGGCCGGGGTGCAGCACATAGTCGGCACGCTGCTGTCGCTGGAACTGGCGCCGCAGGCGCCGGGCACCCGGCCCCGCAAACCGCCGCAGCTTCCGCTGCTGGCCCAGGACGAGACCGGCTATCTCAACCTCTGCAAACTGCTCTCCGCCGATTACCTGGAAGTGGGGCCGGGCGACTATCCCCATGTCACCGGCGAAAAGCTGGCGGCGCACAGCGGCGGGCTGATCGCCCTGACCGGCGGACCGGGCGGGCCCATCAACCAGTTGCTGCTGGAGGGCCAGCGCGCGGCGGCGGAAGCGGCGCTGGACCGGCTGGCGGCGATGTTCCCCAACCGTTTTTATGTCGAATTGCAGCGCCACGGCCTGGCCGAGGAACGCGCCGCCGAGGAGGCGCTGCTGGACATGGCCTATGCCAGGGGTCTGCCCATCGTCGCCACCAACGATGTGCATTTTGGCGCCGCCTCCATGTATGAGGCCCATGATGCGCTACTTTGCATCGCCGACGGCGCCTTCGTCTCCCAGGACGATCGCCGCCGCCTGACCAAAGAACACCGCTTCAAGACCGGCGCGGAAATGGCGGCGCAGTTCGCCGACTTGCCGGAAGCGATCGAGAACACGCTGGAGATCGCCCGCCGCTGCGCCTTTGTGCCCAAGAAGCGCAAGCCGATCCTGCCGGTCTTCGTCCCGGAATCCGGCCTGACGGCGGAAGCCGAATTGAAGGCGCAGGCGGAAGCGGGGCTGGCCACACGCATGGCCAAAGTCCGGCAGTTGAACGGCGAGGCCGCCGCCTATCGGGAACGCCTGGCCTATGAGCTAGGCATCATCAATCACATGGGCTTTCCCGGCTATTTCCTGATCGTCTCCGACTTCATGAAATGGACGCGCGGCCAGGGCATCCCGGTCGGCGTGCGCGGCTCCGGCGCTTCTTCGCTGGTGGCCTGGGCGCTGGACATCACCAATCTCGACCCGCTGCGCTTCGGCCTGTTCTTCGAGCGCTTCCTCAACCCCGAACGCCAGTCGATGCCCGACTTCGACATCGATTTCTGCCAGGAACGGCGCGACGAGGTCGTGCGCTATGTCCGGGACAAGTATGGCGCCGACCGCGTCGCCCAGATCATCGCCCTGGGTTCGCTCCAGGCTCGCGCCGCGGTGCGCGATACCGGCCGGGTGCTGCAGATGCCGCTGGGCCTGGTCGACCGCATCGCGAAAATGATTCCCAACCCGCCGGGCAAATCCATCACCCTGAGCGAGGCCCTGGAGAGCGAGCCGCGCCTGCAGCAGATCGCCGAATCCGAACCGCTGGCCCAGCGGCTGTTCGAGATCACCGGCAAGATCGAGGGACTTTACCGCCACGCCTCGACCCATCCGGCAGGTGTGGTGATCGGCGACCGGCCGCTGGACGAATTGCTGCCGCTCTATCGCGATCCGCGCTCCGACATGCCGGTGACGCAGTTCGACTATGAGGATGCCGAGAAGGCCGGGCTGGTGAAGTTCGACTTTCTCGGCCTCAAAACCCTCACCGTCATCGCCAAGGCCGAGGAATTGCTGGCCCGGCGCGGCATACAATTGCGCACCCAGGACATTGATTTCGACGATCCCGGCACCTTCGAGATGCTGGCGCGAGGCGACAGCGTCGGCGTCTTCCAGATGGAAGGCACCGGCATGCGCGACCTGCTGCGCAAGATGAAGCCCGACCATATCAACGATTTGGTGGCGCTGGTGGCGCTCTACCGGCCGGGGCCGATGGATTCCATTCCTACCTACATTGCCCGCAAGAACGGCAAGGAGAAGGTGGAGTATCTGCATCCCGCGCTCGAGCCGATCCTCAACGAAACCTATGGCGTGATGACCTATCAGGACGATGTCATGCGCATCGCCCGCGAGCTGGCCGGCTACACCATGGGCCAGGCCGACATTCTGCGCCGCGCCATGGGCAAGAAGATTCCGGCGGAGATGATCCCGGAGCGCAAGAGGTTCCTGGCAGGCGCGGCGGAGCGCAAAATTTCCGAAGACGTCGCCGAACAGATTTTCGAGCAGGCGGAAAAATTCGCCGGTTACGGCTTCAACAAGGGCCATGCCGCAGCCTATGCTCAGGTCGCTTTCCAGACCGCTTACCTCAAGGCCAATTATCCGGTGGAGTTCATCGCCGCCTCGATGACCCTGGATATCGGCAACACCGATCGGCTCAATATTTTCCGCCAAGAAGCCAAGCGCCTGAACGTCACCCTGGCGGCGCCCGACATCAACCGCTCGGCCTCAGTGTTCTCGGTCGACGCCGAGGCGGGAACGGTGTTCTACGCCCTGGCCGCGGTGAAGGGTGTCGGCCGCCAGGCGATGGATCATGTCGTGGCGGTGCGGCAGGCGGGCGGGCCGTTCAAGTCGCTTTCCGATTTCACGGCGCGGGTGGATCCGAAACAGGTGGGCAAGCGCGCTTTCGAGAATCTGGTGCGGGCCGGGGCTTTCGACAGCCTCAATTCCAACCGGCGGCAGTTGACGGAAAATGCCGACCGCATTCTTTCCGGCGCCCAGGCGGCGCAGCGCGAGCGCGAGAGCGGGCAGAACAGCCTGTTCGCCGGCGGGGCGCAGGGCGCGGAACTGCGCCTGATGCCGATGCCCGATTGGCCGCTGCATGAGCGGCTGGGCGAGGAATTCGGGGCGATGGGTTTTTACCTTTCCGGCCATCCGCTCGACGCCTATGGCAACGCGCTGAAGCGGCTGGGGGCAGTGACCTATGCCTCGCTGCAGGACGACCGCCGCCGCGCCGGTTTCAAGGCGCGCATCGCCGGAACGCTGATCAAGAAGTCGGAGCGGCGCGGGCGTTCCGACCAGATGTACGCCTTCGTCGCCTTCTCCGATCCCACCGGCATGTTCGAGGTGATGCTGTTCCCGGAAGTGCTGGCTGCCAGCCGCCCGCTGCTGGAAGCGGGCAAATCGCTGCTGATCGCGGTCAGCGCCGAATGGGACGGCGATGAACTGAAATTGCGCGCCGCCTCGATCACCGATCTCGATGTGGCGGCGGCGCAGGCCGGCGAAGGCATGGTGGTGCGGCTGGCCGACATTGCAGGCCTCGGTGCGATTGCACAGGAACTGGGCCAGGCGGGCAAGGGACTGGTCAGCCTGGTGGTGCCGGGCGATGGCGGCGAGGAAGTGGAGATCGCTTTGCCCAAACGGGTGCAGGTGACGCCGGCGCTGCGCAACCGCGTGGCGATGCTGCCGGGCGTGCTGGCGGTCGAAGCGGTTTAAAGACCCTCTTCGATCCGGCGCAGGCCTTCCGCCAGATTGTCGGCATCCCGGGCGAAGCAGATGCGGACGTACGCTTCGTCGCGCGGATCGCCCAAACCGAAAGACGAACCGGGCGAAACCCCGACGCGATGTTTCAGCGCCAGCTTTTCCGCGAACGCCATGCTGTCAGTCAGCCCGTCAATGTGCAGAAAGCCGTAAAAGGCGCCATCCGGCTTCATCCAACGGATGCGGTTCTGGCGTTTCAGGAAATCGTCCACCACCGCGCGGCCCTTGGCGCAACGCGCCAGCAATTCGGCGCGGAATTCGTCGCCCTGCGGCGACAGTGCCGCCAGCGCACCATATTGCAAGAAGTTCGGCGCGCCGGTGTTGTTGGTCTGGGCCGAAACCTCGAAGGCGTTCTCGAGCGATTTGGGATGCAGCAGCCAGCCCATGCGCCAGCCGGTCATGGCGAAGGGCTTGGAGAAACCGGCGATCACGAACAGCGCGTCTTCCGGATCAGCCACCTGCAGGAAAGACGGCGCGTGTTCCGTCACCCCATAGGTCAGGGTGCCATAGACTTCGTCGGCAATGATGGCGATGCCGCGCAGCCTCGCGAAGTCGAGGATGGCGCGCTGCTCGTCATTCGTCAGCGTCCAGCCGGTGGGATTGCCGGGCGAGGCGATGAAGAAGGCTTTGGTTCGCCCGTCGCAGGCGGCGAACAGCCGCTCAAGGTCGAGCTGCCAGCGTCCCATCTGCCAATTCTCTTCCAGCCGCACCAGCCGCGGCTCCACGCCCATCACTTTCGCGGCGTTGAAGATGTTGGGCCAGATCGGCGCCACGATGACGATATTGTCGCCGGTGCTCGCCACGCATTGCAGGGCGCTGACAACTGCCAGCATCGCCGCCCCGGGCACGGTCACGCGCGCCGCCTCAATGGACACGCCGGTGGTGCGGGTATGAAGGTCGGCGATGGCCACCCGCAGGGCGGGCAATCCGCGCGCATTGATGTAGAAGGTCTTGCCGTCTTCCAGCGCGCCGATGGCGGCGTCGCGGATGAACTTCGGCGTCACCAGGTCGCTTTCGCCCAGCCAGAGCGGGATCAGGTCCTCCACCCCCCGGCCCAGCTCGAAGATGCGGGCCAGGCCTGACGGCTGAAGGGCGGCAATATCCGGGCGGATGGCGGTCAGCATGCCCGGTTCCTAAGCCTCTGTTCCGGCTTAGGCAATCCGCCCGCCGGCAAACCGGCTCCGGGGCCCTCAGACTTGCTTTTCCGGCTTTTTCCCGTATAAGCCGCGCCATCTCGCGCCTTGGGGTGGGTTTCGGTGGGTGTTCCGCCGTCCCCGTCCGGTGTCTCCGCAAGGGGATAACCCCAAGGTCTGGCCAACCGGTAAAGGAGACTGAAGTTCATGGCTCTGCCTGATTTTTCCATGCGCCAGCTGCTCGAAAGCGGCGCTCATTTCGGTCATCGCCAGCAGCGCTGGAATCCGAAAATGGCGCCCTACATCTATGGCGCGCGCAACGACATCCATATTCTCGACCTCACCCAGACGGTGCCGCTGTTGCACCAGGCCCTGGTCACCCTGCGCGAGACCGCCGCGTCCGGCGGGCGCATCCTTTTCGTCGGCACCAAGCGCCAGGCGCAGGAGCCGATCGCCGCCGCCGCCAAGCGCTGCGCCCAGTACTATATGAACCAGCGCTGGCTGGGCGGCACGCTGACCAACTGGCAGACCATCTCGCAGTCGATCAAGCGCTTGCGCTCCATCGAAGAGACGCTGACCAGCGCCGGTGAATCCGGCCTGACCAAGAAGGAATTGCTGGGCCTGCTGCGCGAGCAGGACAAGCTGGAGAAGTCGCTGGGTGGCATCAAGGAGATGGGCGGCGTGCCGAACCTTCTCTTTGTCATCGACACCAACAAGGAAGCCATCGCGATCTCCGAGGCCAAGAAGCTGGGCATCCCGGTGATGGCGATCGTCGACTCCAATTCCGATCCCGACGGCATCGCCTTCCCGATCCCCGGTAATGACGACGCCGCCCGCGCCATCGCGCTGTATTGCGATCTGGCCGCCCGCGCCGTCATTGACGGGCTGGGCCAGGGCCAGGTCGCGGCCGGCATCGATGTCGGCGCCGCCGCCGAGATCGAGGACACTTCGAGCCATGTCGAAGCGGTCCCGGCCGAGGCGACGGCCTAAGTCACCTGTTTGACAGGGCGGCGCGTTATACCCGCGCCGCCCCACAGTTTCGGAGAAGAGAGATGGAAATCACCGCCTCGATGGTGAAACAGCTGCGCGACACGACCGGCGCCGGCATGATGGACTGCAAGAAGGCGCTGGGCGAAACCAACGGCGATATGGAAGCCGCCATCGACTGGCTGCGCAAATCGGGCGCGATGAAGGCGGCCAAGAAGGCCAGCCGCGCCGCCGCCGACGGGCTGGTGGGGGTTTCGGTGGGCGGCAACACCGGCGTGCTGGTGGAAGTGAATGCCGAAACCGACTTCGTCGCCCGCAACGACGAGTTCAAGGATTTCGTCAAATCGGCCTCCGCCATCGCCCTCAGGGAAGGCGGCGATCTGGCCAAGTTGCTGGCCGCGCCGCATGGGGGCTCGACGGTGCAGCAGGTCCTGACCGAGATGGTCGCCAAGATCGGCGAGAACATGGCGGTGCGCCGCACCATCGCGCTCTCGGTCAATCCCGGCGTGGTCGCTTCTTACGTCCACAATGCCACCGGGCCGGAGCTGGGCAATATCGGCGTGCTGGTGGCGCTGAAGTCCACCGCCCCGGCCGAAAAGCTGATGCCGCTGGCCAAGCAGATCGCCATGCATGTGGCGGCGAAGGCGCCGCTGGCGCTGAATGTGGCGGATATGGACAAGGCCGTGGTGGATCGCGAATGCGCCGTCCAGAAGGAAATCGCCATGCAGTCGGGCAAGCCCGAAGCCATCGTCGAAAAGATGATGGAAGGCCGCATGCGCAACTATTACGCCGAGACCGTGCTCGTGCAGCAGGCTTTCGTGATGGACGACAAGACACCGATCGCCAAGGTTCTGGAGCAGGCCTCCAAGGATTTCGGCGCTCCGGTCGAGATTGAGGGCTTTGTCCGCTTCAAGGTTGGCGAGGGCATCGACAAGGGCGGCGATGATTTCGCCGACGAAGTCGCCAAGATGGCCGGCACGAAGGCCTGAGCCCCATGTCCACAACGCCGAAATATCGCCGGGTACTGGTCAAGGTCTCCGGCGAGGCGTTGATGGGCCCAGGTTCTTTCGGCATCGACATCGACACGGTGGACCGCATCGCCAAGGATGTGGCCGAGGCCGCCGCCACCGGTGTGCAGCTCTGCATGGTGGTGGGCGGGGGCAATATCTTCCGCGGCTTGGCCGGCTCGGCCAAGGGCATCGACCGCGCCACCGCCGATTACATGGGCATGCTGGCCACGGTAATGAACGCCCTGGCGCTGCAGGCGGGGCTGGAGCGGGCAGGGGTGCCGTCTCGGGTCCAGTCCGCCATCGCCATGAACAATGTCTGCGAGCCCTATATCCGCCGCCGGGCCATCCGCCACATGGAAAAGGGCCGGGTGGTGGTCTTCGCGGCGGGAACCGGCAATCCCTTCTTCACCACCGACACCGCCGCCGCCCTCAGGGCCGCCGAAATGAACTGCGACGTCATGATGAAGGCGACCCAGGTGGATGGGGTCTACAGCGCCGACCCCAAAAAGGACCCCAAGGCTGTCCGCTACGATTCTCTTAGCTATCACGAGGTCTTAGCCAAGGATCTTAAGGTCATGGATGCATCGGCGATCTCGATTTCCCGGGAAAACGGCATCCCCATCCTGGTGTTTTCGCTGGGCGATTCCGGCGCCCTGGTCCAGGTCCTGGCCGGCAAAGGCCGGGCAACCATTATCGAAGAAAAGTGAGGCCGGGCCGCGATTTGGGGTAGGATTCGCCCCTGCGAAGCGCACCCGGAAAAGTGTGAAGCGGTTTTCCGGTAAGGTCCGCGACCAATTGAAGAATCGACGCGCCGGGGAGGAACATGGCCGACGCCTACAGCAAGGACGAGATGGACCGCCGCATGAACGGGGCGGTCGGTACCCTGAAAAGCGAACTGGTGGGCCTGCGCACCGGCCGCGCCAGCGCCGCCTTGCTCGATCCTGTGAAGGTCGAGGCCTATGGCAACACGGTGCCGATCAGTCAGGTCGGCTCCATCGCCACCCCAGATGCCCGCCTGATCACGGTGCAGGTCTGGGACAAGGGCCTGGCCAAGGCGGTGGACAAGGCGATCCGCGATGCCGGGCTGGGGCTGAACCCACAAATGGACGGCCAACTGCTGCGTATTCCGCTGCCCGAATTGAACCAGGAGCGGCGCAAGGAATTGTCCAAGCTGGGAGCCAAATACGCCGAGGCCGCCCGCATCGCCGTTCGCAATGTCCGCCGTGATGGCATGGATCTGCTCAAGAAGCTGGAGAAGGACCACAAGATCAGCCAGGACGACCAGCACACCAAGGGAGATGAGCTGCAGAAGCTGACGGACAGCCATATTAAGGACATAGACGCCGCGCTCCATGCCAAGGAGCAGGAAATCATGCAGATTTGACCGGAGCATTTTCGAAGAAAATGCGACCCACAGGTAATTGATGAGTTTCGATCCCAAACTCCTTCCCCGCCACGTCGCCATCGTCATGGACGGCAATGGCCGCTGGGCGAAGAAGCGCCATCTCCCGCGCGAGGCCGGCCATTACGCCGGCATGGGCGCGGTGCGCGAGACGGTGCGCGCCGCCACGGATCTGGGGCTGCAGAACCTCACCCTCTTCGCTTTCTCCTCGGAGAACTGGAAGCGGCCCAAGACCGAGATCGGCGCCCTGATGGGCCTGTTCCGCGCTTTCTTCCGCAACGACCTGGACGATCTGGTGGCGAAGAATGTCCGCATCCGCATCATCGGCCATCGCAGCCGCGTCGCTTCCGACATCCAGCAGATGATTCAGGAGGCCGAAAGCCGCACCGCCCAGAACAACGGCCTCAATCTCACCTTCGCCTTCGACTATGGCGGGCAGGAGGAGATCACCGCCACGGCCCGCGAATTGGCGCGCGCAGCCGCGGAAGGCCGGCTCGATCCGGAAACCATCACGCCGGAGCTGTTTTCGAGCCGGCTCTTCACCAGCGCGCTGCCCGATCCCGACCTGGTGATCCGCACGTCGGGCGAGCATCGGCTTTCCAACTTCCTGCTCTGGCAGTCGGCCTATGCCGAATTGCTGTTCCTGGATGTGCTGTGGCCCGATTTCGGCCGCGCCCGGCTGGTCGAGGCGCTGGAAACCTTCGCCCAGCGCGAACGCCGTTTCGGCGCCGTCAACACGGAAGCGGTGGCGTGAGCGTGCCGCAGCAGCATAGCGGGCTGACCGCCACCGCCAGCGAGGGGCTGCTCCGGCTGCTGTTCGGCCTGTTCCTGGCGGCCGTCGCCATCGTGCTGATCTTCAAGAATCCGGTCTGGTTCGCCTCGGCCACCGTGCTGGCGGGAATTCTGGCAGCCCGTGAATGGCACCGCCTGGTGCGCGGACGCGGCGCGACGATGGACTCTTATGCCATTCACGCCCAGACCGTCGTCACCGCGGCGGCCATCGCCGTGGCGGTGACTTCGTTGCTTCTGCACCAGAAGCTGGCCGCTTTCGGTTTCCTCGCTGCCGGCACCGCCATCGCCTGGCTGCTCGGACGCCTGCAGCGGGACAATCCGCTCTGGCATGCCACAGGGGTGCTCTATATCGGCATTCCCTGCCTGTCGCTGGTAGCGTTGCAGGCGCTGTCGCCGCACAGTTCCACTGTGGTGCTGGGGCTGTTCCTGATTGTCTGGGGCACCGATACCGGCGCCCTGGTCTTTGGCCGGCTGATCGGCGGGGCGAAGCTCGCGCCCGCCATCTCGCCCGGCAAGACCTGGGCCGGCACCATCGGCGGCAGCCTTACGGCGGCGGCGATTTATGCCCTCTATATCGCCGTGCTGAGTTTCAACGCGCTGCTGGCATTCTTTTTCGCCCTGGCCTTCAGCATCGTGGCGCATGGCGGCGATCTGTTCGAGTCCTATGTCAAGCGCCGCTTCGGCACCAAGGATTCCGGCGGCCTGATTCCCGGTCACGGCGGCGCGCTGGACCGGCTCGATTCCACTTTCGCTGCTGCGCCGCTGATGGCGCTGCTGGTCTTCGGCCTCAATTTCAATCCGCTGTTCGGGGGCCATTGGTGAAGGCGGACCTCCTCAAGCCCATCGCCGCTACCCGCCATCCGCAGGACGGGCTGGAAGAGGTCGTCGCCCGCAGCGTCACCATTCTGGGCGCCACCGGCTCCATCGGTGTCAATACCGCCGACGTCATCCTGCATGCGCGCAAGGTTTACGGCACCGAGGCGTTTCCGGTGACGGCGCTGACCGCCGGCGGCAATGTGAAGAAATTGATCGAGCAGGCGAGAGCCTTGAAGCCTCAGCTGGCTGTGATCGGCGACGAAAACCTGCTGGGTGAACTCAAGGCCGGCCTAGCCGGCACCGGCATCGAAATGGCGGCCGGCCGCCGGGCGGTGATCGAGGCCGCCGCGCGGCCGTCCGATTTTGTCATGGTCGCCATTATGGGCGCCGCCGCCATCGAGCCGGCGCTGGCCGCGATCGGGCGCGGTGTCATCGTCGCCCTGGCCAACAAGGAATGCGTGGTGGCGGCGGGCGCGGTGTTCCGCGCCGCGATGGAAATGAGCGGCGCCTCGGTGCTGCCGGTGGACAGCGAGCACAACGCCATCTTCCAGGTGCTGGGCGGCGGCGACGCCGGCGAGGCCGAACTCGTCACCATCACCGCTTCGGGCGGGCCATTCCGCGAATGGCCGCTGGAGAAAATGCGTGCCGCCACGGTGGAAGAGGCGGTGGCCCATCCCAACTGGGCGATGGGACGCAAGATTTCGCTCGACAGCGCCACGCTGATGAACAAGGGGCTGGAGCTGATCGAGGCGCATTATCTCTTCGCCCTGCCGCCGGAGAAGCTTTCGGTGGTGGTGCATCCCCAGTCCATCGTCCATTGCCTGGTCAGCTACGAAGACGGCACCACCATGGCGCATCTTTCGGCGCCCGACATGCGCACGCCCATCGCCCATGCCCTGGGCTGGCCGCGCCGCATCTCCTCGCCCTCGCGGCGGCTTGATCTGGCGGCGCTGGGCCAATTGGTGTTCCAGCCGCCCGCGCATGAGCGCTTCCCGGCGCTGAACCTCGCCATCGACTCGATGCGCTCGGGCGGACTGGCGCCCACCGTGCTCAATGCCGCAAACGAGATCGCTGTGCAGGCCTTTCTCGACCGCCGCATCGGCTTTCTCGACATCAGCAAGGTGGTAGGCGAGACGCTGGACAAGGATATGGGCCATAACGGCCACGCCCTGGACCTGGCGACGGTGCTGGGCGCCGATGCGCGGGCGCGCGTGCTGGCCGAAGAGATTTGCGCGCGGGTGGGGGCATAGGGAGCGTCATGGGCATCTTCCAACACCTGTTCGGCATCGGCCAGGATTTTGCCGGCTGGGCTCCGATCGGCCTGCCGGTTTTTCTCATTTACATCACCCTGGTGGTGTTCATCCATGAGATGGGCCACTTCCTGATGGCGCGCTCCTTCGGCGCCAAGGTGGATGTTTTCTCCGTCGGTTTCGGGCCGGAAATTTTTGGTTTCAACGACCGGCACGGTACGCGCTGGAAGCTGTCCTGGATCCCGGTGGGCGGTTATGTGAAGTTCGCCGGCGACGCCGACGCCGCCTCCACCCCCGACCGCGACGCCGTCCAGGCGACGGAAGTGGAGCGGGCGCGGATGATGGTATTCCGTCCGGTGCATCAGCGCGCCCTGGTGGCGGCGGCCGGACCGCTGGCCAATTTCGTGCTGGCGATCGTGTTGTTCTGGGGCCTGTTCCTTTACGCCGGCAAGAGCGAGCTGGCGCCAGTGATCGGCCATGTCGGCAAGGGCAGCGCCGCGGAGGCGGCCGGCATCCTTCCGGGCGACCGCGTCACCAGCATCGACGGCAGCACCATCACCAGCTTCGAGCAATTGCCCGAGATCATCCGCAACTCCAGTGGACAGACCCTGACCGTCGGGCTGGAGCGCGGCGGCAAGGGCCTGGCGCTGCAGGTGGCGCCGCGCAAGGAGCGCATCCGCAACGAGGTGGGCGAGATGATGGAGGTCCCCGTCATCGGCGTGCAGCCGTCGGCGGAAGCTCCCATCATCACCACACGCTACAATGTGTTTCAGGCCTTCGGCGCGGCGTGCGGCCGCACCTGGGACATTGTGCGGCTTTCACTGAACGGCATCGGCCAGCTGATTACCGGCCGCGCCAGCCTGGATCAGCTGCACGGGCCGGTGGGAATCGCCCAGATCACCAGAAAAGTGGCGCTTTGGGGCCTTCTGCCGTTCATCAGTCTGATCGCTGTACTTTCTGTAAGCATCGGGCTGATCAATCTTTTTCCGATTCCGCTGCTCGACGGCGGCCATCTTCTATATTATGCATGTGAAGCCGTCCTGGGGCGGCCGCTCGGAGAGCGTATCCAGGACGTCGGATTTCGGCTTGGGCTGGTGTTGGTGCTGGGGCTAATGCTTCTGGCAACCTGGAATGACATCGCCCGCCTGAATCTTTTCTGATTCATCGGCGAGTCTTTACCCGTAAAGGGTAGGGCGCCCAAAGAGAGTTTGCCGGACGGACATGCGGATCAACGGCCTGAAACGCGGCTTGCTGCGCTCGACCTCCGCCTGGCTTGGCCTGGCGCTGCTTTGCGCGCCCGCGGGCGCCCAAGTGCCGGCCGTCGGCCCGGCTCCGGTCGGAACGCCGCCCGCCGCGGCGCCGCCCGCCGCCGCTCCGCAGGTGCAACCCATCATCCGCCGCATCGTGGTGCTGGGCACCCAGCGCATCGAGCCCGCCACGGTGCTGACCTACGTCAACATGCATGAGGGCGACGTCTATGTGGCGGCAAATGTCGATGATGCCCTCAAGGCGCTGTTCTCCACCGGCCTTTTCAGCTCGGCCTCGCATATCGACTTCAATGCCGCCACCGCCACCCTGACAGTGCAGGTGAGCGAGAACCCCATCGTCAATCAGGTGGTGTTCGAGGGCAACAGCAAGATGTCCAGCAAGGACCTCACCAAGGAAATCCAGATCAAGCCGCGCAGCGTCTTCACCCAGGCCAAGGTGCAGGCCGATGTGGTGCGCCTGATGGAAGTCTATCGCCGCAACAGCCGCTTCGCCGCCCGCATCGACCCGCAGATCATCGCCCGGCCGCAGAACCGCGTCGATCTGATCTTCGCGATCAACGAGGGCACCGCCACCGGCGTCAGCCGCATCCATTTCATCGGCAACAAGGTCTTCAACGCTTCCACCCTGCGCGGCCAGATCGCCACCGAGGAGAGCGCCTGGTACAAGGTGCTCTCCACCAACGACAATTACGACCCGGACCGGCTGGAATATGACCGCCAGCTGCTGAACCGCTACTATCACCAG